>Ga0210040_10005256_pt1 | contig 16571 bp, 12 predicted proteins | sample CryGeyCG12114_NA_FD_185462 | JGI IMG/M metagenome (GOLD analysis project Ga0210040, IMG submission 185462) | Groundwater microbial communities from aquifer - Crystal Geyser CG19_WC_8/21/14_NA (SPAdes) (version 2) | ecosystem: Environmental > Aquatic > Deep subsurface > Groundwater | place: USA... | reverse complement strand
CCAGTGGAAGGAGATTCCGGCCCGCGTCGCCGGCGGTTCGCCATACATGCTGGTGGCGGCCCCCGTGATGCGGTCCCGTCCGAGGTAAAAGCCCGCGAAGGGCGAATGCTTGTTGCCGTCACGGGCGAAGATCGCGCCCATCTCACGCCAGTGGAAATCGTCGATGTAGAAGCCGTAGGCTGCCGACACGTTGGTGACGCCATCATAGGCCAGGCTACGGGCAAGCCGCCGGCGCGCATCGAGCAGGCGCTCCTGCGGATCGCCGCCGACCGGCGCTGACCGCGCGGCTTCCATGGGCCGCCCGGCACGCTCCACGGTGAAGCCGGCGATCGTCGTCTCCTCCCCCGTCACCGGATGCGGGCCGACGAAGGCAGGGAGGATGCCGGTGAGGTGAGCCGTCCCTCCGCTTGCCCAACCAGTGGCATAATCGGCCTCCAGCAAGGGATAGATCTTCAGGTCGGCAAACTTCCAAAGGCCCTGGTCCAGCACCAGACGTACCTGTTGCACCTGGAAGGCCCAGGAGGCGGCTTGCGCTTTGGTGTTGCCGATCATGCCCAGCACGATGCTGCGCGCCGTGGCCTCCTGCGCGCCGTCGGCTACGTCCACGATGGTGTCGAAGATCAGGTGGTCATTGAGCTCGCCTTGCTGCAGCCCTTGCGCGCCCATGCGTTCATGCGCCCGCCGAACGCCATCGGGCCCGGTGTAGGTTTCGTCGCCCTCGACCTCGACCGTGCCGGCAAGCGTGAACAGGTCGACCACATCGTCCCACATCTTGCGATCGACGTAATAGCCATAAGCCGCCACCAGATTACGCGCGGTATCCTCGACATTGAGCTCGGCGATGCGGCCTTCCAGTCCATCCAGGGTCGTACCGCTGGGCGGTGCCACTCCGGTAAAGGGGGGGATCGGCACCCCGACCTCATCGGTGGAAAAGTGGAACGGAAACATGCCCAGGTCGGCGTTGCCGACATTGGCCCACCCGTTCTCATAATCGCCGACATATTGGGGCGAGAAATGCTGGCGGGACACGACCCATCGGCCGTTTTCCAGGCGGTACTCGTTCTCCAGAACGCCGCCTTCGATCGCTGAGCCGCCTTGTCCATCGCCGGACAGCGCCAGGAACATCCAGCGCACCTGGGCGCCGGTGCCGTCGGCCGAAAGGTTTGCCAGCGGCTGATCGATGAGCTCGGTGCGCATCGCTCCGGCCGTCAACCCGCGGGTGCCGCCCATGCGCGTGCGCAGCCAGCCCGCGATCGCATCGCGGCCGCGCAGCGTCTGCTCGCCCCACACCAGCTCGGCATCGCTGGCGAACAACGCGGCCATCTCCTCCCACAGGCCAAACTGGGCATACTGCGCGTAGGCGCGCTGAAGGTCCTTTACGTCGCGCAGCGCCTCGACACGGGCCACATCGTGGGCGAGTGCGTCGATATCTTGGGGTGCGACGGGCACCTGCGCCGCGGTCGGCATGGCCACCAGCAATGCGAACGGAGCCAGGCCCATGGGGCCGAGCGCGACAGGCCAGCGAGGCATCACCATTGTTTCTCCCGATCCCAGTCCGTGTTCCGCCCGGTCCTCGGCCAATGAATGTTGCCATTCACCCGCGCCCACAAGGGTGCAGGAGGCCGACCGCCGCAGCCGACGTGTTTCTGCGCCACTTCAGTCAAGCGCATCCTCAGCGTTGAACGCCGCCAGCGCTGCGCGGTGGTCGGCAGCCATCTGCAAATACTTGGCGGTCTGATCCGTCATGGCCTGCAACTGGGCGTCTGTCAGGCTGCGCATGAACTTGGCCGGGCGGCCGGTCCATAGTTCCGCCGGAGGAATCGTTTTGCCCGGTGACAGGAGCCCGCCGGCACCCAGCATTGCGCCGACACCGATAGAGCTTGCGTCCATCATCACCGAGCCCATGCCCACGAATGCGCGGTCTGCCACCAAGCAGCCGTGCAGCACGGCCGCATGCCCGATCAGCGCATCCTCGCCGATCATCGTGGGGAGGCCGGGATCGCCATCCTCGACATGGATGATCGTGCCGTCCTGCACATTGCTGCGCGCGCCCACCACTATGCAATTGATGTCGCCGCGCAGCACGCAATTGTACCAGATGCTGGCCTCGGCGCCGATCTCAACATCGCCGATGATCCGTGCGCCCGGCGCCACGAAGGCGCTTGGGTGGATGCGCGGGGCAGCGCCCTTGCAGGGCAGGATTAGGGCACCGGGATGGCGTTGCATCGGCTCCGCCTAGAGGCCGGGCCGGGCCACGGAAACCTGCGACAGGCCAGAGGGACGCAGCGTGCCGCCTGGGCGAGCTTTTGCAGCCGTGCGGGTCAAATCGTCCGGCGCGCCGGCTCTCCCCCGCCCGCGCCCGGCGTGTAGAAGCGGGGCGATCGCGGGGAGGAAAAGGACGGCATGATCGAGTTCGGCTTTCCGCCGCGGCAGGCACAGGGGCTGATCGGCACCTGGGTGAAGATCCCCGCGCTCGAGACCGTCGAGCTGCTGGGGATGGCGGGCTTCGACTTCGTGGTGATCGATCTCGAACACGCGCCCCTCAACCTGGAGACCGCCTACCGGCTGATCGTTGGCGCGCAGGCGGCCGGCATGGCGGCGCTGGTGCGCCTGTCCGATCGCTCGGGCGCGCAGGTCCAGCGCCTGCTCGACGCGGGCGCCGATGGGCTGCTGGTGCCCCATGTCTCCTCGCCGGCGATGGCCGAGGCGATCTGCGCCGCCATGGTCTTCGCGCCGCGCGGGACTCGGGGCCTGGGCGCGACCTCGCGCGCCGGCGGCTGGGGCATGTTGCCGCTGCCCGAATACATCCGCCGCGGCAATGGCGCGCTGCGCATGGTGCAGTTGGAGAGTTGGGACGTGCTGCAGGAGGCGGCGTCCTACCTCGCGATCGAGCACGTCTCGGGCGTGTTCGTCGGCCTTGGCGACCTGTTCCTCTCCAGCGGGCGCAAGCCGGCCGATGAGGAGACGCGGGCCATGGTGCGCGATGTGGCCGCGGCGGCGCAGGCGGCGGGCAAGGCCAGCGGCATCGCTGCCGGCTCGGTCGAGGAAGCGCGCGACTACCTCGAGCTCGGCTACTCGCTGGTCATGGTCAGCAATGATGCAACGCTGTTCGGCCGGGCGGCGCAGGCCACCGCACAAGCGCTGCGGAGCTGAACGGCCGGCGGCTCAATTGCATGGGGCGGAAGGCAGATTGTCCTGCTGCGGCCCTGGCGCTGATGGCGGTTGGCCGGTGCGGCCGCCGGCATATAGCCGGTTGCGAGGTCCGAGTGGGCAGGGAATGAGGTGCAGGCCGTGACAGACGAGAACAGCCCGCAACCTCCAGCACCATCGACCTCTCCGGAGCAGGCCGGCCCGCTGGTCGACTGCCACGCGCATATATTCACCCCCGACATGCCGGTAGCGGGCGATGCCTGGATCGCGCCCGAGTACGCCTTCACCGCGGATGATCTGCTGCATCAGCTGGGCCGGTATGGCGTCCACTTCGCGGTCATTTCCGGCCTCAGCATCGTTGGCTATTACAACGACTACATGATCGGCGAGCTGCGCCGGCACCGGCGCCTGCGCGGTACGGTGATCGTGCCGGCCGATGTGGATCGCTACACGCTGGATGCCATGCAGGGCGACGGGGTGGTGGGCATCCGCCTGCAACTGGCGCGCAGCGGCAGCCTGCCCGATTTCCGCAGCGACGCGCATCGCCTGCTGCTGCGCCGGGTACGCGACCTTGGCTGGCATGTGCATGTGGCGATCGAAGGACCGCTGCTGCCGCTGGTGCTGGAGCCGCTGCTGGAAAGCGGGGTGGACGTGGTGATCGATCATTTCGGCCATCCCGATCCCGCCGATCCGCTCAATTGTGCAGGCTTCGTAGCGATGATGCGGGCGGTCGACACCGGCCGCACCTGGATCAAGCTGTCGGGGGGCTTCCGGCTGCCCGGCCCCGCTGCCTGGCGCGACGACCCTGAGGGCGACCTCGAGATTCTCGCTCAAGGCGTGGCGGCCGAACTGCTCGCCCGCGTGGGGCCCGACCGCCTGCTGTGGGGCAGCGATGCGCCTTTCGTGGGCTATGAGAAGCGCATCGCTTATGCCGATGTGCTCGCCAGCTATCGGAGCTGGGTCCCCGACGCGGCCGTTCGCGCGCAGATCGATCGCACCGCGCTGAAGCTGTATTTCGGCTGAGGGCGGGCTGAGGGCGGCCGTGTGGCGGGCTGAGCCGTCTGCTGCATCAACTTGAGCCCTCCGATGATAGTTTCTTGGCCCTGCCAAGGCCAATCACCCTCAACGCGATGCGCCGTTGAACCCGATCGCGGGCACCGGCGCAGCAAACGCCAGGCTGGGAGTGAGGGCATGCAGAAAAGTGGATCGCTGACTGTGGCGAAGGCGCGCCTGAACGGCGGCGCCGCGGCCATCGCCCTGGCCCTGGCTGGGTTGGCAAGCCCGGCGACGGCGCAGGATGCACCGCCCACTCCGGCTCCCGCGCCTGATGCAGCCGCATCCGAACCGACGGGGGCGAGCGAGGAGCAGATCGTCGTCACCGGCAGCCGCATCGACCGGACCAGCGGCTTCAACCAGCCCACGCCCGCCACGGTCTTCGGCGCCGAGCAGGTGGCGGATCTGGGGCTCGTCAGCGCCGGCGATATTGTCGAGCTAATCCCGCAGAACACCGCTTTCCAGTCGGACGCGACAGCCGGCATCACCGCAGGGGCGGACGTGGGCGCTTCCTATGCCAACCTGCGCGGCCTCAACCCATCGCTCGGCACGCGCACGCTGACGCTGGTCAATACCCGCCGCTTCGTGCCCACGTCGGACGGCGGTGCGGTCGATCTCAATCTGATCCCCACCGCCATGATCGAGCGGGTGGAGACGGTCACAGGCGGCGCCTCGGCCGCGTACGGCTCGGATGCAGTCGCAGGCGTGGTCAACATCCTGCTCGACACCGACCTTGAAGGTTTTCGCGCGCAGGCCGATTATGGCCGCACCTTCCGCGGGGATGGTGAGGGCTGGCACGGATCGCTGGTCTACGGCACGAGGCTGGGCGATCGCGGCCACCTGGTTGTCGGCGGCGAGTACGAGAAGCGCGAAGGCATCGGCGATTGCGCGGACGTGCGCGAATGGTGCGCCGAGAGCTGGGACGTGTTCCAGAACGCCAACAACGTGCTGGCCGACGGCACGCTGTCCGGCTTCGACCGCCCGGGCACGCCGGGCTACGGCCTCCCCAACTTCATCATCGGCCCGGACTCGCGCCAGGCGTTCAACGATGCGCGGGGCGTGGTGCGCAATCGCGCGCCGGCCGCGTCCGCCGCCCGCAACCAGCGCTTCACCGATGATGGCACGGGCATCGTCCAGTTCGATCCGGGCCAGTTCGTGCAGAACTCACAGACCGGCCCGCGCCAGGGCGGCGACGGCGAATCGACCTATGCCGACAGCGACATCCAGACCCCGCTCGAGCGCTGGGGCGGCTATGCCTATGGCGAATACGAGCTGACCGAGGGGTTATCCGCCTTCGCCGAGCTCACCTATGCCAAGCGCATCGCGTCCAATAGCGGCGTCACCGCGGGGCCGCGCTCCACCTACTTCCTGAGCGCGGACAACGCATTCCTGCCCGATACGCTGCGCGCGTTGCTGGATGGAACGCAATTCAGCCTGGGCAAGGACGTGGACGGGCAGATCCCCGCGCGCAACCGGGCGGAGGCGGAGGTGTGGCGCGGCGTCGTCGGCCTCCAGGGCGAGATCGGCGGCGATTGGGACTGGAACGTCTACTACCAATACGGCCGCAACGATCGCAACCAGACCGCCCGCTACTCGCGCGTGAACACCGAATTTCAGTTCGCGGTGGACTCGGTCATCGACCCGGCGACGGGGCAGGCGATCTGCCGCGAATTGCTGAAGCCCACGCCCAATCCGCGTGCCCAGGGCTGCGTGCCGCTGAACCTGTTCGGGCTCGACAACGCCACGCAGGCCGCGATCGACTATGCCTATCGGCCGGTGCTGGAGGACTTCGTCTTCACGCAGCACGTGCTGGCCGGCGACATCAGCGGCACGGTGCTGGAAGGCTGGGCCGGGCCGATCGCGGCTGCCGCCGGTGCCGAGTATCGCAGCGAGGAGGGTGACGTATCCCACGGCGATATCCCCAACTACACCGATTACGCCTTCACCTTCGGCCTCGACTATGGCGGTTCGATCGAGGTGCTGGAAACCTTTGGCGAGGTGAACGTGCCGCTGCTGCGCGACCAGCCGTTCGCCGAGACGCTGGAGCTCAACGGCGCCGTCCGCTGGACCAAGAACACCGCGACGGATGCATTTACCCATGAGGAGAAATCCTCAGAGGCGGTGAGCTACAAGCTGAGCGGCATTTGGGAGATCGGCGCCGGCGTGCGCGTGCGCGCGTCGCGCTCGCGCGATATCCGCGCCGCGGGCTTTCGCGAGCTGTTCCAGCGCAATGTGCCCACGGAAGAGGGCTCCTCGCTCGGCATCATCGACAACCCCGCTATCACCGGCGCGGGCAATGACGACCCCACCCCCATCCTCAACGGCGGCAGCTTCGCCCTCTCGCCCGAGAAGGCGGACACCACCACCGCGGGTATCGTGTTCCGGCCCGATTTCATTCCCGGGCTGCGCCTGTCCGCCGACTGGTACCAGATCGAGCTGAAGGACGCGGTCAGCATCCTGACCGGGCAGCAGATCGTGGATTTCTGCGACGAGTTCAGCCTGTTCTGCGATCGCATCACCAGTGCCTCGCCGGCCAACATCACCTTCATCGATGCCCGCCGCGTCAATCTGGGCTCAATCGATGTGCGCGGGTTCGATTTCGAGATGGACTACCGCCTGCGCCTCAACGACGTGATCGCCGATGCCGGCGGCACGGTCGGGCTGCGGCTCCTGGCCAACCACCAGTACGATCTGCAGGTGCAGCCCGATGCGAGCGTGCCGGCGATCGACTACGCCGGGCAGACCGGGCCGATCCAGGGCGGCGGGAACTTCAACCCCGCGCCGGACTGGGTGTTCAACGGCTTCCTTACCTACGACAATGACCGCTTCAACACGACCGTCAGCGTGCGCCGCATCAACCCGGGCATCTACAACGTGGAACGCGTCGGGCCGGAGGATGCCGGCTACGATCCCAACCTGCGCAACTCGATCAACACCAACCGGGTGGAAGGGCGCACCTATGTGGGCCTGGCCATGTCCTATGAGATTCCGCTGGGGCGCGAGGAACGCTCGATCGAGATCTTCGGTGCGATCGAGAACCTGTTCGACGTCAAGCCGCCGGTCGCGCCAGGCGGCGGCGGCCTGGGCGGGTCCAACTACCCGACCAACCCTGTGTACTTCGACACGTTCGGTGCGCGCTTCCGCACGGGCGTCCGGGTGAACTTCTAGCAGCCGGTGCCAGCCTTGCTCGCTATGAGCCGGGCTGGCACCGACCGGGTCCGCTAGAAGGCGACTTGGTCCCCGCCCTTGAGGCCCAGCATCGCGCGGGCTTCGGCGGGGCTGGCGATCTCGCGCCCCAGCGCTTCGAGGATGGTGCGGATCTTGGTGACCTGCTCGGCATTGGAGCGAGCCAGCTCGCCCCGGCCGATGAACAGGCTGTCCTCCAGCCCCACCCGGACATTGCCGCCCAGCAAGGCCGATTGTGTGCAGAACTCTAGCTGGTGGCGCCCGGCGGCAAAGGCGGAGAACACATAGTCCTCGCCGAACAGGCTGTCGGCCATCGTCACCATGTGGGTCAGGTTGCGCACGTCCGCGCCGATCCCGCCCAGGATGCCGAACACGCCCTGAATCAGGAACGGCGGGTCGACCAGGCCGCGGTCGGCGAAGTGGGCCAGCGTGTAGAGGTGGCCGATGTCGTAGCACTCGAATTCGAAGCGGGTGCCGAACGCGCGGCCGACTTCCAGCATGATCCGCTCGATATAGGCGTTGTCATTATACATGATCCGCCCGCGCGCGCCCTCGACGTACTCGCGCTCCCACGGGTGCTGCCAGTGCTGCACGCGCTTGCCCGCGGCGGAGAAGTCGAAGATGAGTGGGCCCATGTTGAGCGAGCACACTTCCGGCTGCGCGGCCTTGGCGCCGGCCAGGCGATCGTCCAGGCTCATGGTGGCGCTGCCGCCTGTGGAAATGTTGATCACCGCCTCGCAGCTCTGTTTGATGCGCGGCAGGAAGGCCATGAAGTCCTCCGCCCGCGGGCTGGGGCTGCCGTCGGCCTCGTTGCGGGCATGCAGGTGCAGGATCGCCGCGCCCGCCTCCGCCGCCGCGATCGCCTCGCTGGCGATCGCGTCCGCGGTCACCGGCAGGTGGGGCGACATCGAGGGCGTGTGGATGGAGCCTGTCGGCGCGCAGGTGATGATGGCCTTGCCGGTCTTGCGCATGGTTACAGCCCCGCCTGGCACAAGTACTTGATGTTGAGGTATTCCTCGAGGCCGTGGTGCGAACCCTCACGCCCCAGGCCCGACATCTTCACGCCCCCGAACGGCGCGTGCGCGCTGGAGATCAGGCCGGTGTTGATGCCGACCATGCCGCTCTCCAGGCTGGCCGAGACACGCGCGATGCTCGCCGGGTCCTGCGAGCACAGGTAGGCGGCCAGGCCGAAGGGCGTGGCGTTGGCGAGGCGGATCGCCTCCTCCAGCGTGGCGAACGCGATCACGCCGGCGAGCGGGCCGAAGGTTTCTTCGCGCGTGAGCAGCGCGTCGGGCGCGACCCCGGCGAGCAAGGTGGGTTGCACGAGGCGCCCGCCAGGCGAGCTGGCGCCCGCCAGCATCTGCGCGCCGCCCTCCAGCGCGTCCTGCCGGTGCGCGTCGATCTTAGCGACGGCTCGACCATCGATCACCGGGCCGACATCGGTCTCGGGCGCGAAGCCATCGCCGCAGCATAGCTTCTCGATGCGCTCCTGGAAGGCAGCGAGGAAGGCCGGAAGGATGCCCGATTGCACATAGATGCGATTGGCCGCAATGCAGCTCTGCCCGCCATTGCGGAACTTGGCCGTCATGGCCGCCTCGATCGCCGTGGCGAGATCGGCATCATCGAACACCAGCAGCGGCGCGTTGCCGCCCAGTTCCAGGCTCAGCCGCTTCATCGTGCCGGCGCACTGGCGGTAGATCTCGACCCCGACCGGGGTGGAGCCGGTGAAGGTCAGCTTGCGCACGTCGGGCGAAGCGGTCATCACGCCCCCGATCGTGCGGGCATCGCCCGTCAGGACGCTGAACACGCCCTTGGGCACGCCGGCCTCCTCGCCGAGCTTGGCCAAGGCGAGCGCGGTTAGCGGGGTGAGCTCGCTGGGTTTCGCGACCATCGTGCAGCCGGCCGCCAGAGCCGGGCCCACCTTGCGGGTGAGCATGGCGAGGGGGAAGTTCCACGGCGTGATCGCCGCGCACACGCCAACGGGCTCGCGGTGCGTCGACATGCGACGGCCCGGGAGTGGCGCGGGGATCGTCTCGCCCAGCGCGCGGGCGGCCTCCTCGGCGTAGAACTCCAGGTAGGAGGCGCCATAGTCGAACTCGCCTTGCGCCTCCTTCCAGGCCTTGCCGTTCTCGAGCACGATCAGGCGGGCGATGTCATCGCGATTGGCGTTGAGCAGGTCCAACCACCGGCGCAGCACCGCGCCGCGTTCGCGCGCCGGACGCGCGGCCCACGCCGGCAGCGCGTCGCGGGCGGCATCGATTGCTGCCTGCGTCTCCGCGGCGCCCAGGCTCGGCACCTCGGCGAACGCCTGCTCGGTGAACGGATCATCCACCAAAACGGGCGCCCCGCCCGCCGCCATCCAGCGCCCGCCCACATAGGCTTGGCCAGCAGGCAGCAGGTCGGCGTTGTCGAGCGGGCGGCGGGGGACGAAGGTCATGCCTGATCGTCATCCAGCTGGGGGTTGGTGATGGGCGTTTCGCTCTCGAACAGGTGCTCGAAGCGGCGATACGTGCACAGCCAACGGCCATCCTGGCGCACGAAGCGGTCGGTGGCCAGCGAGATGGTGATCGGCGCGTGGCTGGGCAGGACCCGCTCGCCATTGGCCGCGTAGAGGAATAGGAAGTTGGTCGCCTCCGCACTGCCGGGGCCGGTGAAGCGGGCGCGGAAATTGGTGAACGAATGGACCGACAGGCGCGGCCCCTGCTGGCGGCGCCAGTCGTAGAACTGCTGGATCTTGGCGACCCCGATGTAGGAGGCAAACTGCCCGTGGAACTCGGCGTCTGTCACGTAGTATGCCGAGGCCCCGGCACCGCCGTTGAAGTCGATCTCGTGCCAGTATTCGGCTAGGAGCAGGCTGAGCTCCTGGTTGAGCTGCAATAGGGAGGTATCGGCCACGCTGGCTCTCCATTCCGGTTGGGCGCGCACCTGCGCTGTCACGGAGCGGAGAGGCATGCTTGATCGACGGGGATGCCTGACTTGTGCGAGGCGGCCGGCGCCCTTTTCAGTTGCGCGCCCGCTTGCGGTATTCGCGCGGCGTGGTGCCGAAATGCTCGTGGAAACTGCGGGTGAAGTGCGCGGCCGAGTTGAAGCCCCAGGCAAAGGCGATCTCGGTCAATGTGTGGCCCGCCCAGGCTGGGTTGCCGATCTGCTTGGCGCATTCTTCCAGCCGGCGGCGAATGATGTAGCTCGACACCTTCTCGCCGGTGCAGGCGAACACGGTGCGCAGGTACCGGGGCGAGATGCGCAGGCCTTGCGCCACGCCGGCGGGCGAAAGCTTGGGATCGCGCAGGTGATCCTCGACATAGCGCACCACCTCCGCCTGGCGGCCGCGAAGCACCGCCGAGACATCGGGCTGCTGGTCGAAGCCGATGGCGTAGGACATCGACAGCATCTCGAGCAAGTGGCGGGCGAAGCGCTCGTCGTAGACAGAGGTGAACCCAGCCTCGAGCTGGCCGTGCAGCTTCTCGACCATGGCGCTCATCGTGCCGGTCAGCCCGACTTCGCGGCTCAGATGCATGCCGCAGAACCGCTCGGGCGTGGGCAGGTGTTCCTTCAGGGTGCTGGCATCGACGCGCAGCATGATGATCTCGCTGTTGTCGTCCACCGTGAAGTTGTGCGGCGTGTAGCTGTCGCACAGGACGAAATCGCCGACCGTGAGCAGCGCATCCTTGCCGCACTGGCGGAAGGTGCTGCTGCCGCGGGCCTGCAGCAGGAAGGAGTACAGTCGCGGCGCGCCATGCATGATGTGCTGCCGGGTGCGCTCGATATTGCTGCGATTGGTGCTCATGCGCGCGAACTGGATCGGGCCGAGCCGCCCAAGGCTGAGTTGGGCGGCGAACCCCTGGCGGTCGGCAGGCGTGAACTCGACATTGTTGAGCGCCTGCGAATAGAGCGTGTTCCAGGCGCTGGCCCGGCTTGCCCGCGGCAGGGTATCGGAATTGAACGATTGCATCTGTCTCTCTCCCGCGGGGAGGCCGCTTCGTCCGGCCTGTCCTCCGCTGATCAAACGTCCACCAAATCGGCCTGCATGGCAAGCGCCGGCACGTGCGAAACTCAGGCACCCCCCGCCGCGACCAGGTTCGAGCCGGTGACGTAGGAGGCTGCATCGGAGGCGATGAACAGCACCGCCTCGGCGATCTCCTCGGGCGTCGCGACCCGCTGCATCGGCACAGCGGCAGCGCCCTTTGCCTGGCGTTCGGGCGTCATCATGTCGGTCGCGACCGGGCCGGGGGACACGCAATTGACGCGGATGCCCTCGGTCGCGACCTCGCGCCCAAGGCCCAGCGCGAGACTGTTCACGCCCCCCTTGGTGGCCGCGTACCAGACATATTCGCCGGCCGAGCCGCGATCGGCGGCGCGCGAGGAGATGAAGGTGATCGAGCCGCCGCTACCGCCGAGCCGGGTGCTCATCGCCCGCACCCCCTCGCGCGCGGCGATCATGGCGCCGATCAGGTTCACGTCAACGACCTGCCGCAGGGTCTGAGCGGACGCATCGGCCAGGGGCGACGCATCGCCGGTGATGCCGCTGGAATAAACCATCGCACCGATCGGACCCAGGGCGGCCGCCTGCGCCATCGCGTGGGCGATGGCATCCTCGTCGGCGACATTGCAGGGCACAGCGGACGCGGTGCCCCCTGCGGCCGCGATCTCGCGTACCACCGCGTCCGCCTCCGCTGCGGCCGAGTTGTACGTCAGCAGCACCTGCCAGCCGCGCGCCGCCCCCAGCCGCGCCACCGCCGCGCCGATCCCGCGGCTGCCGCCGAACACGACCATCATCCGGGGCTGGCGATCACCGGGCATGGCGGGGCGCCTGCGGATCAAAGTCAGCGAGCGATTGCAGTTCGCGGCCCGCGGTTTCCGGCAACAACAGCGTGGCGACCATGGCGCAGGCGATACCACAGATCGCCACCGTCGCCATCGATGCGCTGAGCGGGAGGCTCAGGGCCAGGAACGGCACCGCCATTACGAAAAGAGCGCTGCAGGCCCGGCCGAAATTGTACGCGAACGCTTGGCCCGTCCCGCGCAGTTCGGTTGGGAACAACTCGGTGAAGTATGGGCCGAAGCTGGCGTAGAGGCCGAACTGGTGGAAGCCATAGATGAAGCCCAGCACCGCCAGAATGGCGATGTTGCTGCCCCACGGCCCGAACAGGTACAGCGAGGAGGTAACAACGAAGCCGGCGCCGAAGATGCGGAAGGCATTGCGGCGGCCCACGCGGTCGCTGATCCAGGCATTGGTGAGGAAGCCGAAGAATCCGCCCGCCGAGTTGGCCAGCACCAGATATCCTGCCACGGCCATGCCCAGCCCGCGTTCCTGCCCAAGAAAGGTGGTAAGGTAGCTCGCAACCGCATAGCCGGCGCCCTGCGCACCCACCGCCAGCAGCGAGGCGAGCAGGGTGATGCGCAGGATGCGCGGCTGGAAGATTGCCAGCATGCTGGGCTGGGTGCCCTCGGCAATGGCTTTGGCGCGGGAAGCCTTGAACAGGTCCGAATCGTCCGATCCCTTGCGGATGAAGAAGATCAGGCCCGCCGGCAGGATGCCCAAGATGAAGGCCACGCGCCAGCCAATATCAGGATCCATCGTTGCGGCCAGCGGCCCGGCAACCAGTGCCGCGAGGCCCGACCCTACCGCCGCCCCACTGTGCACGGTGCCCAGCGCCTTGCCGCGATGGCGCGGCTTGACGATCTCTCCCAACAAAACGGCGCCCACGGCCCATTCGGCTCCAAAGCCGATGCCCTGCAGGATGCGCAGCACCAGCATCTGCTCGTAGTTCTGCGCAAAGCCCGAGGCGAAGGTGAAGAAGCTGAACCACAAAATGGTGATCTGCAGGATGCGCGCGCGGCCGAACCGATCACACAGCCAGCCGCCAAGCCAGCCGCCGACCGCTGCGGCGAAGAAGTTGGCCGAGGCAATGGTACCTGCCTCGAGCAGCGAGATGCCAAGGCTCACCGTCAAGAGCGGGATCAGGTATTGGTAGAGCACCGAGTCGGCGCTATCGAGCGCCCAGCCCGCGCTGCAGGTCCAGAACACGCGGCGCGTCTTGCTGTCCGCCTCGTGATACCAGCCCAACAGGCCGCCGCCCTCTTCCGGCTTGGCTACGAGGCCCGGTGTCGCGGCGACGTTCCCGCTCGTCACAGGGCGGCCTCGTAGATGCGCAAAGCATCGGCCTCCGTGACGGGACGTGGATTGTTGTTCAACAATCGGTGTACCGTCATCGCAGCGGCCGCCATCCGCGGCAGGGCGTTGTGGCTGATGCCCACTTGCGACAGCTGCCGCTGTATCCCAGCCCCTTCGGATAACCGCTCCACCGCGACCACGCCGCACTCGGCGTCACGTAGCGTGTCGCCGGTATCGGGCTCGCCCAACGCGTGGGCGATGGCGGCGTATCGCTCGGGCGCGGCCGAGATGTTGAAGCGCATCACATGTGGCAGCAGCAGCGCGTTGGCAACGCCGTGCGGCACGTGGAACTCGCCGCCCATAGGGTAAGCGAGCGCGTGGACGGCGGCGGTATTGACCGGGCCCAGGCACATGCCGCCCAGATGGCTGGCCAGCAGCATGCCCTGCCGCGCCGCCAGGTTGGCCGGCTCGCGCACTGCCGTCACCAAGTGGCGAGCCACGAGGCGTATGCCTTCCAGGGCCCAGCTGTCCACCAGCGGGTGCGCGAAGCGATTGGTGTAGGCCTCTGCGCAATGGGTCAGCGCGTCGATCCCGGTCGCAGCGGTGACGCCGCGCGGCATGCTCACCGTCAGTTCCGCGTCGAGATAGGCGAAGTCGGGCACCAGGTGCGGGCTGACCACGCCCTTCTTCAGCTGCGCCGCCTCGTCCTCCAAGATTGCGATCGGGGTGACTTCGCTGCCGGTCCCGGCCGTCGTGGGGATGCAAGCCAGCGGAACGTCGCGTCCGGCGAGCAGCCCGGTGCCCACCACATCGGCGAACTGCTGATCGGAACGCAGCAGAGCGGCCACCAGCTTGGCCACGTCCATCGCGCTGCCGCCGCCCAGCCCGATCACGAAATCGGCGCCGCACCCGCGCGCGGCGCCAAGTGCATCGAGCAGATGCGTCACGGTCGGCTCGCCGTCGGGCCCGGACCACAGTGTGGAGCCCATGCCGCCCTGGTCCAGATCCGCCCGCAAGCCATCGGCCAGGTAAGCGATCGGCGCGGAGGTCACGATGAAGGCGCTGCGGCAGCCGGCGGCGAGACAGTCCTGCGCGGCGCGCTGCAGGATGCCCGGTCCCATGTGGACCTGGCGCACCTGGCGCAGCTCGATCGTTTGCCTGCTCATCTCCGCCCCGACCATGCGCATCCTCCTGGCTGGGGTATATGCGCGTTATCGACCGATCAGGACTTGATTGAAACGGCACGCACAGTTGCAGTCGTGCTAGCCGCCCTCGCCCACGCCGCTGCGCTTCATCGTCCGAGCGCGAGTGCCTCCCGGTAGACGCTGTCGTCGATCAGCGTCGCCAGGACCTCCCGCGGCCGCGCCGGACGTTTGTCGCGCTCGGCGAGCCAGAGCTCTTCCTGCACGAGCACGTCGAGAAGATCGTCAGGCATCGTCGCGACAAAGGCGTGGTGCTTCCACGCGTCGAGCATGTCCCGTTGCTCGTAGTCGCCGCGTTCGCGCACCAGCGCCTGTGCCGCAGTCGGGTCCGCGCGGACAGCCGCCGCCGCATCCATCACCGCGCGCACGAAGGCCACGATCTTGGCGCGCTGGACCGGGTTGGCAAGGTTCTCGGCCGTGGTGTTCAGGTTGAACAGTTCGCGATAAACGCCCTCGCCGCTGAACTCGATCGCGTCCTCGCCGAGGATGCGGCGCGCCTGTTCGCTATACGGCTCCCAGATCACCACGGCGTCCACGCCGCCGTGCTCGATCGCCGCAGCCATTCCGGCCATGGGCGAGATCGAGACAACCTCGATGTCGTCGAAGGTCAGCCCTTCCCTCGCCAGCATGAGGCTGAGGAAGTATCCTGAGGAGGTGGTCGGGATCGTAGCGACCTTGCGGCCCTTGAGGTCCGCGATGGAGTCTATCCCGGCAGAGCGGCGGGCGACAACGCGGTAAAGCCCCTCGGTGACATTGAGGATCACCCGCAGGTTGAGGTTGCGCACCGAGTAGCGAAGCAGCTGCGTTTCGGCATGCGTCGCCACGTCGGCGACGCCCTCTTCCCCGAAGCCGGGAATGATCGGCTCGCCGACCAAGTTGGGAATACCGCCCATCTTCACCGTTGCCGGTCCCGGATAGTGCTCAGCGGCTGCGAGAAGTACCGGCCCGCTTTCGAAAGTGGTGACGTTCCCGTGGATGGCGATAGGGTCAGCGCCACCGAGCCGATCAGGGATGGTGCCGCACCCGGCCAACCCTAAAATCGCTATGATCGTCAGCCTTTTCCAAGCCCGGCCTCGTGAGGACACGTATTTGCTCATAGCTTCCTTGCCTTGGCCGAGACGACCTTTCAGTCACCTCGGGAAAAATCGGTTATCCACCCGGCACCTGCTCCGCAATTTAGTATCTCGTTCAACGCCGGCACAGAAAAGTCTTTGATCCGCAGAGTTCAATCAGGAGCTATTTAGTGGCTTGCACACCAACTCATCCGAATGGCAGTTCGAGCGGGCAGGAACGGCAACGTGAGTGCAAAATGGCTTCTGTGAGCCAGCCCTTCACCGAGCCTTATCGTTCGCACGAAAGCTGGGCGGATACCCGCCCGGCCGCTAGTCAGCGACGACCCATTTCGCAGACATCCGGAGCCGGTTTGTCGCCTGCAGGAGCGGACACTTGTTCATCTCTATCTACGGCCGATTTCGACAAACGCGATCTCGAGGCTGCACGCGCGGAGTGGTTGTCTCCCGGCAGACCACTCTCGGTCTATGTTGGTGACAGAGCACGGTGCGGCCATTCCGGCTCGACCTCGCACCACGCGCGTTTATCTGCTATGGAGCCCAGAATGAACGCAGAGCGAGCCATCTACCACGATATCGGCCTTGAAGCTGAGGCCGCTGCTGATGCTCGCGCAGAGGCGGCTATCGCGGCCGGACGTGTGATTGATCATGAAGAAGTAGCTGCTTGGCTTGCGAAATGAGGCACTCCGGACGAAACCCCTGCGCCTGCTGAATGGCTCGCGTAGTCTGGTCGCGCGAAGCCTCGTCAACCTCGAACTGATCTGCGCATATATCCAGCAGTTCAATCCTGGTGCC
>Ga0210040_10005255_pt1 | contig 16573 bp, 9 predicted proteins | sample CryGeyCG12114_NA_FD_185462 | JGI IMG/M metagenome (GOLD analysis project Ga0210040, IMG submission 185462) | Groundwater microbial communities from aquifer - Crystal Geyser CG19_WC_8/21/14_NA (SPAdes) (version 2) | ecosystem: Environmental > Aquatic > Deep subsurface > Groundwater | place: USA... | reverse complement strand
GGAATGTGGATGTAGCTGTAGGTTAGGCCTCGGAGGGTGGTAAAGGTTGAGGTAGGGAACGGGGGTGCTGCCATGGTCTGGACGGTGAGCCGTCGGAAGGTCGGTCACTGCTCATGTGGATCGTCTGAGTTTGAGATTGTTTTGGTCCGTGGTTGCTTGGGTTCGTGGCTGCTTGATAAATCAATCAACTGCTTGCTTGGTGGTCAAGAATGACCATGACCTTCACTGACAGGGTAGTTCTTGTGTTGGCTGGGTACACACCGTAGGCACATTGTCGACTGTGTGCTTCTCGGATTACGGTCTTATAATACTGGCATTTGGATTTCGGGGACATTGGGCCTCTCCGGAAACATTTGATTAAGAAGTCTGCGAACGCAACAAGCCTAAATGTCTTGTCGTGGTTGCCTACTATCTATGGATATCGAGATCCATATCACAAGACTAATGTCCGCTTCGCATGATATTCTGCGAGGAATCAGTTACAGTAGTCGCTAACAGATGAACCATGATGGCTCTTGTGCGATCTCTCCTCAAGAAAAACAGAGGCCCGAGAGTTTTGGTATTCATGCCACTTGCTCCGAATATTCGTTCTCTATTCGAGAAACTCGAACGCCTAGTAGTTTATTGTTGTTGATTATGCTTGAGTTGTGTCCGCCTGATATCGCCGGACGGCAGCACGCGTCGGCGAGACCAGCTGAGTAAGCAAAGATCGCATTGGATTAACATATCATTCTCGGTATACGCGTGTCCCAAGCATACTGCAATGCCCCCCTTTCACGTGGCTGTCTCTAGACACGCCGGTGCGGTGACTATGTCTAACGACATGAAATATAGTCTACTCGGATCACCGAGCGATACCCCTGGTCAAAGCAGCTTCAGTACGGTACGGTAGATCTGAAATGGTCAAACCACGCTAGGGTAAATTGATGCCAAGGCGGGGCTAAGCCTTCGCCAGGCTAGCTACTGAGATCACTGTTTCGTATCCCGGAGTCCCAACATCGTCATTTTGTTTGACATCAGGCAGAGTTCTGCAAACCTTTTGCTCTCGTCATTTATGCTATCTCCATTGATTAGAAATCCTTCATACCTGCGGTAAGCATGATTCGCGCTCACAGTGCGACGCATTTTGTTGCGGCTTGCCCACCGTTTCCGTCGCTCGAGGGCTGTAACTCCGTTGCTTATCCGTGGCCTTCTAGTTCAGCATGCCTTTTGAAGATCTTAGGTGGACCTGCATAAAACATCTGGAGTTGAAAGGTATTATTTCATCGTTGGGTTCTTTGCAAAATATGATGTAAAAGGCAGTCTAGCAGAATTCTATTATATCTTCGCCAAACTACTCAGAATAGCCCATCACTCACGCTGCTTCCCTCTGGTCGTGCGCCTTGTCATTTCAACTCTCAATACTAATAAGCAACAGACTTCCGTGACTGACGGTCTCTGTGGACGTCTGCTAATACCAAAACTCTGGCGGATACCGCATTGCTATTGTGCACAGAGTAAAGTGAGAAACGACGTAGCTGGGGCTCTGCAAGGATGTGGGGACAGACACCTGGCGGTCTATATCGCCAGCCCACGCGAGAAGGTGCGTTTGTCGCTAGAGCTCCTGCCGTGAGTACCGTCTAATCGTTCTAGGTCCTACCCATGATATACACAACGTCGCTGCGTCGACCCCATTCCACCAAGATGCTACAACAATGCCACCTGCACATATACCGGACCCCAACTCGAGGACATCATCAGACGAATCTCTGGACCGTGAGGGCACATGGGGCGAGAGAGATGTCGGAGGTCCGGTGAGCCTGCAGGAGGCTCGATCCAATTATGAGGAAATGGAAAGAGCACTTACACAGTTGAGCCTCCAGCGGACCAAGAGCAGGAAGTCATCCCACGCTGGCGAGAGGCCTGGTCTGTGGAAGAGTGTCAGTCACGCGAGCGCACGAAGACCTACCACAAGAGGCACGGGCAGAAGACCGAGTAACGCTACCGTTGGCACACTTGACGAAGTGAAAGAAAATGAAGCACAAGGAGCCCAGGCTGACGATCAAGCACCCGACTTCGATCTAGGCGGGTTTCTTAAGGAGGGCCGTTTCGAGAAGCGGACGGACGAAGGGAACTCCGCAAAGAAAATCGGTGTTATCTATCGAGGTCTGACTGTGAAAGGTGTCGGCGCCTCTATGATGTTCGCGAAGACACTTCCAGAAGCCATAATAGGCACCTTTGGCCCCGATCTTTACCGTCTAGTATGCAGTTTTGTGCCTGCCCTGAGGTATGGTAAAAAGCCGCCTGTCAAGATCCTGCTGAACGACTTCACGGGAAGTGTCAGAGATGGTGAAATGATGTTGGTCCTTGGAAGACCTGGCTCAGGTTGCTCGACCTTCCTCAAGGTAATAGCCAATCAGCGGGACTCTTACGCTTCGGTCGAGGGCGATGTCTCCTATGGCGGTATCTCAGCCGAGGAGCAAAAAGATCATTTTAAAGGGGAAGTGAACTACAACCCTGAAGATGATCAACATATGCCGAATCTCACGGTCTGGCAGACACTCAGATTTGCTCTTATGAACAAGACGCGAAAGCACGAGGCTGGCAGCATCCCCATCATCATTGATTCGTTGCTGAAGATGTTCGGCATTTCCCATACGGCCGCAACACCTGTTGGCAACGAGTATGTTCGAGGTGTTTCCGGCGGTGAACGCAAGCGGGTGTCTATAGCGGAGACACTTGCTACGAAGAGCTCCGTGGTCGCGTGGGACAATTCGAGTCGTGGTTTGGATGCATCGACAGCACTTGATTACGCCAGATCACTACGGATCATGACCGATATCTCGAATAGAACCACTTTCGTCAGCTTATACCAAGCTGGTCAGGGCATCTATGATCTTATGGACAAAGTCCTCGTCATCGAAGGGGGGAGAATGATTTATCAAGGGCCAGCCAAAGACGCGAAGCAGTACTTTGAAAGTCTTGGTTTCCTCTGTCCAGAGCGTCAAACGGTCTCGGACTTTTGCACAAGTGTTGGCGATCGGAACGAGCGACAATTCCAGCCAGGAAAAGAGGCGTCTACTCCAAAGACAGCTGAAGAGCTCGAAGCTGCATTCCGGAAGTCGGACATTTACATGAAGACTATATCCGATGTCGAAAGCTACGAACAAAAGCTGCATGACTCGAATCGCGAAAGCACAAGACAATTCGTTGACGCCGTTCAGGAGCAGCAATCGAACAGCAAATTGGTCAGCAAACGGTCGTCGTACACGGTATCCTTTCCTCGGCAAATATGGGCGTGCACTTTGAGGGAGTTTTGGTTGTTCTGGGGCGACAAAACAGCACTGTACACCAAGTTCTTCATCATCATTGCCAATGGTAAGTTTTCTTTCTCAATAACCCATCACTGTCGAACTACACAACCATCGTTAGCTAAAGCTTCGATATCGAGATCCACCAGGTGATGTAGCTTGGACCTATCGCCTAGGCTCTCTTTTCCCCCTCCACGACCCTCTCAGATATTAGTCTTATCATTGTATGCTTACTCATGTCTTCTAGGGCTGATAGTTGGATCCTTGTTCTACGGCGAGAGCTTCGACACATCCGGCGCTTTCAGTCGTGGAGGCGCTCTTTTCTTCTCGATCTTGTTCCTGGGGTGGCTTCAGCTGAGTGAGCTGATGAAGGCAGTCTCTGGCCGTGTCGTCATACAGAGACATAGAGAGTACGCCTTCTACAGACCCTCTGCGGTGGTCATAGCTCGCTGCATGCTGGATGTGCCCGTGCTGGCAGTGCAAGCAGTGCTCTTCACCATAATCCTCTACTGGATGGCGAACTTGACGCCAGACGCGGGCAAGTTTTTCATCAACCTGCTGTTTGTCTACACGAGCACGTTCTGTATCACGGCTCTCTACAGAATGTTCGCAGCGCTCTCCCCAACCATTGACGATGCTGTCCGGTTCTCTGGCATTGCGCTCAATCTGTTGATCATCTACGTTGGGTATGTCATACCCAAGCAGACTCTCTTGAATGCTGTTATATGGTTTGGCTGGATTTTCTGGATCAACCCTATCAGCTATGCCTATGAAGCAGTCTTGACCAATGAGTTTTACGGCCGCACTATGAGTTGTGCACCGAGCCAACTCGTGCCGGCAGGTCAAGGCCTTGATCCACTATATCAAACCTGCGCACTCACTGGTTCGCAGCCTGGTAGCACAACTATCACCGGTAACCAATACTACAGCGCATCATTCACTTATTCTAGGTCCAATCTTTGGCGCAACTTCGGTGTGGTTGTCGCGTTCACCATCCTCTACATCGTGGTAACAGCTATCGCCTCAGAACTATTCTCCTTCACGATGGAAGGTGGAGGCGCGCTCATCTTCAAGAAGACCAAAAAAGCCAAGAAACAAGTGAAGGAAGAGTCGAAGAACAGCAATGCCGATGAGGAGAAAGGTGCCAGCAACGAGCCCGTTTCGAGCCGCTCTTCGGATACTATTCAAGCCAACGAATCCGGCGAAGACAAGGATAAGATTGCGGACGAGATTGCTCAGAGCAAGAGTGTCTTTACATGGGAGAACGTCGAATACGAGGTCCCATATCAGGGTGGCACCCGAAAGCTCCTCAACAAGGTCAATGGCTACGTCAAGCCAGGTCAGCTGATTGCGCTCGTCGGTGCTTCGGGTGCCGGCAAGTCCACACTACTGAACACGCTCTCTCAGCGACAGACAATGGGAACAGTCTCTGGGGACATGCTTGTCGACGGACGTCAGCTTGGCGTTGAGTTTCAGCGTGGCACAGGTACGTCTTATTTCACACTAAAAAAATTTAGCACTAACGTTTCAAGGTTTCTGTGAGCAGATGGACCTCCATGAGATGACAGCAACCATCCGCGAAGCACTGGAGTTTTCTGCTTTGCTGCGACAAGAACAAAGTGTACCTCGGGAGGAAAAGATCGCTTACGTCGACAAAATCATCGATCTGCTTGAGCTTCATGAGATAGAGGATGCTCTGATCATATCGCTTGGCGTTGAGCAACGCAAGAGGTTGACCATCGGCGTTGAGCTTGCTGCGAAGCCCTCGCTGTTGTTGTTCTTGGATGAGCCTACTTCTGGTCTTGACTCGCAATCCGCATTCAACATTGTCCGGTTCCTGAAGAAGCTTGCCCATGCTGGACAAGCCATCATCTGCACTATCCACCAACCGTCCTCGATGCTCATTCAGCAGTTCGATACAGTGCTCGCTCTCAACCCTGGAGGAAATCCATTCTATTTCGGCCCAATTGGAGACAACGGCAAGGACGTGGTTGACTATTTCGCTGATCGGGGCGTACAGTGTCCACCAGGCAAGAACGTCGCTGAATTCATCCTTGAGACCGCGGCAAAGAGCAAGAAGAACCCCAAAACTGGCAAGCCCATTGACTGGAACCAAGAATGGAGAGACTCTTCCATGAACAAGGAAATGATTACTGAAATCGGCCGCATCAAAGAAACACGTTCGAAGGAAGCCGGTGAGCTCAGCAATGAAGAGCAAAAGAACCAGCGTGCCTTCGCAGCACCGGTCTGGCTACAGACATACCTTCTCACCAAACGAACGTTTATCGCGTACTGGCGCGACCCCTCCTACCTCTATGGCAAACTTTTTGTCAGCGTCATCATCGGCATATTCAACGGCTTCACCTTCTACATGCTGTCCAACAACATTGCATCCTTGCAGTCACGGATGTTCTCCTCTTTCCTGATCCTGCTTATCCCTCCAACGATCGTCAACGGCGTCGTCCCAAAGTTCTACATGGCACGGTCACTCTGGGAAGCACGAGAGCATCCTTCCAGAATATACGGCTGGTTCGCATTCTGCTCTTCGCAGGTTATACCTGAGATACCCTGGGCCATTGTGTCCTCGGTCATTTACTTCTGTCTCTGGTATTACCCTGCCGGACTACCTTACGACAGTAGCACGGCTGGCTACGTCTTTCTCATGACCATGCTCTGGTTCCTTTTCCAGGCTTCATGGGGTCAATGGATTTGCGCCTTTGCGCCTTCATTTGTAGTTATCAGCAATATTCTACCTTTTTTTTTCGTTTGCGTCTCCCTTTTCAACGGAATTGTTCGACCATATGATCAGCTACCTGTATTCTGGCGATACTGGTAAGTCAGAACCCATTCTCCGTTCACCAGAACCCTCACTGATTACATATACAGGATGTATTACATCAACCCCTCGACATGGTGGATCGGAGGCGTTCTCGCTGCTGTGCTAGGTAACTTCTCAATCCAGTGCACCGAGGGCGAGGCCACAATCTTCAATCCGCCTCCAAACGAGACATGCGGCAGCTATGCGAATCCGCTAGTCGCGCAGATGGGTTCTGGGTACATCACGAACCCGGACGCGACGAGTAATTGCGGATACTGCCAGTACGCGAATGGCAACGAGTACCTGGCTACAATTAACATTTCGCCGAGCGACAAGTGGAGGGACTTTGGGATCTTTTTGATATTCGTGATAAGTAATTGGGCGCTTGTGTATTTCTTTATCTACACCGTGAGGGTCAAGGGGTTCACGTTTGGTATGGGACCACTTTTTGGTGTGCTGGGTAAGGGGGCGGGGTCCGTGAAAGGCCTATTCAAGAAGAAAGAGAAGAAGCAGGACTAGAATTGGTGGGTTGATGTAACTTAATGGGAAACACCTGAAGGTGTCAAGTCCAGTTCTATTTCGTAAAAGTTTCAGCAGCGCCAGTACGTACCTTCGAAGGCCCGAGCTCTCTGTACTCTCATCGTGCGCAACATCGTTGTCCACCACCTTCTTTGCCGCCTGCAAGTAGAGCATACAGTTCTGCCATTTCTCGTAGTCGATATGCGTCTACTAGTGTCTACAGACTCTGACGAATGAATTGACTGTCAGAACAGGCCGCCGTTCTCGGTTGCGGACCTTGCAAAGACCAAGTCGTGGCAGACAAGCAGTTGCCTCCCTGACAACGGCCTAAGAAACTCAGCCACAAATTGAGCAGATAGATTGCTTAGGCGCAGAACTGAACCTCCTGCGCTGCCACGCCAGTTTTCGTTCGCTGCAATGCGTCATGAGTGTTGGTGTTGCCTCCGCCGGCTGCTCGCTCGCAGTGAGAGCTCTTCTGTGATTCGGAATCTTTCATGGCCGTAGTGCAGCTACTGTATACCAGATAATCATCGTCCTGGACCAGTCTCCTTACTGGTTCGTGGTCTTGCGACATGTGAGATGGCGAGAACGCGCGCGAAGAATCTGTGCAATGCAGAGAGAGCTGCGCCCTCCCCGAGAGGAGAAAGTGGCATTAGCAAGAAGCGTCGTTAAACGGTTGTTGATAAGGATCCGAGTCAAGCATAGCCTCTTTCGCCAATAGTGCTCATCTGAGTGAGGTAACTCCTGAATACGCCGTACGCAGGCTCCGCCCGGACAACCCATTTGGCCGGCAATTTGGTGGTGTGCATGCAAAAAACCGGCCACTTTGATTGTCCGGGCGGAGGCAGGCTTGTACCTCAACGAGCTGCGGGAACTGTCCGTCTGCTTCTAGACGGCTCCTCTCGGACAAGCAAAGTGGTCAGCTCCGTCACTGTACGCACCTGCTGCTAATTATCTTCTCGACGACGATACCTTAACGTTAACACGTTGCTATATTGAACAACCTCGTATTTATCACGCTGCAATCGCTATGAGCACGCACATATCAATTACGATGAAGGAAGGCAAAGTGCAGCTCGTAACGTCGATTAGTAATCGGTGGCCGAGGTGGCAGACTGGCATGTGCTGGAACGGGGAAGGGACACTGGGGGTTTGAACAGAACGAAAAGAGGTTGGCGGCAGATGAAACTCGTGCGCAGCCTTTCGGTCTTCAGAGATCGATTTCATGTCGGGAGAGATCGACCAATAGGTTAGAACACGGATGGGCTTGCTGAGTGGTCTGCACTGGATTTCGGACAGCCGATGTGAAGCTGATGAATCATGTATGGGTGCTTTCTAGATGCGCTCCTCAAGCATGGTGCATGGAAGTGCAGGCGGAAAGCACATGGCTCACCCTCCGGACACACAAAACGACCGGTCGCTAGGCCAAATTAAGCGTGCAGCAGCGGCCACTTTGTTTGTCCGGAGGGTGATGGCTGTAGATCTGGGCTGCGGGCGAAGTCGGAATTCATTAAGCCTTTCTAGGCTTAGCTTCGCGATAATGTCCGGGCTGTGCTGAGTGCTTGCCTCAACAGAAGTTGTCTGAAACGTGGTGAAGGGAGGAGCGTCGATGCAGAGGGGAAAAGAAAGGAGATCTCGGGGATTTGGGCTCTTCTTGAGTACGGGGACCATCCATCGCATCCAACGTATGGCATGTGTAGTGATGTTGCTCGTAAGAGTGTTTGGCCGACGATTCAGGAGGCGAACAACGCATAGCCGGTGTTGAACACGCGCCAGCTTGTGCTGTACCGCAGCAACTGCTGATGAGGCGTTCCAACAGCAGGCACCTCCGCTGTATAGCTTTGATTCTTCAGCTTCGTGGTGCCAGAAGCTGAGCCAGAACATATCCTCGAGCATCGAGAATAGCGTGAGGCGGATTCAAAGACGTTCAGCCACGATGTGCCACATGTGTGGCTGAAGATGCAATTCGGAAAATCTCCCTTTCCGATCGGTCTGGCCTCGGCATGAGCGATGCACGCCGACTGGTGCGACTGCAGCCATAATCTTGTGGTCGTGGGTGGCGAAAGAAAGAATGAGGGCGCGGCCAAGACTGCCCAGAAGCCTCCGCTGTCATAGAAGATGATGCAACGGCGTTAGTCCAAACAGCGTACTGTAAGGAAGCGAAGGTTCCATCCATGATCAGAGATGGTATGGCATCGGATGGAGCTCCAGTCCAGTTAAAGCGCAGACAAGACTTTAGGTTTCTTGGTGGCCAAGCACTCAAGAGATTTCATCACCGAATTGATGCTTGGCGAAAGAGCCAGCAGTGGCTGCGAAAAGCAAGCGGATTGTGACTGCATCAGTAAGCCCTGGCCATTCTTCAACAGATAGCTGTAAACACAGAAAAAAGGGTGTAAGAGCAGATTTCGAAGGAACAGTCTGTGTTTCTATGGGACCAAGTAACGTTCTGATCAGGCGAACCTGATTGAGCGGCCTGAGCAAGGCGCTGAGTGGGCTGAGTCGCGCTATGCTGAAACGAGAGAAAGTGCTCGCCTGCCACACGAATTATCCCCCTTCGCTCTACGGTACCATATCACCACCCACCTCAAATCTCTTGCTCTGAGGCAAGTCGAAACGTGACGCATTGAAGGAAGACACTGCGGCGCGAAAGCGAACCAACCTGTGATCGACGAGGAGACAAGCGCCTGGGCAAGCAGGCATTGCTGCATGAAGCATGCGATTCCACTCAAGCGCTCTCCGTCACCTTTGTACAAGTCTTGGCGAATAGGCTGTGCAGCGTACCGCTTTCCAACACCTCAACCATAGGATTCCAGAAGGCAAAAGACTAGCCTGTATCTTGTAACTTATCTACATACATGTATGCAGCAGGCAATCGCTACTCTCTGTGAAATCATTTAGACCACCAGATCCCGACTACAAGGCAAACTTCGTAGCAAAAGGTCCATCCACCTTGAATCTTTAGAAGGGATTTGGCCCCTCTCGTACCTCTTTGCGAGCACGAGGTGCCATCAATCACGAACATGGCAGGGCAAAATCCTCCGCCCTCTATCACCGTTGATACTTCGGTATGCGCTCGCAGCGAACCTCATTGTCTCAAAAGAGTCGCAATGGAAGGACTTTTAGAAAACTGTGCTAACAAATTACAGATGGTCACAGACTCATCATCTCAACAGCAACCACAGTCACAAACTATGCTTACTCCACCTTCCACAGCACAAGGCGGTGACATGCTGTCACCTACAACGCCCACACAGTCGAATTTTGATGGAGTGACATTACATTCGAGATCGCCATCTATGGTAGCCAGTGAGACAACCAGGTTCAGGTCTGACTCGACTAATACATACGTTCAACAAACAGATCTCAAATTAGACCCTCCAGGAGAGGCTTTGAGACCAGATCCCGGTAACGAAAAGGACTTTCAAGTCGAACACAACCCTTTCGCATTTTCTCCTGGTCAACTTAACAAGCTACTGAACCCCAAATCGTTGTCGGCGTTAGCAGCCTTAGGAGGCCCTCGCGGGCTAGAAAGGGGCTTGAGGACGAGTTTTACGGCAGGTCTCTCAGTCGACGAGCAGAGAGTAGAAGGGCAGGTCACTTTCGACGATGCCACCTCGCTCGACAAGCAGGCAGCTTCTCCCACGTCTCCAGAGTCGAGCGAAGGCGTACTTCCCGCAGGTGATGTCAAAGGCCAGTTTGAAGACAGATTGCGAGTCTTCAAAGATAACCGGTTACCTAAACGAAAACCAGACGGCATCCTAAAGTTGATATGGGGCGCCTACAACGACAAGATCCTGATCCTGTTGTCAATTGCCGCAGCCATATCTCTGGCACTCGGTCTTTACGAGACATTCTCTGTCGGTCATGGTGTGCAATGGGTCGAGGGCGTTGCTATCATTGTCGCCATCACTATCGTCGTCACTGTTGGCGCCGCAAACGACTGGCAGAAAGAACGACAATTCGCAAAGTTGAACGCTCGCAAGGATGACCGAGAAGTCATGGTTATCCGATCCGGTCGCACGATACAAGTGTCAGTTTACGACGTCACCGTTGGCGATATCATGCATCTCGAACCCGGTGACGCTGTGTCAGTTGACGGCATCTTCCTCTCAGGTCATGGCGTCAAATGCGATGAGTCGTCGGCAACTGGCGAATCTGATCAGATGAAGAAGACTGCAGTCGGCGAAGTCTGGCAACAGATTCAGAACGGTACAGCGACCAGAAAGCTTGACCCCTTCATCATCTCCGGCAGCAAAGTTCTTGAGGGTGTTGGCACTTTTGTCGTCACGTCGGTTGGCGTCAACAGTTCCTACGGCAAGATCATGGTGTCCTTGCAGACTGAAAACGAAGACACCCCTCTTCAGGTCAAGCTTGGGCGTCTTGCCAACTGGATTGGTGGTCTCGGTTCGGGTGCAGCTGTCTTGTTGTTCTTCATTCTGCTCATCAAGTTCTTGGCCGCCCTGAGTGGTAATGAGGGAAACAGTGCCCAGAAAGCCTCCGAGTTCCTCGATATTCTGATTGTGGCCATCACGGTCATTGTCGTGGCGGTTCCGGAGGGTCTCCCGTTGGCTGTTACCCTGGCACTCGCCTTCGCAACGACCAGGATGTACAAAGAGAACAATCTTGTCCGGGTACTCAGAGCTTGCGAAACCATGGGTAACGCTACGACCATCTGTTCCGACAAAACCGGCACTCTCACCCAGAACAAAATGACAGTTGTCGCTGGTACAATTGGTGTTGACCAATCATTCGCTGCTTCTAACGCGCAGGATACTACTGAGAAGCCAGTCGCGAGCTTCGGTGCTATCTTCGGCAACCTCTCCAGGAAGGTCAAAGACCTTGTCCGAGCTTCAATTGCACTGAATAGCACTGCTTTCGAGGGTGAGGAGAAAGGTGTTCCGACATTCATCGGTTCCAAGACTGAAACTGCTCTGCTCAGCATGGCCAAGGACAATCTTGGGCTTGATAGCCTCGGGGCTGAGCGAGCAAACGCCAACACTGTCCAGCTCATTCCTTTTGATTCGAAGAGGAAGTGTATGGGCGTCGTCTACCAAACCGAGGGTGGCTACCGATTGCTTGTAAAGGGTGCTGCTGAGATCATGCTCTCCAAAGCAAGCCACGCTATTTCTGACATTTACTCGGAAGACTCCACTACCAAGCCAATGAGCACGGAAGATCGTGAACGACTATCTGGAATCATTGACGAATATGCTCAACATTCGCTAAGAACGATCGGCATGCTCAGTAAGGACTTCCCGCAATGGCCCCCAGCCAACGCCAAGCGACACGAAGATGACAAGGGCATGGCAGACTTTGATGATCTCTTTTCTGATATGACTTGGGTTGGTCTTGTTGGTATACACGATCCTCTCCGACCCGGTGTCATCGAGGCTGTCAACCAATGCAGAAAGTCAGGTGTTGTTGTCCGCATGGTCACTGGTGACAACATTACCACGGCTCGAGCTATCGCTACATCATGTGGAATACTTCGCGCAGAAGACGATGCGGTTGTCATGGAGGGACCAAAATTCCGACAGCTCAACGATGAAGAAATGGACAAGGTCATTCCCAGACTTCGTGTATTGGCTCGATCGTCACCAGAAGACAAAAAGATCCTGGTTGGAAAACTGAAAGCCAAGGGTGAGACAGTCGCAGTCACTGGCGATGGTACCAACGACGGTCCAGCTCTTAAGATGGCAGACGTCGGCTTCTCAATGGGTATCGCCGGCACCGAAGTTGCCAAAGAAGCCTCCTCCATCATCCTACTCGACGACAACTTCGCCAGCACAATCACAGCTCTTATGTGGGGACGCGCCGTCAACGACGCTGTTAAGAAGTTCCTACAATTCCAAATCACAGTCAACATCACAGCCGTCATCCTAACATTCATCTCATCCATCGCCAGCTCCGACAACGCCTCAGTCCTAACCGCAGTCCAACTCCTCTGGGTCAACCTAATCATGGACACGCTCGCGGCCCTCGCCCTAGCCACCGACCCACCAACCGAAAAGATCCTCGAACGTCCCCCACAGCCCAAATCCGACCCCCTCATCACCCACAACATGTGGAAAATGATCCTCGGCCAAGCCGTTTACCAACTGGTCGTCTCCTTAGCCCTCTATTTCGCCGGCATGACCATCTTCGGCTACGAAGGCGACGTCCAGCGCAGACAACTCGACACCGTCGTCTTCAACACCTTCGTCTGGATGCAGATCTTCAACGAGTTCAACAACCGACGCCTCGACAACAAATTCAACATCTTCGAAGGCATCCAGCGCAACTTCTGGTTCATCGGCATCAACTGCATCATGGTCGGAGGCCAAATCATGATCATCTTCGTGGGCGGAGCAGCCTTCCGAATCGAGAGGATCACCGGCACGCAATGGGCTATTTCGATTCTGTGCGCGTTGCCCTGCCTGCTCTGGGCCGTGCTTATTCGGTGCGTACCGGACAAATACTTCGGCGGGCCTTTCGATGCGACGGTCAACTTCTTGACTGTTGTGCTCAGGCCCGTCATCGCGGCATTCCACTTTATTCTGCATCCTGTTGCGCAGCTCTTCCGCGGGATCGGCAGGGTCACGCGGCGGATGTTCAAGAAGAACAAGGGCGTGGAAGAGGACGAGAAGGTATCCGCGTCCGACGATGCGGAGAAGGCGGGTGTCGGTGCGGTTCGTCATCAGGCCATGCCTACTGTTTTCTCGACTGAGCCAACGAGGACGGGACCGGTGCCGGTGCCGGAGGTGAAGATTAACTAATTCCCGCGATTGTTACGATGCATATGACCATAGATCATACAGGGGCATAACACAACATCACAATCACGGTAGTCGGCGTTCATGAGCATGAGCATTTACGAGGGATCTGGGAAGGTACATAGACGGAGTTCACAAGAGGCTCGCTTCGCTGGGACGCAGCCAAGGGCGTTAATTTACTGCCACCGGGGGCGTGATATCAGTCAGGAGTTTCAAAGTCCCCGGCCAGGACTTGATCAACAACAGTAGTCCAGCAATTCATGTATCATGTATGTATGTACATTTCAGCAACATAGCTACCAATCAACCAGAATCGTAAAAGATACAAACTCAAACTCATCCTCATCGTTCGGCCTAATATTTTCTTTGCGAACTTGGTGTGCCATTCAGTGAGTGAGTGAATGAGTGACTGATAGGCAGCACTAACGACCAAACGACCAGTCGCACGCCTTATAACTTGACGAACCCTGAGCATCGCTAAAGTACAGTACCATCGAATGATGACGTCGACTGCAAGCTTGCCGTGGCCCGCTGAGAAAGGAGACCGTGAGACGTGCAGAATGGCCGACACCACATATCTGGGTGTAGTGTGCGAGAAGAAGCAAGTTGGGTCCGCAGGTGAGGGTACAACGCCTTTACATCTGACGTGAATGAGGCGTTGCAAGGCTGGCATAGGATTTCGGGCGGGACGGCACGAAAATCTGCCTTGAGATGATGGCTGCAGAAGAAGAATATCAATATTGTATTTGGAACCGTCAGACTCCTTCCTTTCCTCCCATAGCACCTCTTCGCTAATAATGCGATAGTATAATGCTCAGATCATAAAACATCATCAGAATCCTGCCATTCGTTCGTGAAGCCGCCTTAGCCAGGCATGTTGTTCTCACTATTCCCACTCAGCCCAGGTCCGATCCTCTGCCGTTTCGCGTCCCCTCCCTCGGCCCCCGCATTGTGCTGTACATTGCTCAAATCGCCCAGCGGCGCCCTTTTTACCGCAGTAAGCACTCTCTCGCCAGTATTGGGCGCAGCAGGGCTGTGAGCGTTGGCAGTACCACCGACAGGCCCGCCGTGTCTCGTAGGCGGCCTGTAAGCACTCGTCATACCCCCTGCCGGCCTTGGGCTCATTCCCGCAGCTCCCGGACCTGCTACGCGCCTGCCAGCCGCTTGCTCAGACATGGCTTTAGCCGTCGGTGCGCTCGCTTTGGCGGCGCTTCCTTCGCCTTCTTCCTTCGAAGGAAGAGGCTCAGGTTTGAGGGTATTCCTGTTCAGTGCAAGACTCTTGCTGTGGTCTACGCCACTTGTCTTACGTATTGAGGGACTTTCAGCGTATGGGTTGAATTTTGGCACTTCTGTGCCGGTGGGATTGTTGTTTCCATCAAGATTATCTGCCGCTTTGGCAGAGAAGAAGCCCATGGCCTGAGGGCCAGGTAGCGCTTGTGGAGGCGCGAAGTGCTGAGATGCTACGCCCGGTGAGGACGAACGGGATTGTGGGTTATGGTTGGTCGCTTCTTGGACAAGGCTATTGGCATTAGCAGGACCAGTCCGAAGATGTGGCGGTTGCCGATTACCGTTTTGTTGGTGATTGGAGAGTTGCTGGTCAGGTCGATGCTGCGGCGGCGGCTTACTAGGCGTCAGCTGATGTTGTGGCGGTATCCTGTGCGCTGGATGTTGATGTTGCGGACCTCCTCTTTGCTGTACGATACTATCTGGCGGGAGCATGACCTCATCGGGATTCCCCAGGTCGGCAAAGTCTGCGTCGTCGAACTCATTGGTGTCGAATGACTCTTCTGGTATCAGACTAGGCGAGTGGTGTGGCTGCGGTGCCATGTTGCTGATGGGCTTTTTTTCCGGCTCTTCTTCCTTCCTCGGAACCCAATCCTGGTGTCGATATAGATCGTTGACGTCCCATTTCCCCGCTCCTACTTTGATCTTGGATACTTTCGTGATGTACTCTTTGTCGTATACGCAGTTTCCTAGGACGTTGCCGAAGTTTCTCAGGGCTCTCTTCAGCGCGTCTGTCGTGCCTTCTTTCTTCGCTTTCTCAAATGCGGCTATCTTGCTCTTGCAGTTCTCTATGCCGCCATAGCCTGTGTCTTCGTGAAAGGTACCGTCTTTTAGGGTTATCCGCACCACTACTGAAAGACCGATGGAGATTGTGCCTTTGGTTGGGTTCTCATCGACGAAATCGATCTGGATGTTCTGTATTGAGCTGCTCCAGCCATTGAAGCCGAAGACTTCATTGGCGAGGTTGATTGCCTGATGGGCAGAGAGGTATGCTACTCTGGTGTTTCCTGGCCCAGCTCTGGTCGATATGTACTCTGGTCCAAGCCGTTTGTTGAGTCGACTGGCTAAGGTGGCAATCTCTTGAGCGGTGTAGTTGCTGATCTGTGGTTTCTGCTCTTCGAATGGATTCTGTGTCGCGCTGCCGTTGGGCTTGTGTTGATCACCAGGTCTAACACGTATCAGTACGGTACTATACATGAGTCGCGTAGTACTCACGCTGGCATTGTCTATCATTCCAGGTATTGTCCATCCGTAGTAAAGATTATGCGAGCTTTCTTCGTGACCATGATCGTGCCGCCTCTATGTGACGCGCCCCCGAGCAGCAGGCACGCGCATCCACGTGACCCTGCCTAGATCGCGCGAAAACGGTGATGACGTTGGGCTTGCGCGACTGGGCTCGCTGGGTTGCAGTGGGGCGAAAGAGTCCCACGCGTCAGGACACCTCGGATAATGTTGGCTTCTTGCCAACGACTGATGCTCGATCGATAAAGAGTTAACTCAGTCACCATCTGCTGTGGTGGTGGTTGCTCCTACAGGTCGAGAATAATCAATAACATGTTGGAAATGGCGAGACTGAACAGTTTTCAACCGCAACAATCAACAATATATTACGGCGAGAAGTGATAGGGAGGGATTGAGTAAAGTGTAGGTCACAGAAATAGTCATTCATAGCATTATCATTATCTTCGATACGAAATTATCTACCCATCATACACATATCGCCTGACGCGGTTGAGGATTATGATCAACATCCGACGATCTGCCTGTTTAACCAGAGCTGTACAGAGCTGGACCAGCATACACGAATGGGTTGATGTTACTCAAGTTGTAAGGCGTGACATACACGTCTTGAGAGGTGATGGCGAGGAAAACTGTGCCATTGATGGTTGGGTCTCCAGCAAAGGTACTCG
>Ga0210040_10005252_pt1 | contig 16580 bp, 14 predicted proteins | sample CryGeyCG12114_NA_FD_185462 | JGI IMG/M metagenome (GOLD analysis project Ga0210040, IMG submission 185462) | Groundwater microbial communities from aquifer - Crystal Geyser CG19_WC_8/21/14_NA (SPAdes) (version 2) | ecosystem: Environmental > Aquatic > Deep subsurface > Groundwater | place: USA... | reverse complement strand
CCCCGGACAAGGAGCCCGCCGTTCGGCTCCGGGTGCTGGAGGACGCCGGGCGCTCCGCCGTCCCGTTCACCACCGGCGTGCTGCTCGGCATCGGCGAGGACTACGCCGAGCGGGTCGACGCCATCGGCGCGATCCGGGCCAGCGCGCAGCGGCACGGCCACGTGCAGGAGACGATCGTCCAGAACTTCCGGGCCAAGCCGCGCACCGCGATGCAGGCCCACGACGACCTGGAGCTGCAGGAGTACGTGGCCGCCGTCGCCGTCACCCGGCTGCTGCTCGGCCCGAAGGCAAGCGTGCAGGCGCCGCCGAACCTGTCGGACTCGACCGAGCTCGGGCTGCTGCTGCGCGCCGGCGTCGACGACTGGGGCGGCGTCTCGCCGCTCACGCCCGACCACGTCAACCCCGAGCGGCCCTGGCCCCAACTCGACGAGCTCGCCCAGCTGTCGGCCGACGCCGGCTTCGAGCTGCGGGAGCGGCTGGCCGCGCAGCCGCCTTACGTGCTGCAGCCAGAGCCGTGGCTGGACCCGCGGGTGCGCCCGCACGTCGAGGCGCTGGCCGGCCCGGACGGCCTCGCCGTGGAGGGACGCCTGCCGGTCGGCTTTCCGTGGCAGGAGCCGGACGAGTCGTGGACCGCAACGGGAACGGGATCGGGGCGGGTCGACCTGCACGTCGAGGTGGACACCGTCGGGCGGACGTCGGACCGGCGCAGCGACTTCGACGCCGTGTACGGCGACTGGTCGGAGCTGCGCGACCGCACCGAGAGCGCCCGGGACGGGCACTCGACCGCGCTGACCGTCGGCGACCCGGAGGTGCACGCCGCGCTGGCGCACGCCGAGACGGACCCGGCGGGGCTGTCCGACGCCGAGTACCTGGCGCTGCTCGGTGCCGACGGCGCCGACCTGGAAGCGCTGTGCGCGCTCGCCGACGCCGTCCGCCGAGACGTCAACGGCGACGACGTCACCTACGTCGTGAACCGGAACATCAACTTCACCAACGTCTGCTACACCGGCTGCCGGTTCTGCGCCTTCGCCCAGCGGCGCACCGACGCCGACGCGTACACGCTCTCGATGGAGCAGGTCGGCGACCGAGTCGACGAGGCCTGGGCCGCCGGTGCCACCGAGATCTGCATGCAGGGCGGCATCCACCCCGACCTGCCGGGGACGGCGTACTTCGACCTGGCCCGCGAGGTGAAGAAGCGGCAGCCGGGCATCCACCTGCACGCGTTCTCACCCATGGAGATCGTGAACGGGGCGGCCCGCACGGGGTTGTCGTACCGCGAGTTCCTGATCGCGCTGAAGGAGGCCGGGCTGGACTCGGTCCCCGGCACCGCGGCCGAGATCCTCGACGACGACGTCCGCTGGGTGCTGACCAAGGGCAAGCTGCCGACGGCGGCCTGGCTGGAGATCATCGGCACCGCGCACGAGGTCGGGCTGCCGACGACGTCGACGATGATGTACGGCCACGTCGACACCCCGGCGCACTGGGTCGGGCACCTGCGCACCCTCAGCGGCCTGCAGGACCGCACCGGCGGCTTCAGCGAGTTCGTGCTGCTGCCGTTCGTGCACCACAACTCGCCGATCTACCTCGCCGGTGTCGCGCGGCCGGGTCCGACGGTCCGGGAGAACCGGGCGGTCCACGCCGTCGCCCGGCTGCTGCTGCACGGGCGGATCCCGAACATCCAGACCTCCTGGGTCAAGCTCGCCGACGCCGGCACCAAGGCCGTGCTGCAGGGCGGGGCCAACGACCTCGGCGGCACGCTCATGGAGGAGACCATCAGCCGGATGGCCGGCAGCGAGAACGGCTCGCTGAAGACCATCGCCGAGCTCGAGGGCATGGCCGCCGCGATCGGCCGGCCGGCACGACAGCGGACGACGGAGTACGGCACGCCGTCGGCCGAACGCCTGGCCACCGCGCGCTCCGACGAGGGCCGCGCCAAGCTCACGCTGTCGATCACGCCGCGCTAGGCGTCCCGCGGGTCACCAGGTCGAAGTCCACGGTCCGATCCTGCCGCCCCGGCAGACGCCCGCACCCGAATCGCTAGGGTCCGCGCGTGCGGATCGCAGCGATCTCCGACGTGCACGGCAACCTCCCTGCGCTCGACGCCGTGCTCGCCGACCTCGAGACGCAGGACGTCGACCTAGTCGTGGACCTTGGTGACCTGATCTCCGGCGGGGTGCTCCCCCGCGAGACGGCCGACCGGCTGATGGAGCTGGACCACGTCGTCGTGGCAGGCAACCACGAGCGCCAGCTGCTGACCCTTGCGCGAGAGGGCATGGGGCCTCCGACGGGCTGGCGGCCGACTCGATCACCGATCGGCACCGCACGTGGCTGGCCGCCTTGCCCCCGACCGCCGTCCCGGCACCCGGCGTCCTGGCCTTCCACGGCTGCCCCACCGACGACCTCGTCTACCTGCTGGAGACCGTCGACCCGGGCGGCGTGCGACCGGCCACGGAAGCGGAGGTCCTGGAGCGGCTGGGCCCGGCCGCCGAGCACCGCCTGCTGCTGTGCGGGCACACCCACCTGCAGCGCGAGATGCGGCTGCCCACGGGAGCACTGGTGCTGAACCCGGGCAGCGTCGGGTGGCCGGCGTACGACGACGACCACCCCCACCCGCACGTCATCGAGGCCGGCACCCCGCACGCCCGCTACGCGATCGCCGACGACGGCGCGGGCACCTGGCACGCCGAGTTCCGGACGGTCGACTACGACTGGGACGGCGCGGCCCGGATCGCCGAGGGCAACGGCCGCCCCGACGTCGCCCGCGCCCTGCGCACCGGCCGCATCTGAACCCGCGACTCACGGCGGGCCACGGGGTCGGCGTCGTTGGCTAGCGTCGAGCCCATGACCGGGCAGCACGACGACTGGCACCGCCCCCTGCGGCACGTGGGGGCGACCGATCTGTCGGCGAACACCGGGCAGACGCCGGGGATGACCCGCGCCGAGGCGATCTCGGCGCGCACGGTCGGCTCGGAGCGGCTCTGGATGGGTCGGACGACGGTCGGTCCGGGCGCGTCGTCGGGCGACCACCACCACGGTGACTCCGAGACCGCGATCTACGTCGTCTCCGGGCACCCGGTGTTCGTCTTCGCCCGCGACGGCGAGGAGGTGCGCCTGACGCCGGAGCCCGGTGACTACGTGTTCGTTCCGCCGTTCACGCCGCACCGCGAGGAGAACCCGGGCGATGAGGAGGCCGTCGTCGTGATCGCCCGCAGCAGCCAGCAGGCGGTCGTGGTGAACCTGCCCGGCGGCCTGACCGGCTGACCGCGCGCCGTCGCTAGCCTCGGCCCGTGGGTCTCTTCGGGAAGTTCGCGTACAGCGACGGGCGGTGGAGCCGGGGCGGCCCGACGGCGGTGCCGTTCCTGCTGGTCGACGTGCACGACAGCGGGTTCGCCACGGTCGACCACCGCCGCGCCGACGCCAGCGGCGGCCGCTTCTTCCTGCGCTACGAGCCGAGGTTCTGGTTCGACGAGGGCGACGCCTCGGACCCGGTCGACGTCGACGCCGAGGCCGAGGGCTTCGCCGCGTGGGCGAAGGAGGCGACCGGTACCGAGCTCGACCCGGCCGATGTCCGCCCGCTGCTCGCCTCCCCCGAGGGGGCCCCGCCCACCGACGAGTCGGTCGAGCTCACCGTCGACCGGCTCGCCGCACTGGCCGGCCTGCCGCCGCTGGAGTGGCCGACCGAGGCCGACGGCTACGCGAGCTGAGCCGCAGCGCTGGTACGCAGATGCCGGCGGCACCCGGGTCGGGGCCGGTGCGACACGCGGGTCGCCTGATCGTGGATCCGCTGGTGGGCCGGTCGCCGGTCCGGCACGATCCGGCCGACCGCGCGGCTGCTGCGCCGCGCCCGGCGAAGGAGCCTCCGTGGCCGTCCAGGATCGAATGACCCCGCGCCCATCTACCTCTACCTGGTCTGCCTGGCCATGGTGCTCGTCGGGGTCTTCGCCGCCGGCCAGCTGGTCCGCAGTGCGCTGGCCATCGCCTACCCCCGACACCACTCCCTCCTTCGGCTGGACCGCCTACACGCCTCTGGACTTCCTGAGCGAGGAGCAGTCCAGGCAGGTCGTAGAGGATGCGCAGCGTCGGCCGGCGATCCGTGATGCCGTGGCCTCGGGGACGACGCTGCTCCTCGCCGGCGGCATCTACGTCCTCCACTGGCGCCGGGCGCAGGCGGACCGGGTGGTCCCGGCCGCCGCCCCGGAGGTACCGGCCGGTCCTCCCGCCCCCTGACCACCTGCGTGCGTCGGGAGGAGCGGGCCGGGTAGGGCTGCACGGTGCGCGCCATCTCCTACCGCCGTGCCGGTGGTCCCGACGTCCTCGAACTCCTCGACGTCCCCGTGCCCGACCCCGGGCCGGGTGAGGTGCGGGTGCGGGTCGCGTTCTCCGGGGTGAACCCGACCGACTGGAAGTCCCGCAGCACGGCTCAGCCCGGCCCAACCGGTCAGGTGCCGAACCAGGACGGCTCGGGCACCGTCGACGCCGTCGGCCAGGGCGTCGACCCGGTGCTGGTGGGCCAACGCGTGTGGATCTGGGAGGCCGCCTGGCAGCGCCGCTGGGGCACCGCCGCCGAGCACACCGTCGTCCCGGCACGGCACGTGGTCCTGCTCGGGACCGACCCGTCCGCCGAGCTGGGTGCCTCCCTGGGCATCCCGTTCCTCACCGCGCACCGCTGCCTGACCGTCGCCGAGGCGCTGCCCGACCGGCTGGGGGCGGGCGCGCTCACCGGCCACACCGTGCTGGTGCAGGGTGGTGCGGGCGCGGTCGGCAACGCCGCGATCCAGCTGGCGCGCTGGGCCGATGCGACGGTGATCGCCACCGTGAGCGGCCCGCGCAAGGCGCAGCTGGCTGCGGCCGCCGGTGCCGACCACGTCGTGAACTACCGCGAGCAGGACGTCGCCGCCGAGGTCCGGAAGATCGCGCCGAAGGGTGTGCAGGCGGTCGTCGAGGTCTCCGGCGCGACGAACGCCGCCATCGACGCACAGGTGGTCGGGATGCACGGCGCCGTCGCCATGTACGCGGACGACGGCGGCGCGGAGGTCACGGTCCCGGTGCGCTCGCAGATGGGGCCCAACGCCCGCTGGCAGTTCGTGCTGGTCTACACCGAGCCCGAGCGCGCCAAGGTGCTGGCGATCGAGGACGTCGCCACCGCCGTCGCGGACGGGGCGGTGCGGGTGGGCGAGGACGCGGGCCTCCCGCTGCACGTGTTCCCGCTGGCCGAGACCGCCGCCGCGCACCAGGCCGTCGAGGACGGCGCCGTCGGCAAGGTGCTCATCGACGTCGGGGCCTGAGGGTCCGCCGTCGGCCCTGGAGTCGCGCCATGACCACGGATGCCCCCACCGATCTGCACGCTCTCGCCGACGAGTTGCTCGGCAAGGCGACCTCGGAGCACGCCGGCCGGGCGGCTCGCACCCTCGCGCACCCCGTGGACGGGTTGCGCCAGACCGTCATCGCGCTGCGGGCCGACGCCGAGCTGGGCGAGCACGAGAGCCCGGGCCCGGCCAGCGTCCTGGTCCTCCGCGGCCGGGTGCGCCTCGTCGCGGGCGAGGCGTCGGTGAGCATGGCCGCGCACCAGTTCAGCCCCGTCCCGGACCGGCGGCACAGCCTGCACGCCGACGAGGACAGCGTCGTCCTGCTCAGCGTCGCCGTCCCCGACCGCGCGCCGCAGGCGGACTAGCGAGCCCCCGCGGGCCAGTGACACCTCTCCCGCCGGTTGATCATCGGCGAACGGCTGTCCGCCACGCCGATAAGGGCAGCCATCTGCCGATGATCGACCGGGGTGGGCCTGCCGTCAGCCGAGGCCGAGGTCGCGGGCGATGAGCATCCGCTGCACCTCGCTGGTGCCCTCGCCGATCTCCAGGATCTTGGCGTCGCGGTAGAACCGGCCGACCGGGAACTCGTTCATGAAGCCGTACCCGCCGTGCACCTGGGTGGCGTACCGGGCGTTGTCCATCGCGACCTCGGAGCTGTACAGCTTGGCGATCGACGCCTCGCGCTTGAACGGTTCCCCGCGCAGCATCTTCTCCGCCGCCCGGTAGTAGGCCAGCCGCGCGGTGGAGGCCCGCACCTCCATGTCGGCGATCATGAACTGGATCGCCTGGTTCTTGCCGATCGCCTGCCCGAACGCCTCACGCTCACCGGCGTACTTCACCGACTCGTCGACGCACCCCTGGGCCAACCCCACGGACAGCGCGGAGATCGCGATCCGGCCCTCGTCGAGGATGGAGAGGAACTGCGCGTAGCCGCGCCCCCGCTCCCCCACCAGGTTCTCCTGAGGAACTCGCACCTCGTCGAAGGACAGCTCCCGGGTGTCGGAGGCGTTCCAGCCGACCTTCGAGTACCGCTTGCCGACGACGAAGCCCGGCGTCCCCGACGGCACGATGATCGCGGAGATCTCCTTGCCGCCGTCCGGACGCGTTCCGGTGACGGCGGTGACGGTGACCAGCTCGGTGAGGTCGGTGCCCGAGTTGGTGATGAACGCCTTCGAGCCGTTGATGACCCAGGAGCCGTCCTCGAGCCGGGCCGTCGTCCGCGTCGACCCGGCGTCCGAGCCGCCACCGGCCTCGGTGAGCCCGAACGCTCCCAGCGCCTCCCCGGCGCACAGCCGCGGCAGCCACTCCCGCTTCTGCTCTTCGGTGCCGAAGCGGAAGATCGGCATGGCTCCCAACGAGACCCCCGCCTCCACGGTGATCGCCATGGACGAGTCCACGCGGGCCAGTTCCTCGAGCGCCACGCACAGGTCGAAGTAGGTGCCCCCCGAGCCGCCGTACTCCTCGGGGAAGGGCAGGCCGAAGAGCCCGAGCTCGCCCATCTGCCGCACGATGTGGGTCGGGAACTCGTCGCGCTCGTAGAACTCGCCGATCTGCGGGGCGATGACCTCGCGGGCGAACTCGCGCACCGTCGTCCGCAGGGCCTCGGTCTCGTCGCTCAGCCGGTAGTCCAGCATTCAGTCCTCCTGCTCGGGAGCGGCCGGGGTCACCAGCGCCACCCGCTCGTCCAGCGCGACCGTCTGGCCCGCTGCCACTCCGAGCTCGGTCACCGTGCCCGCGATCGGGGCGGTGAGCACGTGCTCCATCTTCATGGCCTCGACGACGAGCAGCGGGTCGCCCGCCCCCACCTGGTCGCCGACCGATGCCTGCACCAGGGTCACGGTCCCGGGCATCGGCGAGGTCACCGCGCCGTCGCCACCCGTCGCTCCGGTCGACGACGCCAGCCGCTCGTGCTCGCGCAGCGCGACCACCCGCCCGCCGGCCGCCAGCCACACCGTGCCGCCGCTGTGCACCACGACGAAGGACGACGTCCGCCCGTCGAGGGTCACCCGCAACCGGTCGCCGTCGCGGACCGCACTGGCCGGGAGCGGGTCGCCCTCCCCCACCGCGACCTGCGCGTCGGTGGAGCGGCCGCGCACCCGCACGGTCACCGGGTCCCCGCCTAGCGCCTGCAGCCGGCGGACCGTCCAGGCCGGCTCCCCCAGCCGCCACCCGTCGGGCACGTCCCACCGGTCGACCAGCGCGCCGGCCGGCTCCGACTCGACCAGCAGCGCGAGCGCAGCGGCGGCGAAGACCTCGGCGGACGGCGGTTCGGGCAGGGTGAGCGACTCCCCGCGCCGCTCGATCAGACCGGTGTCCAGCCGGCCGGCGACGACGTCGGGGTCGCCCAGCAGCTCCCGCAGGAAGCCGGCGTTGGTCGTCACCCCGAGGACGGCGGTGCGCCCCAGCGCTGCGACCAGGCGGGCGCGGGCGGTCTCGCGGGTGGGCGCCCAGGCGATGACCTTGGCCAGCATCGGGTCGTAGTCGGTGCCGACGACGGTGCCCACGGTCAGCGAGCTGTCCACCCGGATGCCCGGGCCCTCGGCCTCCACGAGCCCGACGACGGTGCCGGCCGAGGGCAGGAACCCGCGGGCGGGGTCCTCGGCGTAGAGCCGGGCCTCGATCGCGTGCCCGTCCAGCGAGACGTCGCTCTGCTCGACCGGCAGCCGCTCGCCCGCGGCGATCCGGATCTGCTGCTCGACGAGGTCCAGGCCGGTGATCAGCTCGGTGACCGGGTGCTCGACCTGCAGCCGGGTGTTCATCTCGAGGAAGAAGAAGTCGCGGGGCCGGTCGGCGTCGACGATGAACTCCACCGTCCCGGCCCCGGTGTAGCCGACGGCCCGAGCAGCCTCGACCGCCGCGCGGCCCATGGACGCGCGCATCGCGGTGTCCAGCAGCGGGGAGGGCGCCTCCTCGATGACCTTCTGGTGCCGGCGCTGCAGGGAGCACTCGCGCTCGCCGAGGTGGACGAGGTTGCCGTGGGCGTCGCCGAGCACCTGCACCTCGATGTGCCGGGAGTTGCCGACGTAGCGCTCGACCAGCAGCGTGTCGTCGCCGAAGGAGCCGCGCGCCTCGCGCCGGGCGGCGGCGATCGCGGCGGGGAGCTCGTCGGCCGAGCGCACCACCCGCATGCCCTTGCCGCCTCCACCGGCGCTGGGCTTGAGCAGGGCGGGGAAGCCCACGGCGACGGCGGCGTCGGCGACCTGCTCGTCGGTCATCCCGGGCTCGCTGCGGCCGGGAACGACCGGGACGCCGGCGGTCAGCACGGTCTGCTTGGCGCGGATCTTGTCGGCCATCGCCTCGATGGCGGCGACCGGCGGGCCGATGAAGACGATCCCCGCCGTCTCGCAGGCCTTCGCGAAGTCGACGTTCTCGGACAGGAAGCCGTAGCCCGGGTGGATCGCCTGGGCGCCGGTGCGGGCCGCCGCGTCGAGCACCCGCTCGATGGACAGGTAGCTCTGCGCCGCGGGCGCGGGGCCGATCGGCACGGCGACGTCGGCCAGCCGGGTGTGCAGCGCACCGGCGTCGGCGTCGCTGTGCACGGCGACCGAGCGGATGCCCATCTCGCGCAGGGTGCGGATGACCCGGACGGCGATCTCGCCCCGGTTGGCCACGAGGACGGTGTCGAACACCGCCGTCACCGGGCCCCGCCGGTAAGGGCCACAATGGCCATTCTGGCCCTCTCACATCCGGAAGACGCCATAGCCGACCTCCTCGAGGGGCGCGTTGGCACAGGCGGACAGGGCCAGGCCGAGCACGGTGCGGGTCTGCGTCGGATCGATCACGCCGTCGTCCCAGAGGCGGGCGGTGGCGTAGTACGGGTGGCCCTGCTGCTCGTACTGCTCGCGGATCGGCGCCTTGAACGCCTCCTCGTCCTCGGCCGGCCACTCCTCGCCGCGGGCCTCGAGCCCGTCGCGGCGCACCTGCGCCAGCACCGACGCCGCCTGCTCCCCGCCCATCACCGAGATGCGGGCGTTGGGCCAGGTGAACAGGAAGCGGGGCGAGTACGCCCGGCCGCACATCGAGTAGTTGCCGGCGCCGAACGAGCCGCCGATGACGACGGTCAGCTTGGGCACCCGGGCACAGGCGACGGCGGTGACCATCTTGGCGCCGTGCTTGGCGATGCCGCCGGCCTCGTAGTCGCGGCCGACCATGAACCCGGAGATGTTCTGCAGGAACAGCAGCGGGATCTTCCGCCGGTCGCACAGCTCGATGAAGTGCGCGCCCTTGAGCGCAGACTCGCTGAACAGGACGCCGTTGTTGGCGACGATCCCCACCGGGTGGCCGTGCAGGCGGGCGAAGCCGGTGACCAGCGTGGGCCCGTAGAGCGGCTTGAACTCGGCGAACCGGCTGCCGTCGACCAGCCGGGCGATGACCTCGCGGACGTCGTAGGGCGTGCGCGGGTCCGGTGGCACCACCTCGACCACGGACTCCGGGGGGTACAGCGGTTCCTCGACGGGTTCGACGTCCCAGGGCCGGGGCTCGCGCGGGCCGACGGTGCCCACGATCTGACGGACGATCTGCAGCGCGTGCGCGTCGTCGTCGGCCAGGTGGTCGGTGACCCCGCTGACCCGGCTGTGCAGGTCTCCCCCGCCCAGGTCCTCGGCGGTCACGACCTCGCCGGTCGCCGCCTTCACCAGCGGCGGTCCGCCCAGGAAGATCGTGCCCTGGCCGCGGACGATCACGGCCTCGTCGCTCATGGCCGGCACGTACGCGCCCCCGGCGGTGCAGGATCCGAGGACGGCGGCGATCTGCGCGATGCCGGCCTTGGAGAGGTTGGCCTGGTTGTAGAAGATCCGGCCGAAGTGCTCGCGGTCGGGGAAGACGTCGTCCTGCATCGGCAGGAACGCACCTCCCGAGTCGACCAGGTAGATGCAGGGCAGCCGGTTGGCCAGCGCCACCTCCTGCGCCCGCAGGTGCTTCTTCACCGTCATCGGGTAGTAGGTGCCGCCCTTGACGGTGGCGTCGTTGGCGACGACGACGCACTCCCGCCCGGCGACTCGGCCTATGCCGGTGATGATCCCGGCGGCCGGGGCGTCCCCGTCGTAGAGACCGTGCGCGGCCAGCGGCGAGAGCTCGAGGAACGGACTGCCCGGGTCGAGCAGCGCGTCCACCCGCTCGCGCGGCAGCAGCTTGCCGCGGGACACGTGCCGCTCGCGGGCTCGCTCACCCCCGCCCAGGGCCACCCGCCCCAGCTCGGCGGCGAGGTCGGCGGCCAGTTCCGCGTGCGCCGCGGCGTTGCGCGCCGCGGCGCCGGCATCGCTCGGCGTGGTTCGGGCGAGCACCGGGGCGTCCACGGCTGGAGGTTAACCGGCGTTCACTCAGGAGGACCAGGGTTCGGCGCGAGTCGGTGAACGGGAGTTCACCGCCGGTACGATCCCCGGCGTGACGACGACCGCCTCGGAGCGGGACACCGCGCTGCACGCCGACGCCGACCGCCCGTCGCGGCGCGAGCAGATCCTCCAGGCCGCGGCCCAGCTGTTCGCCGAGCGCGGCTCCCGGGCGGTGGGCGTGGACGACGTCGGGGCGGCGGTGGGCGTGACCGGTCCGGCGATCTACCGGCACTTCGCCGGCAAGGACGCCATGCTCGCCGAGATGCTGCTGCGGATCAGCGAGCGCCTGCTGGTCGGGGGGACCGAGCGGGTCTCCGCCGCAGGCGCCGACCCGGCCGCGCAGCTCCGCGCGCTCGTCGAGTTCCAGATCGACTTCGCCCTCGACAACCCGGCGCTCATCACCGTCCACGACCGGGACCTCGGCTCACTGGCCGACGCCGACGCCGCGCAGGTGCGCCGGCTGCAGCGCCGCTACGTGGAGGTGTGGGTCGCGGTGCTGGCCCGGGTGCACCCTGCGGCCGAGGCCGCTGCCTGCCGCGCGCGGGCGCACGCCGTCTTCGGCCTGATCAACTCCACCCCGCACAGCGCCGGCCAGCTCGACCGCACCGCCATGGCCCGGCTGCTCACCGAGATGGCCCAGGCAGCGGCGACGTCCTGACGGCTACTCGAAGGGCGGAGTGGTGAGCGAGAGCCCGCTGGTGGCGACCTGGTCCACCTCGGCGTCGGTCCCGCCGGCAGACGGGTTCACCCAGGCGCTCTCCACGATGGTGACCGTCGGGCCGGAGACGGCGCTGGCGTACTCGGCGCCGCTGAGCTTCTTCGGGCCGCCGGGGTACGTCACGCCCTCTTTGAGCAGGTCGCTCACGTTGCCGCTGCCGCTGGTGTCGGTCAGGCCCCGCAGGTCCCGCGCCGCCACGGTGTCGGGCATCTGCACCCGCGCGACGGAGACGACCACCTCGCGCCCGCCGACCTGCGCGGAGTACAGCGCCCGGGACAGCCCCGTGCAGTCCGCCGTCTCGAAGAACGCCGCCGTGTCGCCGTAGGCGTTGCCCACGCAGGTGCTGTCGACCTCGGCCGCGCGGACGGTGTAGGACACGCCCGCGACCTGCTGCACGCTGCCCACCGCGGGTCCGCTCGGCACGGTCTCCGACGGTTCCGTCGGGGGGGCCGTCCCGCCGCTGTCGCCGTCCCGGTCGCCCAGCACGAGGGCCAGGCCGATGCCGATCAGCGCGAGGACGAGGACGGCGACGACCGCCAGCAGGACGCGACGGGTACGACCGGGCCGCCGCTCCTCACCGGGGTCGTCGTGCTCGGCCGTGCGGTCCCAGAAGTGCTGCTGCGCCGGGTCCGCGGCCGCTGCCGGCGCGGGCGGGGTGGCGGGCGCCGGCTGCTGCGCGGGGAGGACGGCGGTACGCGGCGGCCCGGGAGCGACGTCCGGCTCGGCACCGGCGAAGAGCCCACCGATGCCGGCGTCGCCCGGAGGCGGCTCGGCGGGTGCGTCCACGGTCACGGTGTCCCGCGCGGGCGCCGGAGCGGCTGCAGCGGCGGTCGCGCCGACGGCGGTGGCATCGGCGGCAGCGGCGGCGACGGACGGCCCGTCGATGGCAACGGTGTCCTCGGCCGGCCTCGTGGCGTGCGCGGCCGGGGCCCGGGGTGCTGGGCGGGCGGCGGCGTGCGCGGCCGCGACCGAGGCGGCCACGGCCTCCTCGATGGACTCGCGCGTGGGCACGGGGTGCTGGGCCGGGGGCCCCTGCGGCGTGGGGGTCGGTGGCGGCGCTTGCAGCTCGGGCGGGGCCGGCGGCGGGGCACCGGGTGCAGCGGCGGCGGGCGCGGCGGCCATCGCTGCCGGCGTCAGCAGCTGCGACCGGCGCAGCACGTAGGGCGAGTACGGGAAGCCCTCGCCGTTGAGTTCCTCGACCGAGGGCCCGCGCCCCTGCAGGCCCAGCGCCTCGAGGGCGGCCCGCACGTCGGCCGTCGTCCACAGCCGCGGGTTGTCGACGCCGGTGTAGCGGCTCGCCCGGGCGATCCCGAGCAGCAGGGAGCGGGTCTCGAGCAGGGCGACCTGGTCCCCCTCGCCGAGGTCGCCGTCGGCGGGCAGCAGGCCCTCGATCTCCCCGGCCAGCACGGTGAGCCGCGCGATCCGCCCCGGTTCGAGCCCGGCGCGGCGCAGCCGCATCGCCGTCTCCATCCCGGCGCGCATGAGCCCGTCCAGCGGCGTGGACCCGCCGCCGGCCAGCTGCAGGACCGCACCGCCGGTGCCCGCAGGGCCGATCGTCCAGGGGCCCTCCGGCGAGGCGTTGACGACGCCGGACTGGCGCGCGGCCTCGGCCACGCGCACCACGGCGATGCCCTCGGGCACGAAGAGGACGGCGTCGGAGAGCCGGCGCTGGAGGGGTCCGTCGGAGAACGGGATCGCCGCCACGACCGCGCCACGGATGGCGTTGCCGGTGTCCCAGCGCACCAGTTCGGAGAAGAAGGCACGCTCCCCGTCCGTCTGCGGCGGCAGCGGGGTGAGGGGCAGCACGTTCGTCCTCCGGGAAGTGGTGGGCGGTCTCGGGCACCGGTCGCGGTCGGTGGTCGATCGACCCCCGGCGATCGGTTCCGACGCTACGTCACATCACGGAAGCGTCTCGGTGACCGCGCCGGACGTACCGTGAATCACGAACCCCGGGACGGGGCGGCGCGCCCGCCGTCCGCGGGACGACGTCGGTGCCGGTGCGTACTGTCGGGCGCCGTGGCTGACAGTGCAGGGCACCTGGTCTGGATCGATTGCGAGATGACCGGACTGGACCTCGTCAAGGACAAGCTCATCGAGGTCGCGGTGATCGTCACCGACTCCGACCTCAACGTCCTGGACCCCGGTCTGGACCTCATCATCGGCGCCGACGACGCCGACCTCGACGGCATGAACGAGGTCGTCCAGGAGATGCACCGCAAGTCGGGGCTCACCGAGGAGGTGCGCGCCTCCACGCTCACCGTGGCCGAGGCCGAGCAGCAGGTGCTCGCCTACATCAAGCGGTGGGTGCCCGAGCGCCGGACGGCGCCGCTGTGCGGCAACTCGATCGGCACCGACCGCGGCTTCCTCGCCCGCGACATGCCCGAGCTCGACGACCACCTGCACTACCGGATGATCGACGTCTCCTCGGTCAAAGAGCTCGCCCGCCGCTGGTTCCCCCGCGTGTACTTCGGGCAGCCGGCGAAGGGCCTGGCGCACCGGGCGCTGGCCGACATCATCGAGTCGGTGCGCGAGCTGGCCTACTACCGGCGCACCGTGTTCGTCGGCGCGCCCGGCCCCAGCAGCTCCGAGGCGAAGAAGGCGGCCGAGGAGGTCGTCGGCGGTTTCGCGGCGCTGCTCGCCGGCGACGGCGGGAAGCCCTCCGCCGGAGCGTGAGGCGCGCCGCTCCCCCGGCCTCGTCGGGCGGAGCGGCGGCTCCGGTATCGTTGCGCCGGTTCCCTCCCCGTTCGCGCGCGGAGACGAACATGGTGGGTGTAGCTCAGTCGGTAGAGCACCAGGTTGTGATCCTGGGTGTCGCGGGTTCGAGCCCCGTCACTCACCCCAGCGCGAAGCCCTGGTCAGGCAACTGACCGGGGCTTCGCTACTTTTGACCACGCGCCCGCTTACGTCGTAAACCGATCGGCTACGGTCGTCCCCGTGCCGTTGATCTACCACTGGGGCGGGCCCCGCCATGGACACGTCGATCACGTGCCGGACGAGCTGATCGTCTCCTCGCTGCTCGTCTACGACGGCCCGAAGTGGATCGGCGTCTACGAACCCCTCGAGCCCCCGCAGGTCCGCGACACCCCGCAGGGGTCGGCTGCGGTGTGGATCGTCCGCGAGTAGCTCGTCGCGAGGGCGTTCCGCGGGGTCGACCCCGCCGCGCGGCCGGGGAAGAGTCGCGGTCATGCCCAACGAGGCGCCCACCCGACCAGGGCCTCCTCGTGCGCGCCGTGCTCAGCCGATGTGCACCGGCAGGGCCCGCGGACCGCGGATCTGGCCGGCGCGCGCAGCGCCGTCGCCACCTCGCCGTGGTGCCGGGCCGCGATCAGGGCCTCGACCGCGAGGAAGGACTCCGGCGCCTGCCTGCGGCGCAGGGCGGCGCCGGTCTGCAGGAGCAGGTCGGCCACCGAGCGGGTGGGGAACCGGGCCACCAGGTCGGCGAGCGGACGTCGCCCGTGGGCGCGCAGGGCGCCGATCAGCAGGTCGGCCCGCGACGTGAAGTAGCAGTAGAGCGCGCTGTTGCTCAGCCCGGCCGCGCCCGCGATGTCGGACACCCGGGTGCCGTCGAAGCCGCGGGCGGCGAAGACGTCCGCGGCCGCCCGGAGCGGCCGCCGACGGGTCTCCTCGGCATTGGCTCCGACCGTTCGCCCCATGCCGGAAATGACATGTGATCCAGTTCACCGTGTCGAGGGGCTGGCGCGTGTCTTCTGAGAAACCCTCGCGACCGCCTCCGCCGGGGCGACCTCCTGGCGCACGTGCTCGCATGCGGACCGGCAGACCTGGGCGCCGTGCCAGACTCCGGCCATGAGCACCAGCGCCCGCCCCGAGCAGGCCGGATCGCGGCTCGACGAGCTCACCACGCCGTCCCTCGTGGTCGATCGAGGCGCCCTGGATCGCAACCTGGCCACGATGGCCGGCGCCTGGCCGGGGCGCCGGCTCCGGCCGCACGTCAAGGCGCACAAGACCAGCGGGCTGGCCCGTCGCCAGGCCGACCTCGGGCACACCGGCTTCACCTGCGCCACGATCCGCGAGGTCGAGGTGATGGCCGCGGCGGGACTGGGCGAGGACCTGCTGCTGGCCAACGAGGTCCTCGACATGCACCGGCTCGGCGCGGTCGTGGAGTCGGGCGCCCGGGTCACGGTCGCCGTCGACTCCGACGCGGTGCTCCGGGCGGCCGTGGCCGGAGGCGTCCGCGAGGTGCTGATCGACGTCAACGTCGGGCTGCCCCGCTGCGGCTGCGACCCGGGCGACGCCGGCCGGCTGGCCGATGCCGCGCGGGCCGCGGGCCTCGAGGTGCGCGGCGTGATGGGCTACGAGGGCCACCTGATGCTGGTCGCCGATCCCGTGGAGCGGGCCGAGAGGACGGCAGGCGCCATGGCGCTGCTGCAGCAGGCGCACGCGGACGTGGGCGGCGACATCCTGTCCGGCGGCGGCACCGGCACGTGGCGGGCGAACGCCGTCGTCACCGAGCTGCAGGCCGGCTCCTACGCGCTCATGGACACCGCGTACGCCGCGCAGGTCGACGTCCCCTTCGAGCAGGCGCTCACCGTGCTCGCGGCCGTCGTCTCGGTGAACAGCAGCCAGGGCTACGCCGTCGCCGACGCCGGCCTCAAGGCGTTCGGCATGGACCACGGCAACCCGTCCCTGCCGGGCTCGGCCATCTGGTACTGCTCCGACGAGCACACGATCTTCTCGATGGAGGACGGCGCACCGCTGCCCGCCGTCGGTGACCGGGTGCGCCTGGTGCCGGCGCACATCGACCCGACCTGCGCGCTGCACGAGCGCATGTGGGTGGCCGACGGCGAGGACGTCGTCGACTGCTGGCCGGTCGACATGCGGGGCTGGTAGCGCCCGCTCGTCCCCCGAGGCGTGCAGCGTCCGGGCGTGGTCGATGCGTCTCACCGGGTAGGGACGGCGGACGGGAGCAGGACGTGACGATCGAGCGGGTGGCGGCAGGGCGGCGTCCCTCCGCGGCCGGGCCCGTGCGCAGGCGCGTGCTCCCGATGGTGCTCGCCGGCGCGCTCCTCGCGGCGCTCGGAACCGGGTGCTCGGCCGAGGCCGGTGCGGAGCAGGGCGCCGAGAGCGGGTGGCGGCAGCTGCCGGACGCGCCCCTGGCACCGCGCGACGACGCGGTGCTCGTCGGCCTGGGCGGCCGCGTGCTCGTCGTCGGCGGCTGGGAGTTCTCCTGCCCGCCGAACGCCGACTGCGACAGCCCGCAGGAGCCGC
>Ga0210040_10005251_pt1 | contig 16584 bp, 9 predicted proteins | sample CryGeyCG12114_NA_FD_185462 | JGI IMG/M metagenome (GOLD analysis project Ga0210040, IMG submission 185462) | Groundwater microbial communities from aquifer - Crystal Geyser CG19_WC_8/21/14_NA (SPAdes) (version 2) | ecosystem: Environmental > Aquatic > Deep subsurface > Groundwater | place: USA... | reverse complement strand
CGCATGGTGCTGTCGTTGAGGACGAGGGGCTGCGTGCCGGCGGCGGTGAGTTGGTAGAGGCTGCCATCGGCCACGGTGCCGGTGGTGTACAGGTCGCCGGGGTGCAGGGGCGTGCCGCTGCTGGTGAGGTAGGCCAGCTGCTGGCCCACGCTCCAGTACAAGCTGCGCGTGCTGGGAGTAGCCACCACCGTTTCGGGGCTTGCAGGAGGTTGCAGCGTCACTTCCAGCTGCGCGGCCACATGATGCTGCCCATTCTGGCGCAAATGCGGCTGTGGCTCCGGCAGTTGCGGGCTACCCGCCACCCGGAAGGGCTCCAGCGCATCCAGCGTCACCACCCACGGCGAAATGCTGCTGCCGAAGCTGCGGTCCAGCAGAGGCGCAGGCACCGCGCCGCGGCACAGGTCGTGGGCGTACCAACCCAGCACCAGCGTCACGCCAAAAAGAGCTTCCTCTGCCTGCTCTACGGGCAAGATGGTACCCGGCTCGGTAGCGCGTGCGCCCACAAAAGCCAGCTGGGCCTCAAAGTCGAGGTGTTGCACGGGGCCGCGCAAGGTTTCATCAGCATCAAGGAGGTAGGTGCGGGTAGGGCGCCGGATGCGCGTGCCCGATACCACCACGCTGCCGGCCGGGCCGTAGCTGCCCGTGGGCGTAAGCTCCGCCTCGCTGGTTGGGGCCACGGCAGTAGAAGCCAGCTGACTGGCAAAGCGCACGAAATGGCGGGGCTTGATGGGGCACAGCATCTGCACGTCGGTCTGGCGCAGCAGACAGTCGCGCATTGCCTCGGGGCTTTGCAGCGCCGTGTTGTCGTGGCGCAGCAGCTCGCTCACCCGCTCGCGCACGGCCTGCCACGCGGGCTGCCCCAGCCGGATAAACGCGTTCAACGACCGGCGCCGGAACACCTTTGGCTGTTGGCCCTGCAACTCCAAATCGTCGAAAAAGCCCCACTGGCTGACGGCGTACAGATCGAGCACGTAACCCCCGATGGCCACACCCACGCGGGCGCCCAGCTCATCCGTCGCGAAAACACCGAAGGGTAGGTTTTGAATGGGAAAGTCGCTGGTGGGCGAAATATCAATCCAGGAGCGAAGGGTAGGGTCGTTAGCAGAAGCCATGCAGACTAAACAGAGGTAGGCGATAGGGAGCAGCCGTCTTTGCGGCGCAAGGTTGTACGGAAAGCAGCCACCGGCCGCCGAGCTTTCAGCGCTACGGATACAAAAAACAGAACGTCATTCCGACCAGCGGGAGAAATCTCGCGTGCCACGTACTCCCAATCGTTAGGAGTTACCGGAGCACGCGAGATTTCTCCCGCTGGTCGAAATGACGTTCTGATAAAGCGCCTGGAATCTGTATTTACGCCAGCAACTGGGGCTTTTCCTTATAGGTCTTCCACAGAAACTCTCCGAAAATCGTGTTGGCCCAGGCAAACCACGAGCGGCTAAACTTGGCCGGGTTATCCTTATTAAAGGACTCATGCATAAAGCCGGTATCTGCGTGAGTAGACTTCAATGTCTGAATGCACTGTTTAATTTCCGCATCGCTGGTGCTGGTAAGGCCCTGCGTAACGAGGCCAATGGGCCAAATCATATCTTGCCCCACGTGCGGCCCGCCAATGCCCGCAGCAGCTGTGCCCTTGAAATAGAAGGGGTTGTCTTCGGAAAGCAACATCTTGCGGGTGTTCTGGTAGATAGGGTCTGATACGGGCATGGCGCCCAGGTAGGGTAGGGCAATCAGGCTGGGCACGTTGGCGTCGTCCATCAGCACTTGGCTGCCGAAACCGTCTACCTCGTAGGCGTAGATTTTGCCGTACTTCGGGTGGTTCACGATGGCGTGCTGCTTCAGGGCGGCGTCTACCTCGTCGGCGAGGACCGTGAGGTCTTTAGCGGTTTTGGTGTCCTTAGCGAGTGTGGTCATCATCTCCCCGGCCTGGCGCAGGCTCACCACCGCGAAGAAGTTGCTGGGCACCAGGAAGGAGTAGAGCGTGGCGTCGTCGCTGGGGCGGAAGGCCGAGCAGATCAGGCCTACCGGCTTGATGGGGTAGCCGTAGCCGTGCATGGGCTGCGTGTCGGTGGCGTTGGCCGTTTCGCGCTGGAAAGAGTAGGGGCCGCGGTCGTCTTTGCGCTGCTGCTCCCGAAAGGTTTGCAGCACGGTTTTGATGGCCTGCTGCCACTGCGCGTCGAAGGGCTTGGTGTCGCCGGTGGTTTTCCAATAGTGGTAGCCCAGGCGAATGGGGTAGCACAAAGAGTCGATTTCCCACTTGCGCTCGTGCACGCCGGGCTTCATCTTGGTCTTATCGGTTTTCCACTCGCCTACCTTGTTTGGGTCGTCATAAAAGGCATTGGCGTAGGAGTCTTTCAGGATGTAGCTGGTCTGACGGTTGATGACGCCGGCAATCAGCTGGCGCAGCTCCGCGTCTTTGCCGATGAGCTGGAGGTAGGGCCACACCTGGGCCGAGCTGTCGCGCAGCCACATGGCGTCGATGTCGCCGGTGATGACGTAGGTATCGGGGCGGCCGTCGCGGGTGCCGTGGGTCACGGTGGTGTCCAGCGTGCTAGGGAAACAGTTGTTGAACAGCCAGCCCAGCTCCTCGTCCTTCACTTTCTTCTGAAACTCGGTAATGGCCGCCTCCACGGCTTTGCTACGGAAACGGCGCTTATCGGCTGTGGGCCGCACCACCGGAAACTTGGGCGCAGTGCCGGCAAAGGAGTACTGCTTGAGAAATACGCTAGAAGTGAGGAGGGAAAAGCCGTGAATGAAATTTCTGCGGTTCATGGGAATGGGATAAAAGAGCAAGAGTACAACACGAAGGCGCGCGTAGTGGTGCTATGATACTTACTGAAGAACGTCATTTCGAGCTTGTCGAGAAATCTCGCGTGCTGATGCTAGATAGTATCCAACATCAACACGCGAGATTTCTCGACAAGCTCGAAATGACGTTCTGCCAATCAAGGCAACGTATTATTTATACTTCGACATCGAAAACGGCGCGGCGTCCTTGCTAGTGCCTCGGGTTTTGTTGGGCGTAGCGCTCATGTCGAAGTCCAAGGTAGCGCCCTTCAGCAGCTCCTCGTGGCTCAGCCAGTTCTTGTCGTAGGTTTTGCCATTGACGGTCAGCTGGTTCACGTAGCGGTTCTGGTCGGAGTTTTTCGGGGCGTTCAGCACAATGTCCTTACCCGAGGGTAGGTGCAGGGTAGCTTTTGGGAACAGCGGGGCGCCCAGCACATACTGGTCGGTGCCGGGGCACACAGGGTAGAAGCCCAGCGCCGTAAACACGTACCACGCCGACGTCTGGCCGTTGTCCTCGTCGCCGCAGTAGCCGTCGGCGGTTGGCAGGTAGAGGCGGTTCATCACCTCGCGCAGCCAGTACTGCGTCTTCCAAGGCTGGCCGGCGTAGTTATACAGGTAGATCATGTGCTGAATGGGCTGGTTACCGTGGGCGTAGTTGCCCATGCCCGCAATCTGCATTTCCCTGATTTCGTGGATAGTACCCCCGTAGTAGGAGTCATCAAACACGGGGGGTAGGGCAAATACGGTATCCAGCGTCTGCACAAACTTCTGCTTGCCGCCCATCAGGTCCATCAGGCCCGCCACATCATGAAACACCGACCACGTGTAGTGCAGGCTGTTGCCCTCCGTAAAAGCGTCGCCCCACTTGAAGGGGCTGAAGTTGGGCGCCCAGCTGCCGTCCTGGTTTTTGCCGCGCATCAGCCCTACCTGCTTATCAAACAGATTGCGGTAGTTCTGGCTGCGCTTGGCGTAGAGGTTCACTTCCTTCTTGGGCTTGCCCAGGGCCTTGGCCAACTGCGAGATGGTGAAGTCGTCGTAGGCGTATTCCAGCGTGCGGGCCGCGTTTTCCTTGATTTTGACATCATAAGGCACGTAGCCGAGCTTGTTGTAGTACTGCACGCCCTTGCGGCCCACGGCATCTAGCGGACCTTCATTATTGGCGCCATGGATGAGGGCTTCGTACAGCACCTCCATATCCTGGCCCCGAACGCCTTTTAGGTAGGCGTCGGCCACCACGGAGGCTGAGTTGTTGCCCACCATCACGCTGCGCAAACCGGGGCTGGCCCACTCCGGCAGCCAGCCACCTTCCTTATAGTCGTTGGCCAGGCCCTGCTGCATCTCCGCGTTCATGTCGGGGTAGAGCAGGTTGAGAAACGGAAACAACGCCCTGAACGTGTCCCAGAAGCCCGTATCCGTGTACATAAAGCCCGGCAGCACTTCGCCGTTGAAGACGCTGTAGTGCATCACCTTGCCACTGGCGTCCAGCTCGTAGAGCTTGCGCGGGAACAGTAGGGCGCGGTAGAGGCAGGAGTAGAATGTGCGCTTCTGGTCGGCGGTACCACCTTCAATGTCAATCCGGCCCAGGGCCTTGTTCCAGGCCTCGCGGCCTTTCTGGCGTACGGCGTTCAGGTCCTGGTCACCAATTTCCTTTAGGTTCAGCTCGGCCTGTTCGGGGCTGATAAACGAGGAGGCTACCCGCGCATTCACCTGCTCGCCCTTGTGGGTTTTAAATCCCACAACTGCTCCGGCGTGGTTCACGGTGGCTTCCATCAGCCCCACGGCCAGCTCCTTGTCCTTGAATACGGCCGTGCTGGTGAAGTCGTGGTCGAACTCAATCACAAAGTAGTTCTTGAAGTTCTTGGGTACGCCGCCGCTGTTGCGCGTGGTGTAGCCCACAATCTTGCGCTGCTGGGGTAGGATCTTCACCGACGAGCCCTTGTCCAGGGCGTCAATCACCACGTAGGCGCTGTCGGTTTTGGGGAAGGTGAAGCGGAAACGAGCCGCCCGCTCGGTAGGCGCAATTTCGGTCGTCACGTCGTGGTCGGCCAAATACACCTTGTAGTAGTTGGGCTCGGCCACCTCGGCCTTGTGCGAAAACCAGCTGGCGCGCGCATCCTCATCAAACACCCGCTTCCCAACGATGGGCATGATGGCAAACTGCCCGTAGTCGTTCATCCAAGGCGAGGGCTGGTGCGTCTGCTTGAAGCCCCGGATCTTATCGGCCGAGTACTGGTACGCCCAGCCGTTGCCCATTTTGCCGGTTTGCGGCATCCAGAAATTCATGCCCCAGGGTAAGCAAATAGCGGGGTACGTATTGCCATTCGACAGACTAGGCTTAGAGTCGGTGCCGATGATGGGGTTGACCCACTGCGCAGGGTCTTTGTCGGCCACCGGACCCTGCGCCAGGGTAGGGGCCGCCGTCAGCAACAAGGCAGTAAGAACAGGAAAGAGTTTAGGCATTCGGTTAGGGAAAGAGAACGAAAAGATTATCGAAAGAATGACGGCCTTGGGTGACTAAATACAGCGCATGACTTACTTATAGGCCAGCTTCACGGCCGTAGGATTGGCCGTGTACGCAGTCCACAGCTCGTCTAGGGTTTTGCCGGTTTTCTGCTGCCACAGCTCCGGTGAGTAGGCATGGGCGCGCAGGGCGGCATCCATCTCATTCACAATTTTGGGGTAGCCGTTCTGCTCCAGCCACGCCAGAAAGCGGGCCGTGATGCGGTAGCTGTTAGTATAGCTCTGGCCTTCCTTGTAGTCGGGCAGTTTCCACTTGCCGGCTTGGTTGTTCACGCCAAGCGCGTAGCGCGTGTAGTCGGCAATGCCCTCCGTGAGCCAGCCCAGCGAGCCGCCGGGGTAGCCCTGCACAATGTGCATCACCTCGTGCGTCACCACGTCAATGTCCTCGGGGTGCTCGCGCAGCCAGGTAGGGTTGTAGCGCACAATGCCATTGTGGGTAGCCGCCACGCCCTTGTACTCCGGATCCACCACAAACGTGACTTTCTTCAGCGTATTAGGGTTGAACCGCTTGGCTTCCTTCGGATAGACGGTGTAGAACGCGTCAATCATGCGCTGCTTGGTCGTCGGGTTCAGGTCCGGATCTTTGGAGATGAAGACCAGGGTGTAGCCCTTTTTCGTCAGCGAGTCCCGGGTAGCGGCCGTCTGCTGGGGTAGAGGAGCAGGAAGGGCTGCGGGCGCCGGCGGTGACGTAGGGGCAGCGAGTAGGGAGAGAAAAAAACTAAGCGAAAGTCCTGGCATACGGGTTGGGTGAAGGAATAGCCTGTGTTATAAAGTAGAAGTATTGCCCAAATGGTTGCGTTGGTTGTGGATGAAGGCTACAGCTGCGTAGCGTTGATTTGTTAGGAAAAGCACAAAAAAAGAACGTCAGGCCGGGTGGGGTAGCGAAGTGACAGAAATTCCCAGAACCACCACCCGTACTTGCCGCGCACCCGGCCATGACGTTCTACTACCTACCACCCAGGGTTCTGGGTAAGCTCTTTATTGTTGTTGATTTCAGCCGAAGGGATGCCCCACAACAAGTATTTTTCCTGGAAGGCTGGGCCTACCTCGCCTTTAAAGCCGATGACGTTCACGAACGTGTTGTTCACTACATCATATGCCTTGCGGGTACGCTGAATGTCGAAGTAGGCTTTGTTTTCGTAGGCCAACTCGTGGTAGCGCTCCTTCCACACGGCCTGGCGGAAGGCATCCTGGCTCAAGCCGCTCAAGGCAGGTAGTTTGGCCCGGTTCCGGATGGCGTTGATTTGTGCGTATGCTTTAGGCGTAGCGGCGCTGGCTTCGTTGATGGCCTCAGCGTAAATCAGCATCACCTCGGGCATGCGGATCAGCGTCCAGTTCTCGTCACAGTTGTAGTTTCGGTTCAAAGCGCTTTCCAGGTGGAAATACTTGTAGAGCGCATGTCGGTTGAAGTTGACGGTGCCAGCCGAGGGGTTCTTGAAGGAAGGATAGCTAGAGAAATAAAACTGCCGCTCCTGAGCGCGTAAGTCGCCGGTTTCGTACGTGTTATAAAACTCCTCTGTCGGAATTAGCGCGCCGTATTCGTCTCCGTAAGCCGAAATCCCCGAGAAGTAAGGTACAATCAGTGGGCTGATGGCGTTGGTGGCAATACCATTGGCATACTGTGCCTGCAAGATAAATTCACCCAGATTTTTATCCGTGTTGTTGTGCAGCGAGATATAGTTGGTGAACAGCGGGTAGTTGCCAGCGTCGATTACCTCCGCGGCCTTATCAGCCGCTTTTTGGTAGTTCTCTTTGATCTGCATGGGGAAACCGGCCGTGGTCAGGTACACGTCGGCCAGCAGCGCCTTGGCAGCCGATTGCGAGATGCGCCCGCTGCGGTCTACCACTGGTAGGCCCGCTGCTTCCGCTGCTTGCAGGTCGCTGATAATGAGCGTATATACATCGGCTTTTGGGCTGCGGCTGGGGTAGAGCAGGGGACCTGGACCCACCACGGGCTCCGTCAGCAGGGGCACGTCGCCGTAGAGACGCACCAGCAGGTTGTAGAGGTAAGCCCGGATAAAGTAGGCTTGCCCCAGCAGCAGCTTCTTCTGCGTCTCATCCATGGCAATGGCCGGAATCCTCGTAATAGCCGTGTTAGCGGCACCTATGCCGTTATAGGCGCTGTTCCAGACACTGGAGAAGAAGGGGTTAGCTGGGTCGATGCTTTGGTTGAGAATCTGCCCGTTGTTGAAACTCTGGCCCAGCGTAGTAGCATGCAAAGCCATCAGTTCCAGCGTCACCCAGATGGATTCGCCATAGCCCGTACCATTTTGTACAATGCGCAGGTTGGTGTAAAGGCCATTCACAGCGGCTTGTGCCTGGCCGGCGGTGCTATAGTAATCGTCGGGGCGGATTTGGGAGCGACTGTCAACTCCCAGAAAATCATCACAACTGGTGGCTGCCAGGAGCAGTCCTGCACTCAGGACGGTGGTTCGGGTGAAGCGTTGTATAATCGAAAACATAAAAAAAGACGTTTGAAAGAATGGAGATAGTTGTTTGTGATTAAGTATCAGCTAGTAGGCAAAGTCCTAGTCATCACTGACACCTAATCACAAATAACTGACAACTAGAAGGCCACGTTCAGGCCAGCCGTGAAGGTGCGCGCCTTCGGATAGTCGAAGAACTGAATACCTTGAGAGAAGGTGTTGCCGTAGGTTGACGTCTCGGGGTCGTAGCCGAAATAGTCGGTGAGCAGGAAGAAGTTCTGGGCTGACACGTACACGCGCAGGCGGCTCAGCGAAATCTTCTGAATCAACTCGTTGGAGAAGTTGTAGCCCAGTACCAGGTTACGACCCCGCAGGAACGATGCATCCTGCACTTTATAAGAGTCAATGCGCGAATCGTAGCGGACGTAGGAGGGGCGTACCTGCGCAATGCTGGTATTCTGATTCTCTGGTGTCCAAGCGCCTGTGAGAGCCTGCTCGTAGCTATTGGCCTGCCCGGTGCGGTCCAGAGCCGAGTGGTGAGTCAGGTTCATGGCCTTGTTGCCGTAGGTGAACTGCAAGTCCACGAGCAGGTCAAAGCCTTTGTAGCGGAAGTTGTTGATGAACGAGCCAAAGCCAGTGGGAATGTTCTTGCCCAAGATCACCCGGTCCTGATCGTTGATCTGGCCATCGTTGTTCTGGTCTCTCCATTTCAGGTCACCGGGTAGGCGGTCATATTTCGCGGCTTCATCCGCTTCAGCGGTGCTCCAGGTGCCCAGGCGCTCCAGTCCAAACAGCGAACCTACCGGGTTGCCCACACGCAGCACAGTAGTCTGGTTGAGGAAGTTCGGGCCAGGATAAATATCGTCGCCGGCTTCGCCCAGTTTCAGAATGCGGTTTTGCAGGAAGGAAACGTTGAAGGTCGTATTCCAGGTGAAGTCCGTGCTCTGTATGTTCACCGTGTTCAGCGAGAGTTCCAGGCCGCGGTTGCGCACGCTACCCACGTTGCTCGGAATAGTGCCGTAGCCACTGCTGCGTGGTATCGGTGCATAGAGGAGCAGATCTTTGGTGGTGCGCTGGTACAGATCGGCCTCAAAGGTGATGCGGTTTTGCAGCAGCCCTACGTTCAGGCCCAGGTCAAACTGATCGGCCGTTTCCCATTTCAGATCTGGGTTGCCCAAAGAACCTAACCCAATGCCGTTTGTGCGGGTGCCATTGAAGATATAGCTGTTGGTACCCACAAAGGTCTGCGACACGTAGTTGCCAAAATCAGGGCCGCTATTACCCGTGCGACCGTAACCAAAGCGTAGCTTCAGGTCCGAAAAAAGGCGGTTATCATGCAGGAAGTCTTCCTCCGAAATCCGCCAGGCAATAGCCGCTGATGGGAAGATGGCATTCTTGTTATTTTCTCCGAAGCGCGACGAGCCGTCCCGACGCGTGGTCAGTGTCAGCAGGTAACGGTCTTTATAGCCGTAGTTTACGCGCCCGAAAATGGAGAAGAACTGGTCGGCCTGGTAGTTAGAGCTGGGTGGGTTGGGTGTAGAGCCCGTGCTCACATCGTAGAAGCTGAAGGCGTTGTCTACCAATAGGGTAGTGCTGCTGCCATTTGCCAGGCTACGGAAGCGGCGTGCATCCACACCTACTACCACGTTCAGCGAATTGTCTTCGTTCAGCTGCTTGTTATACGTGAGGTAGTTCTGCCATTGCAGGCTGGTCGCGTTGTAGTCGTTGATGCTGGCGTAGCCCTGCTGTCCGCGTAGCTGAATCAGCGTAGAAGCGTACGACGGGTCATTTCGCTCCTGTATGGTAGCGCCCAGTACACTGCGGAAATTCAGGCTTGGCAGAATCGTGAAGTCCAGGTAGCCGTTGCCCGAGAAAACATGCCGGCGGCGCAGTTCTTCATCCTCCTGGGCAATGGCTACTGGGTTGTCGCCGCTTTCCATATCCGGGTAGTCCTGGCGCTTGGCGTAGGTGCCATCCAAGTATTTCACGGGCATGATGGGAATCATCTCAATCATCATGCGCGGGATGTTGTTACCACCCACAAAATCGTTACCGATGCGCTCATCGATATTATTGTAGTTGATAGTTGTCCCAACTTTCAACCACTTCTTCACTTGGTTATCGATAACCAAGCGAGCGTTGTAGCGCTTTTGATATGTGTTCAGGATGGTTCCCTGCGCATTGGTATAGTTCAGGAACAGGCCATATGTGAGCTGGTCGCTGCCTCCCGAAAACGACAGGTTATGGCTCTGCGTCACGCCCGTTTGGGTAGTAGCATCCTGCCAGTCCGTATCATAAAGCGGATTCAGGTTTTCGTCGAATAAGCGCCGGGGATTGTTTGGGTCAGCCAGCGCCCGCCGCTTAATGCGCGGGTCGCGGTTGGCGTAATTGCCTTTCGCCCAGCCAGCGGGATCAAACTTCTGAATGTTTTGGTAAGCCAAATCCTCAGTAGCCAGAAACTGTTGGGAGTTCATCACATCCAGTTTGCGGGCAATGCTGCTCACGCTCACAAAGGTGTCATAACCGATCTGGGTGCCTTTCTTACCGCGCTTAGTTGTAATCAGAATAACACCGTTACTACCCTGCGCGCCGTAAATAGCTGTGGCAGACGCATCTTTCAGTACCTCAATGCTGGCAATATCATTAGGATTCAGAGAAGTAATACCTGCATCCCAGAACACACCGTCTACCACGTACAACGGGTTGTTGCCTGCATTAATAGAGCCGTAGCCCCGCACCCGAATAAGTGGGTTGCTACCCGGCTGCCCCGAGTTTAGCGATACATCGACGCCCGCTACCCGGCCCTGTAGGCCCTGTGCTACGTTCACGATGGGGCGCTCTTCCAGTTCCTTGCTGCTCACACTACCCACGGCTCCCGTCACATCGGAGCGTTTTTGCGTGCCGTAACCTACTACCACTACTTCATCCAGCGACTTGTTGTCCGTCACTAAGCGTATCGACAGCGTAGTGCGGCCGCCAATAGCTACCTCTTGAGCCACATAGCCGATAGAGGAAACCACCAGTGTCTCGTTGCCGGTGGGCACCGTCAGGGAGAAGCGACCTTCAGCATCCGACGAGGCACCCACGCCCGTAGCGCCTTTGAGCACCACGGTAGCGCCAGGTAGGGGGTTGCCCTGGTCATCTCGCACTTGGCCCTGCACCGTTACATCCACGCGACGGAAGGTAGCGGCGGCCCGACTGTTGGCAGTAGCTTGGGTGAGGGGCAGCACCATTGCCACACTAAGCGCCAGCAGCGGTACCCTACACAACTGTTTAACAGATAAAGAAGAGGTCATAAGGTAAGATTTGGTGGAGGTGGAAATGAAAAAAGGAAGATGGTATCAAGGCTCACCAATTCAGAAATCGTTTGCAAATCTAGCTTAAACGTTTTAGCGTCAAAGCATACAAATACTTTCAGTTTAGAGAGGGTGTTGATGAAAAACAGTGAGAATACAGCGCGTGGGAAAACACAAGTGACTTGTAGTAGTCAGGAGGTGAGATCAGGAAGACAGCTTTAAAAACCTATAAAATAGGCAGCTGACGCGTCATAAAAGTGCCAGGAGTGAACCAACAGGCACTAAAGTAATAGAAGGTAGTCAAAACCAATTAAAAAGCAAAAAAGCCATATAAGTGGAATGTGAGCGAAAATATCCGGGATTTATTTTGATCTGCCAAAATAAGCTAAAAGGTTTTAGCATATTTGCTCATGCCAGCTAGTATGGTTGTGCGTTGGCTCTGCTGCTGTTGTCTGCGCCTTTAGCGGCTATGTTCTGCTTGTACTTCATCCTATCTGCATGCGAAAAGCATCAACTCTTTTAAGGCAAGCCGTTGCCTGCCCGTTTCACTGGTTGCTTGCCGGCTTACTTCTAACTGCTCCCATAGCTGCTCAGGCTCAAAAGCTGACTTCCTACGTCGACCCAATGATTGGTACCGGCGGGCACGGCCACGTTTTCTTGGGTGCTAACGTGCCTTTTGGGGCCGTGCAGGTAGGGCCGCAGAACATCTTCAAGGGTTGGGATTGGTGCTCGGGCTACCACTACTCCGATAGTCTCATCGTCGGCTTCTCGCACACCCACCTGAGCGGCACCGGCGGCTCCGACCTCGGCGACGTGCTCATCATGCCTTATACTGGCCCGCTCAAAACCGACAAGGGCCAGCAAAAAACGCCCCACCAGGGCTACCTCTCGCGCTTCTCGCACCAGCGCGAAATCGCCAAGCCCGGCTACTACGCTGTAACGCTGGACGACTACGGCATCCGCGCCGAGCTGACCAGTTCCGCGCGGGTGGGCATGCACAAGTACACGTTTCCGGCCGGCGGCAAAGAGGCCCACGTCATCATCGACCTCAAAGAGGGCATCGACGACAAAGCCACCGATACCTATATAGAACAGGTAGACGCGCAGACGTTTGTGGGCTACCGCTTCTCCAAGGGCTGGGCCCGCGACCAGCGCTTATATTTCGCCATCAAGACCTCGGCGCCGGTGCCGCAGTTTGCTATCTACAATGAAGCCGAAAAGCTGACTGGTAAATCGGGGAAGGGCCAGGCTATTAAGGGCGTATTCAACTTTGCGAAGGCGCCCGGTACCTTGCTGCTGAAGGTAGGCATCTCGCCCGTGAGCACCGAAAACGCACTGGCGAATATTCAGGCTGAAATTCCCGGCTGGGACTTTGCCAAAGTGCAGCAGGCCGCCGATGCGGAGTGGAACAAGGAGTTGGGCAAAGTGACCATCGAAACGAAGGATGCAACGGCGCGGCGGATTTTCTACACCGCCATGTACCATGCGCTGTTTGCGCCCGCCCTGTTCAATGATGTGAACGGCGACTACCGCGGCACCGATAAGAAGGTATACGAAAAGGCACCGTTTCAGAACTACACCATCTTTTCGCTGTGGGACACCTACCGCACGGCGCAGTCTTTCTTCCTGCTGGCCCAGCCCGAGCGGGTAGGGGACATGATGCAGTCGATGCTGGCCGTGTACCGGCAGCAGGGCAAGCTGCCCATCTGGCACCTGATGGGCAACGAAACCAACACCATGGTAGGCTACAGCGCCGTGCCGGCCCTGGCCGAAGCCTACCTCAAAGGCACGCCCGGCCTCGATGGCAACCAGCTGCTAGACGCCATGCGCGCCTCCAGCACCCGCGACGACCAGGGCGTGAAGTATGTGAAAGAGCTGGGCTTCATCCCGGCCGATAAGGAAAGCGAATCGGTGGCGAAGGCCATGGAGTATGCTATTGATGACTGGAGCATTGCGCAGGTAGCCAAGAAGCTGGGTAAGCAGGACGATTACCAGACCTACAGCAAGCGCGCCCAGTACTATAAGAAGTACTTCGACCCGCACACCCGCTTCATGCGCGGCCTCACGTCGGATGGTAAGTTTCAGTTGCCCTTTGACCCCATTCAGTCCATCCACCGCCAGAACAACTACACGGAGGGCAACGCTTGGCAGTATACCTGGCTGGTACCCCAGGACCCGCCCGGCCTGATCAAGCTGTTCGGCTCCGATGCGGCCTTTGTGGAGAAGCTTGATAGCCTGTTTGTTGTGCAGGGTAGCCTGGGCGAAAGCGCCTCGCCCGATATATCGGGGCTGATTGGCATGTATGCCCACGGCAACGAGCCCAGCCACGCCACCGTGTACCTCTACCCCTACGCCGGCCAGCAATGGAAAACTGCCGCCAAAGTGCGTCAGGTGCTGCGCGAAATGTACCTCGACAAGCCCGACGGCATCAGCGGCAACGAGGATTGCGGCCAGATGTCGGCTTGGTATATTATGTCGGCCATTGGCTTCTACCCCGTAAGCCCCAGCAGCGGCGCCTATGTGCTGGGTAGTCCCATCGTCGACAAGGCTACCATTCGCCTACCCAAAGGCAAGAGTTTTGTATTGGAGGCGAAAAACAATAGCGCTCAGAATATGTATATCCAGTCTGTGAAGCTCAACGGCAAGCCCTACCCCAACAGTTACCTGCTGCACAAGGACGTGGTGGCCGGCGGCACACTGGAACTGACTATGGGGCCGCAGCCGAACAAAAGCTTTGGCACTGCCTCCGCCAATCGCCCGAAAGAAGTATATGAATAGGGTCTTGGGGTGTGTTGAGGATTATAGAACGTCATCTCGAACATGTTGCGCATCAAGCAAGGATGCGATAACGCTCTGTTAAACAACCCAGCCCCAAGACTCCAACATCCCCCTGATTTGAAAAAGAAGACGCTGATCCGCGACATTGCGCAACACCTGGACGTATCGATTGCGACCATCTCGCTGGTGCTCAACGGTAAGGCGAAAGAAAACCGCATCAGCGATGCCCTGGCCGAAAAGGTGTTGCGGTACGTGGACGAAGTAGGCTATAAACCCAACCAGTTGGCCAAGAGCCTGCGCACGGGCAAAACCCACGTTATTGGGTTGATGGTGGAGGATATTGCCAATTCCTTCTTTGCTACCGTAGCCGGGCTGATTGAGAAAAAGGTTCTGGAGCGTGGCTACCGCATTATTTATTGCAGTACCAACAACGAAACGGCCAAAACCCGCGACCTGCTCACCATGTTTCAGGAGCGGCACGTGGACGGCTACATCCTGGCACCCTCTGAGGGCGTGGAGGCGGAGGTAGGTGCGCTGGTGCGTAGTGGCAAGCCGCTGGTATTGTTTGATAGAATGCTGCCGGGCGTACTGGCCAATGCTGTGGTAGTGGATGGCGCGGCCGGCACCTACGAAGCAACGCAACATCTGCTGGGGCAGGGCTTCGCGGCGGTGGCTTTCGTAACCATCAGCTCGGGCCAGACGCAGATGCTGGGCCGCCGCCAGGGCTACGCGCAGGCCATGCACGAGCACAACCAGCCGGAGCTGGTGCTGGAAGTGGCTTTTGAGCAGCCGCGTGAGCAAATCATCCTGGCTATCCAGGAGTTTTTGCGCAGCAACCCGCTGTGTGAGGCTATCGTGTTTGCTACCAATTATTTGAGCGTGTATGGGCTGGAAGCCATTAGCCGGCTGGGGCTGCGCATTCCGGATCACCTGGCCGTTATTTCCTTCGATGACTCCGATCTGTTTCGGCTGTATTCGCCCACAATTACCGTTATTGCGCAGCCCATGGAGGTGATGGCAGAAAACATCATCACGACCCTCCTCACGGCCCTGGAAGGGGATAATGATAAGGCCTGCACCACGCAATTGCAGCTGCTACCTTCTTTGCTTATCCGGCAGTCGTCGATTCGGCGCCTGCCTTAACGTACGTTTATTTACCTGGTTTTTACCTCTTTACCGTATGGAAACTACCGCTGCTAAATCCGCGCTTTTTGCCGAAGTAGCCGAGCACCTGCACCAGCAGGGCTTCACCGTCGACCGCCAGGACGATACTCGTCCCTGGGGTGGCTTTTTTGTCTTGGATGAGGAGCAGGCCCAGGCTTTTGCCGATGCCTATTTCGATGGCCTGTCGGTAGACAGCCTGCGTATCTCGGGCAAGCTCAGCCCCAAGATTCTGTTGGTGGCACCCCATCAGCGCCTGTCGTGGCAGTACCACCACCGCCGCGCCGAAATCTGGCGCGTGGTGCGCGGCACCGTGGGTGTCATCACCAGCGACACCGATGAGGAAGGCGAGTTGAAAACCTACGCCCCCGGCGAGCAAATCGTCCTGCAACAAGGTGAGCGGCACCGCCTCATCGGCCTCGACGACTGGGGCATCATCGCCGAAATCTGGCAGCACACCGACCCCCAGCAACCCTCCGACGAAGACGACATCGTGCGTGTGCAGGACGACTTCGGACGCTAAGTGGTGAAGTGGTGAGATTGTAAAATGGTGAGTTTGATGTTCGACTTGCGCCAACTGCGCGGTCAGAACATCAAACTCACCATTTTACAATCTCACCACTTCACCATTTTCAATACACCACTACACCCTTGATGCGGGTGGCGGTAGGGATTTCGGCGGAGGGCATATCGTTGCTGTGGTCGGCAGGGAGGGAATTTTCGTCCAGTAGCCAGGCCATGCTCGTCTGGCGCGATACGGCTGCGAAGCCATCGGGAGTAGTGCGCACCCGCGAGAAGCCGAATAGTTGCCGGGCCGCGCCAAAAGGCGAGCCTACCCCAACGCCTTCGCCCGTGCGGTATTGCGGGTCGGTGATGACGATGCGCCGCAGGTAGAAGCCCTGCCGATCGTTGCCGGCCATTTCCAGCAGGGTAGGGGGCGCTGTCGGCTGCTGGGCATCGCGCATTTCATAGGCCGGGTAGGTGCTGTCACCCACGGTGCGCGTTAGCTTGTGCAGTTGGTCGGCGGGCACGCGGGCCAGCAGCAGCTTCTCCGGCATCCGTACGCGCAAGCGACCCGCCTGACCAGGGCTGATCAGGTGCAGGGAGTCGGGCATGTTGGGCGTTTGCGCTATGCGTTGTGCGGCGGCATTCGGGTCGGTAGCGCGCGAATCGCCCGCGAACGGTACATCGCCATTCGAAGCCGAGTTGTTGTCGGCGGAATTGCAGGCTACGAGGCTGCCTGCGAGCAGCAGGCCCACCAGCGCCGAGCGAAGCCGCCCCAACGAGCCGGCTGGTAGTGGTAAATGACAGAGTTGCATCTGCCAAGTACGGCGGCTACCCCTTCGGCGTTGGGCCAGCGTAGGCATAACCGAAACTTTACGACCCAAGCCAGCCAACTTACGTAGGGTAAGCCGAGCTTTCCTCATTCAAAACGTTTTCTGATCGTGCCTGATTCTTCCCGTAAACCGCTTATTCTGATTTCCAACGACGACGGCATTACGGCCCCTGGCATTGCCGTACTGGTGCGCGTAATGCGCCGCATCGGCGAGGTAGTGGTGGTGGCGCCCGACTCGCCGCAGTCAGGTATGGGCCACGCCATCACCATCGGCCATCCCCTG
>Ga0210040_10005250_pt1 | contig 16586 bp, 19 predicted proteins | sample CryGeyCG12114_NA_FD_185462 | JGI IMG/M metagenome (GOLD analysis project Ga0210040, IMG submission 185462) | Groundwater microbial communities from aquifer - Crystal Geyser CG19_WC_8/21/14_NA (SPAdes) (version 2) | ecosystem: Environmental > Aquatic > Deep subsurface > Groundwater | place: USA... | reverse complement strand
GGGTGTCCTCCGCGGCGATGATCTCGGCGTCGGCCAGGGCCTGCGCGAGCCGCGGGCTCGCGTCACCGGGCCGCCCGAGCGGCGCTCCGCCGAGGACCAGGGGCACCCGACCAGTCTGCCTGCCGCCGCGGCGGGCGCGTCCCGCGCGCTCCCCGCCCCTGATCCGGCTGCGCTCCGTAGCCTGGCGGCGTGACGGCCCTGCTGACCGCCCCTGTCGAGGACGACCCGCCCGCGTCCGTGCGGGAGCCCTGGCGGCAGCGCCTGCAGCCGCTGGCCGGCCGGGGCGGCTGGCCCGCGACGCTCGCCGTGACGCTGCTGGCGGGGCTGCTCCGGTTCGTGCGCCTGGACCTGCCGTACAACGGCGCCACCGCCGGCAAGATCTTCGACGAGATCTACTACGCCTGCGACGCGCAGAACCTGCTGCGCTTCGGCGTCGAGCACGCCACGCTCAGCGACGCGACCGACACCTCGGTCGCCGGGATGTGCACCCCGACCGGCTCGGGCGCGTTCGTCGTGCACCCCCCGCTCGGCAAGTGGGCCATCGCCCTCGGGATCAAGCTGTTCGGGGTGACGCCGTTCGGCTGGCGCTGCGCCGCGGCCCTCGCGGGCACGCTGACCGTGCTCATCGTGGTCCGCTCCGGCCGGCGCATGACCGGCTCGACGCTGCTGGGGTGCCTCGCCGGCCTGCTGCTCGCGCTGGACGGCCTGCACCTCGTGCAGAGCCGGGTGGCGATGCTCGACGTCTTCCTCGTGCTGTGCACCACCGCGGCCTTCGCCTGCCTGGTGGCCGACCGCGACGCCCTGCGCCGCCGGCTCGCCGACGCGCCCGCCGCGTCCCTGGAGCGCTGGGGACCGCGCCTCGGGCTGCGGCCGTGGCGGATCGCGACCGGGCTGTGCCTGGGGGCCGCGATCGCCACGAAGTGGAGCGGGCTGTACTACCTGGCCGTGCTCGGCCTGCTCGCCCTCGCCTGGGAGGTCGGGGCGCGCCGCGCTGCCGGGCTGCGGGCCCCCCTGCGCGCCACGCTGGTGCGCAGCACGCTGCCGCTGGCCTTCTCGTTCGTGGTGCTGCCGCTCGCGGTCTACCTGCTCTCCTGGACCGGCTGGTTCCTGTCCGACCTCGGCTACGACCGGGCCTGGGCGGCGACCCAGCCGCCGGTCGCGCTCGTCCCGGACGCGCTGCGCAGCCTGTGGCACTACCACGTGGAGATCCTGGCGTTCCACAACGGGCTCTCGACACCGCACACCTACCAGTCGCACCCCAGCGGCTGGCTGCTGCTCGCGCGTCCCGTCTCGTACTACTACCCGCCCGGCATCACGGCCGGGACGTACGGCTGCACCGTGCAGTCGTGCTCGCGGGAGGTGCTCGCGATCGGGAACCCGGTGCTGTGGTGGGGCACGGTGCCGGTGCTCGGCGCGCTGGTCTGGCTGTGGGCCTCGCGCCGCGACTGGCGGGCCGCCGCGATGCTGGCGCTCGTCGCCGCCGGGATCCTGCCGTGGGTGCGCGACGACCTGCACCACCGCACGATGTTCCTGTTCTACGCGCTGCCCGCGGTGCCGTTCATGGCGCTGTCCGCCGCACTGGTCGCGGGCTGGCTGCTCGGCGGGCGCACGGCGACGCACCGCCGCCGCCGGTGGGGGTCGGTCGCCGTCGGCGTGTACGCCTGCCTCGTCGTGCTCGCCTTCGGGTTCTTCTACCCGGTGCTCGCCGCCCAGACGATCCCGTACGCCGACTGGGCGCAGCGGATGTGGTTCCCCAGCTGGATCTGAGGCCGCCTCAGGCGAGGACTAGTCCGTCCGGGCCATGCGCGAGCCCGGGGGTCGGCAGTAGTTTCCCGCCGTTTCCCGACATGGAGGAAGAGCCCTCGACAGAGCGGAGAGATCGATGAGGAACAGGCTTGCCGCAGCGTGCGGCACCGTGCTCGCGGCGCTGCTGCCGATCGCGCTGACGCCCGCACCGGCCAGCGCCGCAGCCCCGTCCCCCGTCCCGGTCGTCACCGGCCTGGACGACCCCTACAGCCTGCAGTTCACCGGCGGCAACACCGCCATGGTCGCGGAGAACGGCACCGGTGAGGTCACCCGCGTCAACACCGCCACCGGCGCCACGCGCACGCTCCTGTCCGGCGCGGCCGGGGTCGCCGCCGCGACCCAGCGCGACGGTCGCCTGTACGTCGCGATCGGCGGCCCCGACGAGCAGGGACCGCCGGCCGCCGGGAAGTACGCGCCGACCTCGGTGCTCAGCGCCAGGGCGGACGGCACCGGCGTCAGGGTGCTGGCCGACCTCGAGAGGTACGAGCTCCGGCACAACCCGGACGGCCAGGTCCAGTTCGTCGACGGCAAGCCGGTCGACGCGCTCTCCAACCCCTTCGCCATCGCCGCCTACCGGTACGGGGTGCTGGTGGCCGATGGCGGCGGCAACGACGTCCTGCGCATCGACCCGGCCACCGGGAGGGTCTCGACGTTCTTCGTCCCTCCCACCGTCAGGTCGGGCGCGTGCAAGGGCGCCCCCAACAACCCGGGCACGACGGGGTGCGACGCGGTCCCCACCGGCGTCACCGTCAGGAACGGCAGCGTGTACGTCTCGACCCTCGGCGCGGAGGCGCCCGGCGCCGGGCGCGTCTACAGGCTGAACGCCCGGACCGGCGCGGTGCAGCGCGTGTGGCGCGGCCTGACGGCGCCCACGGGCATCGCGGTGACGACCGACGAGACGCTCTACCTCAGCGAGCTCCTGCACGGCACGCCGGCCGAGGGCCCCGGACCGGGCTTCGACCCTGCGAGCGTCGGCCGGATCACCAGGATCGCGCCCGGCGGCCGGCGCACGCACGCCGCGGTGACTCTGCCGATCGGGGTGCAGCTGCACGCCGGCCGGCTCTACGCGACCTCGTGGAGCGTGGCAGGCGCCTTCCTGGGAGCCCCGGGCCGGGGACAGGTCGTCCGGGTCAGCCCGTACGCCTTCCGCTGACCCGGCCGCTCGCGCGGCAGGACCCGGACAGCAGCGACGCCGCCGTAGCGGGGCTACGGCGGCGTCGTGGCCGGTCCGGGTGGAGCTGAGGGGATTCGAACCCCTGACCCCCTCGATGCGAACGAGGTGCGCTACCAGGCTGCGCTACAGCCCCGAGGCCGGGCAGGACTCTACCAGCCGCCGACCGCTCGCCGGCGGTCCAGGATCGCGTCGATCTCCTCGCCGTCCTCGACCAGCACCGCGTCGTCCTGCTGCAGGGCGGCCGCCCAGGCGCCCGGCTCGACCGGCTCGGACGTGCGGGGGCGCGGCGCGACGGCCCGGTTCTTCGCGACGTACGTCGGGAGCGGGACCGGCACCGGCTGCCAGCTCGCCCCCGCGGCGACGGGCACCGCGGCCGGCTCGTCCTCCACGCGGTGCGGAGGCACCTCGAGCGGCCCCCGCTCCAGCAGGCCCTCCTCCAGGGGGTGCTGCAGCGGCGAGCTGTGCCGGACCCGCTCCGCGCTGCGCCGGGGGCGCTCGGCGAGGGCGTCCCGCTTCGCGCGGTCGCGGCGCCGGCGCCGGGCGGCGAGCACGGCCTGCTGACGGCAGTGCACGACGAACGCGGCGGCGAGCACGAGGGCGACCCCGCCGGCGAGCAGCAGGGGCAGCAGCCCGGAGGCCAGACCGGCGACGAGCAGGACGGCCGCGAGCCCGACCAGGACCGCCAGGACCCGGCGCCGGCGCACGGCGAGCGGGACGCGCCGGCGCACGACCGGCGCGGCGGGCGGCCGGGTCTCCCCCTCGCCCTGCCCGGTCCCGGTCGTGGTGGCCGCGGGAGGACCGGGAGCGATCCGGGTGCTGCCGGCCAGGGGCCGGCGGCGGGACAGCACGCGCACGGCGTCGCCCAGTGGAGCAGCCGGGCGGGCCGTCGCCGAGCTGTCGGAGGACCGCAGCCCCATGGGGACGAGGACGGCGAGCCAGGCACCGACGATGACGAGGAGGATCAGACCGCTGCCCACGTACGGAAAGTAGTGATCCCGGCGCTGCCTGGAGGGGACGTCGGAGGGTGTGTCGCGCTCAGCCGGCGGTGAACCGGTGCAGCAGGCCGCGGGGGACGTCCTCGCGGACCAGCGCGTACGTCAGGTGGTCGCGCCAGGCGCCGTCGATGAACAGGTAGCGCTCGTGACGGCCCTCACACCGGAAGCCGAGCTTGTCCACGACGCGCAGCGAGGGGGCGTTCTCCGGTCGCACGTTGGCCTCGACGCGGTGCAGCCCCACCACGTCGAACAGGTGGTCCACGACGAGGGCCACCGCGGTCGGCACCACGCCGCGGCCGGCGACCTCGCTGTCGACCCAGTAGCCGATCGTGGCGCTGTCGAAGGCGCCGCGCACCACGTTCGCGGCCGTGACCTGCCCGACGAGGCGGTCCTCCCAGGTCACCGCGAAGGGGAAGCCGCGGCCGGACCGGGCCTCCCTGCGCAGGGCGTGCAGCAGCGCCAGGTAGACACCGGTGCTGTGCCGGTCCTCCCACGGCGCCCGCCCGTGCGCCTCCGGGGCGCCCTCCCACGGCTCGAGCCAGGCCCGGTTGCGGATCCGCACCTCGCTCCAGGCCTGCGCGTCGCGCAGCCGCAGCGGGCGCACCCCGACCGGGCCGTGCGAGTAGGACGCGGGCCAGGCGAGCGTCACGGGCGCGCGCGGCGGCCGGTCGCCCTCACGAGGGGTGGTCGCCCCCGCGCAGCTGGCCGACGGCGTGGGCCAGCACGGGCGCGAGCGCCGCGACGCCGTCCCGCACGCCACCCGGGGAGCCCGGCAGGTTGACCACGAGGGTGCGGCCGACGGTGCCGGCGACGCCCCGCGACAGGATCGAGGTGGGGACCGTCTCGCGGCCGGACTGCCGCACGGCGTCGGCCAGCCCCGGCGCCTGCCGCTCCAGCACCGCGAGGGTCGCCTCGGGGGTGACGTCGCGCGGGGACAGGCCGGTCCCGCCGGTCGTGAGCACCAGGTCGTACGCCTGCGCGACCGCGTCCCGCAGCGCGGCCTGCACGGCGTCGACCTCGTCCGGCACGACCACCACCGGCCCGACCTCCAGCCCGAGGTCGGCGAGCAGGCCCGCGAGCAGCGGGCCGGAGGCGTCCGGGCGCTCGCCGCGCGCGGAGCGGTCCGACACGGTCACCACGAGGGCGCGGCCGGTCACCGCGTCCACGACCCGCTCCTGCCGCCGGTCTTGGCCTCGACGCGGATCTCGCGGATGACGGCCCGCTTGTCGACGGCCTTGGTCATGTCGACCAGGGTGAGGCAGGCCACCGACACCGCGGTCAGCGCCTCCATCTCCACCCCGGTGCGGTCGGCGCTGCGCGCCGTCGCGGTGACCGCGACCCCCGCGTCGTCGACGACCAGGTCGACCGTCACGCCGGACAGCGCCACGGGGTGGCACAGCGGCACGAGGTCCGGCGTCCGCTTGGCACCCATGATCCCGGCGACGCGGGCCACGGCCAGCGCGTCGCCCTTCGGCACCCCCTCGCCGCGCAGCAGCGCCACGGTCTGCGCGGACAGGTCCACCCGGCCGGTGGCGGTGGCCGTGCGCGACGTGACGTCCTTGCCCGTCACGTCCACCATGCGGGCCGCCCCCGAGGCGTCCAGGTGCGTCAGGCCCCCCGGCTCGCTCACCGGCCCCGCCTCTCCAGCAGCATCACGGTGACCTGCTCGCCCGCCGCGACGCGCTCGACGTCCTCCGGCACGACGGCGAACGCGTTCGCCCGGCTGAGCCCGGCCAGCAGGTGGCTGCCGGAGCCCGACACGGGCGTGGCGGTGTACGCGCCGTCCCGCATCGCCAGGCGCACGCGCAGGTAGGACCGCTTGCCGGGCGTGGAGGTCAGCGCCTCGGTCGCCACCGCGGACACCCGCGGGCGCTCGAGCGGCTCCGCGCCGAGCATGCGGCGCAGCGCCGGGCGCACGAACACCTCGAAGCTCACCAGCGCCGACACCGGGTTGCCCGGCAGCCCGAACACCGGGGTGCTGTCCGGCCCGAGGGTGCCGAACGCCTGCGGCATGCCCGGCTGCATCGCGACGGAGTCGAACTGCACCGTCCCGAGCCGGGACAGCACCTCCTTGACCACGTCGTACGCCCCCACGCTGACGCCGCCGCTGGTCACCAGCACGTCCGCGCGCACGAGCTGGTCCTCGAGGGTGTCCAGCAGGCGGGCCGGGTCGTCCGGGACGATGCCGACCCGGTACGCCTGGGCGCCGGCCTCCACCGCCGCAGCGGTCAGGGCGATGCTGTTGGAGTCCGGGATGCGCCCGGGCCCGAGGGCGGCGCCGGGCTCGACCAGCTCGCTGCCGGTGGACACGATCACCACGCGCGGCCGGGGCCGCACCAGCACGCGCGCGCGCCCCACGGCGGCCGCCAGCCCGATCTGGGCGCTGCCCAGGTGGCTGCCCCTGGCCAGCACCGTCTCGCCGGCGGCGACGTCCTCGCCCGCCCGCCTGACGTACCCGCCCGGCTCCGGCGCCCGGTCGATGCGCACGTGCTGCACCCCGCCGTCGGTCCACTCCAGCGGCACGACCGTGTCGGCGCCCTCGGGCAGGGCGGCGCCGGTCATGATCCGTACGCACAGGCCGGGCTGGACCCGCAGCGGGGAGGCCGGGCCGGCGGCGACGTCGCCGACGACCGGCAGCACCACGGGCAGCGTCGCGAGGTCCGCGACCCGGACCGCGTACCCGTCCATGCCGCTGTTGTCGAAGCCGGGCAGGGGCGCGGGCGCGACCACGTCCTCGTCGAGCACGCAGCCGTGGGCGTCCAGCAGCCCGAACTCCAGGGGCGCCAGCGGCCCGACGACCGACAGGACGCGGGCCAGGTGCTCGTCGACGCCGATCACGGGCACGCCCCCGTGCGGGTCACTGCTCCGGCAGCCACTCGCGCAGCCAGGCCAGCAGCGGCGGGCCGAGGTCGTCGCGCTCGGCGGCGAGCCGGACGACGGCCTTGAGGTAGTCCAGGCGGTCGCCCGTGTCGTAGCGGCGGCCGCGGAAGACCACGCCGTGGACCGGCTCGGAGGCGATCTGGGTGGCGATCGCGTCGGTCAGCTGGATCTCGCCGCCGCGTCCCGGCGGGGTCTCACGCAGGATGTCGAAGATCGACGGCGACAGCACGTAGCGGCCGATGATCGCCAGGTTGCTGGGCGCCTCGTCGGCCGGGGGCTTCTCCACCAGCCCGGTGATGCGCACCGTGTCACCGGTGCCCTCGACCGCGGCGCAGCCGTACTGGGAGATGGCCTCGCGGGGCACCTCCATGAGGGCGACGACGCTGCCCCCCTCGCGCTGCTGCACGTCCACCATGGTGGTCAGCAGCGGGTCCCGCGGGTCGATGAGGTCGTCGCCCAGCAGCACCGCGAAGGGCTCGTCCCCGACGTGCTGTGCAGCGGCGAGCACCGCGTGGCCGAGGCCGCGCGGGTCGCCCTGCCGCACGTAGTGGACCTTGGCCAGCTCGGTCGAGCGGCGGACCAGGTCGAGCTTGGCCTGGTCGCCCTTGGCCTCCAGGGCCAGCTCGAGCTCGACCATGCGGTCGAAGTGGTCCTCCAGGGCCCGCTTGCTGCGCCCCGTGATCATCAGCACGTCGTGGAGGCCCGCCGCGGCGGCCTCCTCCACGACGTACTGGATGGCCGGGGTGTCCACGACCGGCAGCATCTCCTTGGGAGAGGCCTTGGTGGCGGGCAGGAACCGCGTCCCGAGCCCTGCGGCGGGGATGACCGCCTTCGTCACGGGACTGTGCGCAGCTGCCATGGGCCGACCCTATCCGGGGGCGGCCGGCCGGGGGCGCCAGGGGAGGCCCGGAGGAGGCACGGTGGAGGACGGGCAGGACACGACCGTGGGAGGCCAGGTGTCCGGCAAGCCGGCGCTGCGCACCCGCCTGCTCGCCGCCCGCGCGGCGCAGGACCCGGCGCGGCGGGCGGCGGCGGACCGGGACCGCGACCGGGTGCTCGCGGGGCTGCTGGACGGCGCACGGGTGGCCGCGTACGTCTCGTTCGGGACCGAGCCCGGCACCTCCGGGCTGCTCACGGCGGGGCACCTGGTGCCGGTCGTGCTGCCCGACCGCGACCTGGACTGGGTGGCGCACGGCGGGGGCGGGCGGCTCGGGCCGGACGCGGTGGCCGACTGCGACGTGGTCCTCGTCCCGGCCCTCGCCGTGGACCGGCGCGGGGTGCGGCTCGGGCGCGGCGGCGGCTCCTACGACCGCGCGCTGCGGCGGGCGCGCGGGCTCGTCGTGGCGCTGCTGCACGAGGGGGAGCTCGTCGACGCGCTGCCCGGGCAGGCGCACGACGTGCCGGTGCACGCCGTCGCCCTGCCGTCGGGGCTGGTGCGGGTCGGCGGTCGAGGGGGTGCCGCGCCCGGACCGGCTGCTGGAACACTGGGCCGGTGACCGCGTTCGACGACGTCCTGGCCGGCAACGACGCGTACGCGCAGGCGTTCGTGGACGACGGCAGGCCCGGGCAGGCCGCCTGCGGGCTCGCCGTCGTGACCTGCATGGACTCGCGCATCGAGCCGCTGATGATGCTCGGGCTGCAGAAGGGCGACGCGAAGATCCTGCGCAACGCCGGGGCCCGGGTGACCGAGGACGTGCTGCGCACGCTCGTGCTCGCCAACGCCCTGCTCGGCGTCGACCGGGTGCTGGTCGTCGCGCACACCGACTGCGGGATGACGCGGGCGAACGACGAGCAGGTGCAGGAGACCGTCGCGCAGCGCACCGGGGTGGACGCCCGCAGCCTGGAGTTCCGGATGATCGAGGACCAGCACCGCACGCTGCAGCAGGACGTGCAGCGGGTGCGCAGCTGGCCGTTCCTGCGGCACGTCCCGGTCGCCGGCTGCGTGTACGACGTCCGCACGGGGGCGCTGGAGCTCACCGTCCCGTAGCGGGGGCACGGCACCGGTTGCCGCCGGGGCGGGGCGGGGACACCCAGGTCGTGACTCGGAGTGCACGCGACCTCCCGGAGCGGGACGGCGTGGTCGAGGAGGTCCGCATCGACCTGCCTCCCGACCTGACGGCCCCCCGTGCGGCGCGGGCCGAGGTGCGGCGGACCCTGGCGCGGTGGCACCTGCTGCCCCTGCTGGACTCCGTGGCGCTCGCCGTCAGCGAGCTGGTCGGCAACGCGGTCGTGCACGGGCGCCCCCCGGTGCGCCTCGTGCTGTCGCGCGGACGCCGGCACCTGCGTGCCGGCGTCCACGACCTGGCGCCCGGCTCCCCCGCCGCCGGCGAGGCGTCCGACGACGGCGAGTCCGGTCGCGGGCTGGCGATCATCTCGGTGCTCGCGGACGACAGCGGCGTCGAGAGCCTCCCGGACGACAGCAAGATCGTGTACGCGACGTTCAGCACGCCGGCGCCCCCTGCCGAGGACACGGCAGCCGACCCGGCTGCGCCGCCGCCCGCCTGACCGTCCTGCCCTCGGCGGCGGGGCGTGCGGCCGTTGGACGGCCGGGCGCGGCGTGCCGCATGATTGGCACTCACCCCGCGCGAGTGCCAGGACAGCCGCGAGGGCCGAGACAGGGAGCCGTCGAGCAGTGCCGACCTACCAGTACGTCTGCACGCAGTGCCACGAGCCGCTGGAGGCGGTGCAGTCGTTCAGCGACGCGGCACTGACCGACTGCCCGGTGTGCGGCGGCCGGCTGCGCAAGGTCTTCTCCGCGGTCGGCGTGGTCTTCAAGGGCTCCGGCTTCTACAAGACCGACTCCCGCTCGAGCTCGAGCGGGTCCGACGGCCCGTCCGGGGACAAGGGCGGCAGCAAGCCGGCGGGCGACACCGGCGGCAGCGCGGGCGACAGCGGCAGCAAGGGCGACGCCGGCAAGGGCGGCAAGGGCGGCAAGAGCGGCGAGGCCGCCGGCAGCAGCGGCAAGAAGGACAGCGCGCCGGCGGCCACGAGCAGCGGGTCGGGCAGCACGGGCTCGAGCGCGCCGGCTGCCAAGAGCGCCTGACGCGGCTGTGGACGGCCGCCCCGGCCTGTGCACCAGCCGGGGGCGCGTCCCAGGACCGCCCTACTGTCGCCTGCGTCCGGAACAGCGGGGAGGGAGCGGCAGGTGGTCCACGCCGAGATCGGCGTCATCGGGGGCTCGGGCTTCTACGACTTCCTCACTAACGCCGAGCAGGTGCAGGTCCAGACGCCGTACGGCGCGCCCAGCGACGACCTGACGGTCGGGACGGTGGCCGGCCGGCGGGTCGCGTTCGTCCCGCGCCACGGCCGCGACCACCGCTTCCCGCCGCACCGCATCCCCTACCGCGCCAACCTGTGGGCGCTGCGGTCGCTCGGCGTCCGGCAGGTGCTCGCGCCGTGCGCGGTCGGGGGGCTGCAGCCCGAGCTGGGGCCGGGCGCGCTCGTGGTCCCGGACCAGCTGGTCGACCGCACCAGCGGCCGGGTGCAGACGTTCTACGACAGCGGCGCCGTGCACGTCCCCTTCGCCGACCCCTACTGCCCCGACGGGCGGGCCGTCGTCGCGCGGCTGGCCGTGGCGGCGGGCTGGCCGGTGACCCCGGACGCCACGATGGTCGTCATCGAGGGCCCGCGCTTCTCCACCCGGGCCGAGTCGCGGTCCTACACCGCCGCCGGCTGGCAGGTCGTCGGCATGACCGGGCACCCGGAGGCGGTGCTGGCCCGGGAGCTCGAGCTCTGCTACACCGCCGTCGCGCTGGTGACCGACCTCGACGCGGGGGTCGAGGCCGCCGGGGCGGTGACCGCGCAGGACGTCTTCCGGGTCTTCGCCGCCAACCTCACCCGGCTGCGCTCCCTGCTCACCCAGGTCGTGGCCGAGCTGCCCCTTGAGCGGCGCTGCCCGTGCAGCCTGGCCCTGGCCGGCCTGCAGGTCCCCCTGGAGCTGCCGTGAGCGCGGACCTGCGCCGGGCGGCCGGGGAGCTGGGACGGGCCGCGAGCCGGCGGCGCTGGCTGCTCGGTGGCGGGCTCGCCGCAGCCGCTGTCGCGACTGCGCTGCCGGTCCTCGCGCCGTCCCCGCCGGCGGACACCGCCGTCCTGACTGCGGCCCGGGACCTGGCCGCCGGCACCGCCCTGACCGCCGCCGACGTCGCGCGGGTGCAGCTGCCGACGGCCCTCGTGCCGGCCGGCGCGCTGCCGCTCGGCGCGGCCCTCGAGGGCCGGGTGGTGGCCGGCGCGGTCCGGGCCGGCGAGCCGCTGACCGACGTCCGCCTGGTCGGCCCCGGGCTGCTCACCGCGCTCGAGGACGAGGACCTGGTGGCCGCGCCGGTGCGGCTCGCCGACCCCGCCTCCGCGAGCCTGGTCCGGGCAGGCGACCGGGTCGACGTCCTCGCGGCCGGCTCCGGGCCGGACGGTCCGCCGGTCGCCTCCGTGGTCGCCGCCGCCGTGCGGGTGCTGGCGGTGCCGCCCACGAGCCAGGACGCCGAGGGGGCGCTGCTCGTGGTCGCCACCCCTCCCGCGACCGCCGTGCGGCTGGCCGGCGCGGCCGTGTCCGCCCAGCTGTCCGTCGTGGTGCTGCGGTGACGTACGCGGTCTGGGGCTGGGGAGGCCCGCAGGACGCTCCCCGGACCGCCGACCTGGAGGCCGTCGGGCCGGCCGTGCAGGAGACGACCGGCGTGCCGGTGCAGCGACCCGAGGTGCCCGCGGGCGTCGTGGAGCTCCCGCCGTCGCGGCGGCTGGCCGACCTGCCGCCGGCGCTGCGCGCGATCGCCTCCACCGACGCCCAGGACCGGGCCCGGCACGGCCTGGGCCGCTCGTACCGCGACCTCGTGCGCGGGATGCGCGGGCAGGTCCCGTTCCCGGCCGACCTCGTGCTGCGACCGCGCACCGAGGCCGAGGTCGAGGCGGCGCTGGCCTGGGCGGGCGAGGCGGGCGCGCCGCTGGTGCCGTTCGGCGGCGGCACCAGCGTGGTCGGCGGGGTGGAGCCCGTCGGCCTGGACGCCCCCGTGAGCCTGGACCTGCAGGCCCTGACCGGGCTCGTCGGGGTCGACGAGGTGTCGCGGGCCGTCCGGCTGCGCGCCGGCACGCTCGGCCCGGACGCCGAGGCGGCGCTGCGCCCGTACGGCCTGACGCTGCGCTTCTACCCGCAGTCCTTCGAGCGCAGCACCGTCGGCGGCTGGGTGGCGACCCGGGCCGCCGGCCACTTCTCCACCGGCGCCACGCACGTCGACGACCTGGTGGAGTCGGTGCGCGCCCTGACCCCGGTCGGGGTGTGGGAGTCGCGGCGGCTGCCCGGCTCGGGCGCGGGGCCCAGCCCGGACCGTGCGCTGCTGGGCAGCGAGGGGACGCTCGGGATCGTCACCGAGGCCTGGCTGCGGGCCCAGCCGCGGCCGGTCTCCCGCTGGGCCGCCACCCTGGCCGCCCCCGACCTGCCCACCGGCGCCGCGGCCGTCCGAGCGCTGGTCCAGTCCGGGCTGGCGCCGGCGACCTGCCGGCTGGTGGACGCCCGCGAGAGCGCGCTCGCCGGGACGCTGACCACCGGGGAGGCGGCCCTCGTGCTGGGCCTGGAGTCCCTGCACGCCCCGACCGAGGCCGCCGGCGCGCAGGCGCTGGAGCTGTGCCGCGACGCCGGGCTGCGGGTGGTGGAGTCCGGGCCCCGCGGGGCCGCCGGGCAGGCCTGGCGGTCCACCTTCGTGCGCGCGCCGTACCTGCGCGAGCAGCTCGTCCTGCTCGGGGTGCTCGTCGAGACCTTCGAGACGGCGGTCACCTGGGACCGGCTCGACGGCCTCGTCGCTGCCGTCACCGGGGCCGTCACCGACGCGCTGCGCCGGGTCTGCGGCGGCGGGACCGTCACCTGCCGGCTCACCCACGCCTACGTCGACGGGGCAGCGCCCTACTTCACCGTCCTCGCCCCCGCCCGGCGCGGCTCGGAGGTCGCCCAGTGGGACGAGGTGAAGGCCGCGGGCGCCGAGGCGATCGCCGCGGCCGGCGGCACGATCACGCACCACCACGCGGTGGGCCGCGACCACCGGCCCTGGTACGACACGCAGCGGCCGGACCCGTTCGCCCTCGCCCTGCGCGCGGCCAAGCAGGCCCTCGACCCCGCGGGCGTGCTCAACCCGGGAGTGCTGCTGCCGGCCTGAGCGGGACGGGGGTGGTGGGCGGCGCGGACCGCGCTGCCGACGGTGCGCGCCCGCTCCCGGCGCGATCAGCGAGCAGTCAGGAGGACGCGGTACGGCTCGCCCCGCGGCCGCTGCGCTTGTGCGGCTTGCCCCGCCAGGTCAGGGACTGCGCGTCCAGTGCCCTGAGCAGCGGGTCGCCCTCTGCCAGCAGCCGCTCACCGAGCCCAACCGCGACGGCGAGCTGCGCGTCGTCCAGCTGCCGGTAGGCCGCCGAGCGCCGGTCCAGCACGTCGTACCAGCAGCCGCCGACCGCGGCGTCGAGCAGCACTCGGCCGAAGCAGTGGTCCAGCCGCAGCACCCAGCCGTCGCGGGCGGCCCGCTCGGGCAGCTCGACGCCGACGAGCCGCCGGTAGCGCGTCAGCAGGGCGTCGCGGTCCACCTACACGCCCTGGTCGTGGTGGGGCGGCCGGTCGGCGCGCAGCCGGTCGTCGTCGTCCGGCGGCAGGGGTTCGAGGTCCCGGTGCTCGGCGCCCTCCGGCGGGCGGGGCTCGGTGCCGGACGGCGGCGCCCCGGGCGGCCCGACGGCACGGCGACGCGGTCGGGCTGGCACCCCTCGAGCGTAGGCGCGAGCTCACTCCAGGGGCCGCGCGGCCACGGTCTCGCGGCGGCCCCCGAACGTCACCCCGATGCTGGCCAGGCTGACGAGCACCAGGGCGACCAGCTCGCGCCCTGCCAGCTGCTCGCCGAGCACGACGAGCCCCGCGACAGCAGCCGCGCCCGGCTCGAGGCTCATGAGCACGCCGAAGACCTGCGTGGGGATCCGGCGCAGCGCCACGAGCTCCAGGCCGTACGACAGGACCGACGACAGCAGGGCGACCGCCGCCGCGGCGAGCAGCAGCCCCGGCCGGGAGACGACGACGGCCGCGCCCTGCGCGCCGAACGGCAGCGCCAGCAGGGTCGCGACGCCGAGCGCGACGGCGAGCCCGCCCGTTCCCGGCAGCAGCCGGCCGACCGAGGCGCTGGCCAGGATATACGCCGCCCAGCACAGCCCGGCGAGCAGCGCCAGCGCGAGCCCGGTCAGCGGGACCGCGTCGGTCGGGCCGGCCCCGAGCAGCACGACGCCGCACGCGGCGAGCAGCGCCCACAGCAGGTCGAGCAGCCGTCGGGTCTGCACGAGGGCGAGCAGGAGGGGCCCGAGGAACTCCACCGTGACCGCCACGCCCAGCGGCACGGTGCGCAGGGCCTGGTAGAAGACCAGGTTCATCGCCGCCATCGCCACGCCCAGCAGCACCACCGCCCGCCACATCGCCGGCGTCCATGCCCGCACCCGCGGCCGGACGACCGCGAGCAGCAGCAGCGCGGCCAGACCGATGCGCAGCAGGGTGATCCCGGCGGCGCCGAGCTCGTCGAACAGCATCCGGGCGATCGCGCTGCCGACCTGCACGGAGGCGATCGAGGTCAGCACCAGCGCAGGGGCCGGCGCCCGGTCCAGCCGGGACGTCGGCACGGGTACTCCTCGTGATCGGGGGGCTCCGCCAGGTGCGGGCTCGACAGCCATGGTCGCCTGGTTACGCTGCGCCACGTCAGCGGGCCGGTGCCAACCGGGACAGCGCGCCCGACGGCACGCTCCCGGCCCCACCCCGCTCACCCCCCCGTCGCCCGACGGACGGCCTGCCGCAGGCCGCCCGTGCCCCGGAAGGAGCCGCACCGTGGCCACAGAGACCGCGAAGAGGAGTGTCCCGCCGCGCGAGCGCGGCGCGGCGGCGCCCGAGGCGCAGCGCCCGCCGGCGGTGCCGGTCGTGCCCGCGCCCCGGGCCGGCAGCGTCGACCTCGCCGGGTCGCTGCGCGACCTGCTCGAGTCCGTCGACGCCGAGGTCCGCGCGGTCAGCGGCCTCAGCGAGCGCATCGACGAGCTGGTCGGCCAGCTCAACCAGGCCCGCGACGAGCAGGCCACCCGGCTGCTCGGGCTCGACGCGCTGCGCAGCTCGGTGCAGGACGACGGCCTGGGCGCCTTCCTCGACCGCGCCATCCGGCCGCGGCGGGCGCGCGTCGAGGAGGTCGTGCCGGAGCGCCTGGGCCAGGGCTGAGCACGCCGGCGCGGCAGCCGGAGCCGCCGGCCGCGCTGGCGGCCGCCGCCGGGCGGGCCGCGCATCGCTGCCCCGGCTGGACGCCGCCGGACCGGCGGGCGGGCAGGATGAGCCCCATGAGCCTCGACGTCCCCCGGGTCCGTGCCTGCTTCCCCGCGCTGCGCAGCGGAACGGCGCACTTCGACGGGCCGGGCGGCTCGCAGGTGCCGGAGCAGGTCGCGCACGCCGTCGCCGACGCGCTGTGCTCGGGGATCGCGAACCGCGGCGCCGTGACCGCCGCCGAGCGCCGGGCCGACGGGGTCGTCCTGGGGGCCCGCGCCGCGATGGCGGACCTGCTGGGCGCCGACCCGGGCGGGGTCGTCTTCGGCCGCTCCATGACGCAGCTGACGTACGACCTCGCGCGGGCGCTCGCCAAGCAGTGGGGCCCCGGCGACGAGGTCGTCGTGTCCCGCCTCGACCACGACGCCAACATCCGCCCCTGGGTCGACGCCGCGGAGCACGTCGGCGCGACGGTCCGCTGGGCGGCCCCCGACCGCGAGACCGGCGAGCTGCCCGTGGAGGCCGTGGCGGACCTGCTCGGCGAGCGCACCAGGCTCGTCGCCGTGACCGGCGCCTCGAACCTGGTGGGCACCCGGCCGGACGTGGCCGCCATCGCCGACGCCGCCCACGGGGTCGGCGCGCTCGTGCACGTCGACGGCGTGCACCTCACCCCGCACGCCCCGGTGGACGTCGCCGCGCTGCACGCGGACTTCTACGCCTGCTCGCCGTACAAGTTCTTCGGCCCGCACCTCGGAGTGCTCGCCGCCGCACCCGCGCTGCTCGAGACGGTGCACCCGGACAAGCTGCTGCCCTCCAGCGACACCGTCCCGGAGCGCTTCGAGCTGGGCACCCTGCCGTACGAGCTGCTGGCCGGCGTCACCGCGACCGTCGACTTCCTCGCGGACCTGGTGCCCGGCGAGGGCGACCGGCGCGCCCGGGTGCTCGCCTCCATGGCGGCCGCCGAGGAGCACGAGGACGTCCTGTTCACCCGGCTGCTCGAGGGGCTGCGCACGACGCCCGGCGTCACGCTGCACGGCAGCCCGGCCCGGCGCACGCCGACCGTGCTGTTCTCGGTCGCCGGCCGCACCCCCCGCGAGGTGTACGAGGGCCTGGCCGCGCGCGGGGTCAACGCGCCCGCGGGCAGCTTCTACGCGCTGGAGGCCGCCCGCTGGATGGGCCTTGGCGACACGGGCGGGGTGCGGGCGGGGCTGGCGCCCTACACCGACGACGGCGACGTCGACCGGCTGCTGGCGGGCGTCGGCGAGCTCGCTGCGTGAGGCGCGTCCTCGTCACCGGTGCCTCCCGCGGCATCGGGCGGGCCGTGGCCCAGGCGTTCGCGGACGCCGGGGACCGGGTGGCGGTGCACTACGGCACGGCCGAGGAGCAGGCGCAGGCCACCCTCGGCGCCCTGCCGGGCGAGGGCCACACGCTGGTGCGCGCCGACCTCGCCGATCCCGAGCAGGTGCACGGCGCCGTCGAGGCGGCCGCGGGC
>Ga0210040_10005249_pt1 | contig 16590 bp, 19 predicted proteins | sample CryGeyCG12114_NA_FD_185462 | JGI IMG/M metagenome (GOLD analysis project Ga0210040, IMG submission 185462) | Groundwater microbial communities from aquifer - Crystal Geyser CG19_WC_8/21/14_NA (SPAdes) (version 2) | ecosystem: Environmental > Aquatic > Deep subsurface > Groundwater | place: USA... | reverse complement strand
CCCCGCCGGTCGGTCAGTCCGCGGTGGCGAGGGGTTCGAGGCCGCAGGCGCGCCGCTCGACGTCGGCCAGGGCATACCCGAGGGCCTGCAGGTGGGTCAGGTACCGGCCGGTGGACGGGCGCAGGGAGCGCCAGTCGTTGCGGTCGGTGCGGGCCTCGTAGGCGGCCAGCACCAGAACCAGGGCCAGCAGCAGCGCTCGGGCGTCGGTGGCCTTGTCCACCAGGGCCGCCATCTCGCTCGACCGGCCATAGCCGGTGGAGCCGACGCCGAGGAGGTCGGCGGCGAGGTGGTTGCCGCCGACGTCGGCCAGCAGGTCGGCGTCCCGGGCGAGAGCGGCGGCCAGGAAGCTCGCGGTGCCCTTGGGCGCGGTCTTGCGGGTGGCCAGCCCGCGCAGCCAGTCCCGCCGCACCGTCTCAGCGCTGGCCCACGCCTTGTTGGACTCCACGACGTCGCGGCGCTCGACCCGGGCGGCTTCGCGCTGCTCGTCGCTCATCTCCGCCGCCGGGATGCGCTCGGCGCCCCCGCTGCTGCTGGTGGCCCAGCTGTCGCGGTGGCCGTGCGCGGCAGGGTCGGTGCACACGAACACCGGCACCGGGCGCGCTGCCCACGTCCGTTCCCCGGTCTGCCCCTCCCCCTCCTCGTCGTCCTCCTCGTCGTCCTCCTCGTCGTCCTCGTCGTCCTCGTCGTCCTCGTCGTCGTTGTGGTCCTCGTCGTCGTCCTGCTCGTCGGCGGGCTGGCCCTCGGCGTCGACCCAGCCGTACCGGTCGGCGATGTGCGCGGCGTGGCCGGGGCACTGCGCGTGCCCGTCCTCGGTCAGCCGCTGGCCCTCGCCGTCGGTCAGGCGGTGCAGCGGCAGCGCCGAGTCACCGGCGGCGGGAGTGTCGATGATCCGCACGCCCTGCTCGCGCATCCGGTCGGCGACGGTGGCGCGGTGGGCGGCGGCGGTGCGCTCGTCGCGGAGCCGCTGGGCGACGTGGTCGAACCGCCCGTCGCGTGCACCGATCACCAGGGCCTTCACCGCTTCGGGGTCGGCGTCGAACTCGGCCACCGTTGCGGCCTGGGCGAGGTCCAGGAACTCGTACCGGGCGGTGGCCTTGCGGGCCAGCTCGGAGGCGTTGACGGCCAGGGCGTTGGTGACCTCGGCCTTGCTGGCGCGGGTGCGGCGCGCGATCTGGGTGGGGGTGACCCCGAACGCGGACAGCTGGCCGATGACGTCGGCCCGCTCGGCGTTGGTGAGGCCGGTGCGGTGCTCGTTCTCGGCCCACTGGGTGACCAGCCGCTGCACGGTGGCCGCGTCGTCGGTGCGCTCGTCGGCCAGGACGTACACCGGGACGGTGGCCCGGCCGACCTGGACGGCGGCCAGGGTGCGCCGGTGGCCGTAGCGGACCCGCAGCGCGCCCTCGGGAGTGCGGACGGCGCCGATGGGCACGAACACGCCGTGCTCGGTGATGCTGGCGCAGAAGTCGGCGTCCAGGCGGGCGTCGTGGCGCACGTTGACGTCGACCAGCAGGGTGGTCGGGTCGACGTCGAGGTACTGGTGCGCCTGCCCGGGGGCCTGCTCGGTCTCGGCGGCCCGGTTGTCCCGGTACTCGGTGGTCGCGTGCTCGGTCGTGGCGTCGGCCGTCCCGGCGCCCTGTGCGATTGCGGCGGCAGCGGTGGGCTCGGTGGTGGTGGTCATGGCTGGTGCTCCTGCCTGAGGCTGTGCGAGGGTGGGGGGGAAGGCGCCCCCCGCAGTTCGGATGCGGGGGGCGCCTTCTCGTTCTCTGCTGCTGGCGACCGCCGGGCGGTCAGTGGGTGGGGACCTGGCCTGCGGTCGCGTCCAGCGCGAGGGCCAGCGCGGGCGGGGCGTCGACGGCGACGATCAGCAGGTCGGTCCCCCGGTCGACCGCATAGACCCGGACCGGGAACCCGTCCTGCATGGCCTCGATGCCGTAGAGGCCGTAGAGGCCGTAGAGGCTGTGCGACCGCTCGGCGTCGTCGCGGACGTCCACGGCGGCGTTCCACGCGATCCGGGACACCCGGTAGAGGCCGGTCTCGGCGATGAGGACCTTGATGCCCTCGCCGGGGCTGAACGGCAGGCTCAGGCAGCCGCTGGCGGGCATGGTCTGCCAGTCCAGGGTGTCGATCGCGGCGGCGACGACGTCGGAGCCGGTGGCGTAGTTGTGGCCCTCGCGGGTGGCGCGCTCGCGGTCGTAGAGCTGCTGGCCGGTCTCGGTCCACGCGCGGATCAGCCCGGCCGTCTCGTGGGCGCTGGGGGCGGTGGTCCCGGTGGTCGTCTCGCTGGTCGCGGTGCTGTCGTTGGTGCTGGTCATCGCGTGTTCTCCCTGGGTGGCTACGGGGCCGGAGCGGGAGGACGCGGGGTGAGTGGGTGCGGTGTTCCTCAACCATCCCCCCGGCCCGTCCGGCAAAGAGCTCTGCTCAGGGGCCTGGAGCGGAGGAGCGGAGGACGCCGCGACCAAGATGCTTCGGTAGCGCAGCGCCCGGAGGGCCGAAGGATCTTGGTTGCGGTGGCCGTAGCGGGGCGCGGAAGGTCCCTACGCTGAGCTGCCGGACGGGTCGGGGGGGCTGTTTGGTGGCTGTCCGGCGGAGCCGGTCCGATCGACGGCGTAGCCGGCGCCCCGCGTAGCGGGGGCCCTCCGGGCGACTTGGTGGACCGCCGGGCGAGCTGGGCGACGTGCGCCGCCGACCTGCTGCCGGGGGCGGGGCAACGGCAACCCTGCCGGGCCGGCTTCGCCGGGGGGATGAGCCGCCTCCGGCGGCGCTGTCTGTGTGCCCTCAGCTTCCCGGCGGCCGTCTCCCCGTCCAGGGCCGGGAACCATCAAGCTCGGCGCTCGCTGCGCTCCCTTATTCCTCCCATGATCGTTCCCTTTCCCCCTGGACGGCGAGCCTCGCGGCCGCCTCTACGGCGCTGGAAGCGGCAGGCGGAACTACACCGCCCGCCCGATCCATCGGGCACGGCAACCAGCCCGCCCGGTCCAGTCCGTAGGAGGAGCTATGTCCACGATCGTGACCGTCGAGGGGAACCTGACCGGGGAGCCGGTGCTGCGCACCGTGCCGGCGGCCGAGGCCGAGGCCGGGGAGCGGCAGGTGGCCAACCTGCGCATCGCGGTCAGCGACCGGGTGCGTGATGAGGCCGGCGAGTGGGGGAACACCGAACCGCTGTTCTACGACGTGGCGGTGTGGGGTGCTGCGGCCGCGCACGCGGCCCGGCTGGCCGGCGGGGACCGGGTGGTGGTGCACGGGGAGCTGCGGGTGCGGTCCTACACCTCGAGCGCGGCCGGGGAGGCCCAGCTGCGGCACTCCCCCACGATCCGGGCGTCGATGATCGGTGCCAGCTTGCGCTACGCCGACGTGACCGTGTCCCGCGCGGAGCGGTGATCGGCTGGGGACGGTGACCGGCCTGGTCTCAGCCGGCCCACGCCTGTGGGCCGGCTGCTTGACCCGCGGTGCAGCGTAGGGGCGCACCGGGGGTCTGTCGCTGCGGGAGGGCCGGCTATCGGGCCGACGGGTTCTCGTCCTTGCTGGCGATGATCATTTCTTCAATGCGGCGTCGCTCCCCCTGGGACACCCCGCCGGCGAGCAGGGCGCGGAGGCCGTCCCAGCCGTCGAGGCGGTACCGCTGGACGAGGTCGCTGAGTGCGTACAGGCCGGCCAGAGTGAAGACGATGATCGCTGCGAGGGTCATGGGTGGCTCCCACTGGGGCGGTAGTTGAGGTGAACAGTAGGACCGGGCCGCTGGTGGGCTGCGGTTGAGGACGGCTGGCTCACATGTAGCCGTCGTAGACGTAGGGCGCGGGCTGGGGCTTGACGGGCCGGATGCCGTCGAGGGGCACGAGCTCGCGGGTGGCCAGGGTCCAGTCGCCGGTGGCCACCTCGACGATGCGGGCCTCCACGTACTCCAGCGGTCCGGGCTGGTTGTCCCCGCCCATCATGTCGGCCAGGTGCAGCTGGCCGAACGCGAAGCCCGCGCAGGGCTGGCAGCAGTGCACGCTGATGACGCTGTCGTCGTGGGTGCGCCGGATCTCGTGGGTGACGGGCACCTGGGTGACCTGGCCGGGACGGGTGTTCTCGGGGGTGTTCATGGGTTGCAGCGTGGTCGCCCCGGTGCGGTTTCGGGGCGGCCCTTCCGGTTGTGTGGACAACGCTCGCCCTGTGGACAGGTCCTCGCGCCCGGGTCAGTCAGGACCGAGGATGCCGCGCGGCGGGACGCCCGGGCTCGATGCCCGGGGGGCACGCGCCGCCACCGCCGGGGCGGCAGGCGACCGGCCCGGTGACCGGTCGCCTGCTGCCGGGTCAGCGTCGGGACTGCTCGCGCTGCTGCTGCTGCTCCCACCGCTCGGCGTAGGTGTCGCGGGCCTCGATCTCATCGAGGGTGAGCGCGGGCCACAGGGCGGCGGCCAGCCGGGCGACGGTGTGGGTGACGTGCTCCAGCCGGTGCAAGGCCTCCGGGTCGTGGATCAGCAGCCGCAGCCCACCGAACCCGACCACGACGTTGCCGCGCCCGTCGGTCTGGTCGTTGGCGATCGCGCCCTTGCGGTCGGCGGCCTCCTGGTGGCCCTGCAGCCGGACCACCAGGGACACCTCCTGCGTGTTGGTGATCAGCTCCTCCGGCAGGCGGTAGGTGCTCCGCTGGCCGAACGCCTGACGGCCGTAGTCGGCGGCGTTGGCGACGCTGGCGGCGAAGGAGTCCACGGCGGCCAGGTCGAGGAAGTAGATGAGGACCCCGCCGATGCGGGCCTGAATGTGCTCGGCGCTGTACTGCGCCAGGTGCCCGGTCTCGACCGTCACCGCTCCGGCCAGGTGGATGGTCGCCCGGACGAACTGCTGGCCGCTGGTGTGCGGGTTGGTGCTGGTCATGGCTGGCTCCCCTGCTTCCGCCAGACGACGGGAGGGGATGCGCTCGGGTCTCTGTCTGACCCATTCCCCCGGCCCGTCCGGCAAAGAGCTCTGCTCGGGGACCTGGAGCGGAGGAGCGGAGGTCTGGAGGGCTCACGATGCTTTGGCAGCGCAGCGCCCGCAGGGCCAAAGGATCCTGAGCCCGGAGGGCCGTAGCGGGGCGCGGAAGGTCCCTACGCTGAGCTGCCGGACGGGTCGGGGGTGCAGTTTGGTGGCAGCCCGCCGGAGGCGGTCCCTGATGACGGCGGAGCCGGCACCGCGGAGCGGCTTGCGGTTAGTACCTCAGGTACCTGGGGTACCTGGAGTGTCTCGGACTGAGCGACGCCATGAGCTGCGGTTATGTGACACGCCGCCAACCGGAGGCACCTGGGTTACCCGAGGTAACTCGGTAACCTCAGGTATCGCGCCCCCGTCTCGGTGGCGCATCGCTGGCTGAGGAGTGACCATGCGAACAACCGCGATCGTGAACAGCAAGGGCGGCACGACGAAGACCACGACGGCGGTCAACCTGGCGACCGCCGCCGCGCTGGCCGGGCAGCGGGTGCTGCTCATCGACCTGGACAAGCAGGGGTCGGCCACGCAGTGGCTCGACCACTCCCCCGACACTGACGCGCTGCTCGACGCTCTGCTGGCCACCAAGTCCCTGGACGAGCTGGCGGTGCCCACATCGGTGCCCGGCCTGGAGCTGGTGCCGGCGTCGGCGTCGCTGGGGCAGGTGGGCCGGCTGCAGGCCGAGATCGGTCACCAGTTCTTCCTGCGCGACTCCCTGGCCAAGACGTCGCCGCGGGACTGGGTGTTCATCGACTCCCCGGGGGACCTGGGGGTCGCCACGATCATGGCGTTGACCGCGGCGACGGAGGTGCTGATCCCGGTGCCGGCCGGTTCGATGGAGCTCGACGAGCTGCCGAAGGTGATGGAGACCGTGGAGACCGTCCGGGCCCGCCTGAACGGCGACCTGCGGATCGCCGGGGTGCTGCTGACGAAGTTCAAGACCGTGGGCCGGCATGCGCGGGTCCTCAGCCGCGACGTCGCCCAGGAACTCCGCCGGGAGCTGCCCGACCACGTGATGACCACCGTGGTCCGGGAGGACGACCGGCACGGGGAGGCACCGGCTTGGCGCAAGCCGATGGCTCAGTTCGATCCGGAGGGTCGCGGGGTCCAGGACTACGCCGCGGTGCTCGAGGAGCTGCTGGGTCGGGAGGCTGTCGGTGTCTGATCGTCAGCGCGGGCTTCCGCAGCGCACGGGGCGGGCCTTCTCCACCTCCCTCGACAGCCTGACCGACCCTGGCGCGGCCGCGCCGGTGCGGGCAGTGCCGACGGCACGGCCGGTCGCCGTCCCGGACACCTCGGGTATCTCAGTTACCTCAGGTTTCTCGGGTGTCTCGGGTACCGAAGACAACGCAGGTACCGCAGACAACGCGGGTACCGCAGGTACCCAGGCGGTCGAAGTCAGTCGCGGGACGCCGGTGAGGCCGGCTGCACGTCAGCACGTGAAGCTGCGTGGCGAGCTGGCCGACGAGCTGCGCGACGCGGTGTGGTTCCTCAGTGCGTCGAGCAGGCCGCGGGTCCAGCTCGGGGAGGTGTTGGACGAGGCCGTGGCGGAGTGGCTGCGTCGGGTCAAGGACGAGCACAACGGGGGAGCCGACTTCCCGCGCAAGGGGCGACTGCGCTGACCGCTCCGGCCGTGCGGGGGCACGTGTTGCCCGTCGGCCTCCTCCGACGCCGCGGTCACGGCCAGTGCACCTCGGCGGCGGCCGCGCGGCACAGCGGGCAGGCGAGGTGCCCGTGCAGCGGGTGGGGGACGTCGCCGGCGGGCTGGCCGTGCTCGCACGGGGTGCCCACGCGCAGCTGCAGCTCGTGTCGGCGGCCGGCGGCCTCGACGGCGGCCATGAACTCATCTACGGCCCCGGGCCGGTCGGCGGGGTCGCGGCCGTAGAGCAACTTCGCCAGGTAGGACGCGGGGTGGTCTAGCTGGGCCGGGACGACCTTCCAGCCGCGGACAGCCCGGCCCTCGTCGGCGGCACGCTCAACGTCGCGGGGCGTCCAACCCGCCAGGGCGTACGGGGTGAGCAGGGGGACCAACCGAGACAGCGGGACCCCTCGCAGCCAGCTGAGGCGCCGCTGGGTGCCCTCGGCGAGCCTCCTGGCGAGGGGGTGACCCCGCCGGCCGCCTCGGTTGGTGACGCCTTCGGTTGGTGCAGGCCGCGGAGCGGCCTTCCTCGTTTCGGCAGTGGCTCGAAGATGAGTCCTACTTAGTTGAGATTCCTCTCTTACTACGTAAGAGGGGGGTGGGGTGTCACGCTCCACAACAGGGCCGTGGACCTGGGGATACGCCCGACCGCGGGTCCGGCGCCGGAGCCGATCGCGGCGGCTGCACAGGGCGAACTCGGCGGCGAGCTGGCGGTGCGCCGATCCGCGCCGCCATGCCTCCAGCCGCTCCTCCCGGCTCAGGAACGATCGGCCGGCGACGATCTCGACGACGAAGCCCAGGTCCTTGAGCACCCGGCGGGCCCGCTGGACGGTGGACAGGGACACCCGGACGTCGGCGACCAGGCGCTCGTTGGTGGGACGGCAGTTCCGGCCGTTGGCGAAGTCGGCGTAGGCGGCCATGCCGCGGGCCACGGCCACCGCGGTGTCGGGCTCGACGTGATGGGCGCGGCAGACGTCGCGGCGGGCGCGGACGGTGGCCTGGACGTCGGCGACCCAGTCCTCAGCCGACCACCACGCGGGCAGCCTGCTGGTGGCGCCGGGGGCGCCGTGGATGCCGGCGGAGACCCGGCGGGTGGTGATGTGGCGGGTGGGGGAGAGGGCGCGGGTCAGCACCGCAGTCCGGCGCGGCGGCCGGACTCGCGTGAGCTTCTCCAGCGTGGCACTGGCCCGTTTTCGGGCAGCGCTCTACTATGAGAGGGCACGACAAAGCCTCCTGATTGGTCTCAGGGTGGGTGTGTGGCCGGGGTAGGTGCGGGAACACCGATCCGGCATGTAGCGGTAAAGGGCGGTCCTCCTTGTGGGGGCCGCCCTTTCCGCGTCTAGGCGGTCTTGCCGAGCGGCAACACCTCTTGGTTCCGGGGCGCCGAAGGCTCCAGCCAGGTGGGCACGCCGTTGGCGTCCAGCTCGTCGCGCTCGATGAGCCGTTCGAGGTAGACGGCGATGGAGATGCCCGCGGCATCCGCGACGTCTCGCGCCTTCTGGCGGATGCGGGGGTGGACTCGCCCCTGGAGGGGAACCGTCCCGTCCTCGCCCCGTGGGGCTGCGGCTCGACCGCGCACAGCTGGCATGAGGAGCACCTTGCCGTGATCAGCCCGCGGATGCACTAGGGGCCCCGGCGTGTCGGAAAATAATGCATGCCCAACAGGCCGGCCGAGCTGTCGGGGACTGCCGTTCTAGGCGGCGAGTGAGCCGTGCAGGGCGGAGACGAACGCTTCGGCTTCGGCCTCGGCGTTCTCGGCCGCCGCGGTGGTGTGCAGGACGTCGGCGACCAGCCGCGTCGGCAGGTCCGGGAGCAGCTGGGCGAGGTCGCTGAGGACTGCCGGGGTGCACTCGGTCTCGGCGTGGTCCAGGAGCAGGTGCGCGCACAGGTGGATCACGTTGTGCAGCTCGGCCTCGGTGGAGCCGGGGCGGTAGAGGACGTCGTCCCGGTCGGGGTAGGGGAGGACTGCCCCGTACCGCTGGCCGCTGAGTGCAGCCGGGAGGGGTGAGACCTGCACGGAGCGGCCGCGGTGGTCGGCGACGGCGGCGAGGACGTCGGCGACGCGGGCGCCCCAGCTAAGGCCGGCGGCTGCCAGGGCGTCGGCGATGCGCCGGTCGGCGCCGTTGCGCACGCCTCTCCTGCCGCTGGTCACGGTCGAACGGTAGGCCGCGAGCAAGACGTCAGGCCTGGTCAGGCGCGCTTTTGTCACCCGATGGTGGGCGCTTTTCCACCTCTAGTCCTTCGGCGGCACGCAGGCGGTCGAGGACGGCGGTGAGCACGGTCTGGCTCTCCGGGGACAGGCCGCGGGCACCGATCACGATGCCGGCCAGGCCGCTGTCGCGGAGCGCCTGCAGCAGCTGCAGCTGCTCGGTGTACTTCTCGGCCACGTCGTCGTCGATGAAGTAGCCGGCGGGGACCTGGAAGTAGCGGGCCAGCGCGCGCACGAGGTCCATGCGCGGGTTGGTCCGCCGCCCGGTGCGGAGCATGTAGAGGTAGTTCGGGGTGATGGTCGGGCCGCCGTCGGCGACCAGGGCCTCGACGACCTCCTGGTAGCCGACCTCACCGCGTCCGCGCGGGTGGGTGGCACGGAACAGCAGGTCCAGCCGCTGCGCGAAGTCGTCCGCGCCGCCTGGCTGTCCCTCTGTCACCCCGGTCCTCTCCTGTGACCCGAGTGGGTCCGTGGGCCGGAGCCTAGTGGTCAGCATCGCCACCCCCTTTCCGAGACGACATTGACAGCTTGCGCACCGTAGTCACAAGATTGGGCGCCGACTCTGACTCAGGTCAGAACGTCAATCGAACGGGGGAGACATGCGTGGCGCAGCCACGTCCAGCGTGATCGCTGCCCTCCTCCTGGCCGGTTCTGCCGGTTGCTCCGGCCCGGCCTCGACGCCTCCCCTGTCGCAGACGACGTCCGGCGCCGTCTCCTCGGCGGCGTCTCCCTCGTTCGTCGAGGGACCCAACGACACGGCCATGACCGCGCCTCCGGCGCCGGTTGCTCCGACCCAGGACGCCGCCTCGAGCGCGGCCGCGGTCGACGTCGCGCAGCGCGCGATGACCGCCTTCGCCCGGCCGTCGCTGGCGGCTGACGTGTGGTTCGGCGAGCTGGCTCCGCTGCTGACCCCGGCCGCGCGGGCCGCCTACACCGGCACCGACCCCGCCGAGGTGCCCACGCGGGCCGTCACCGGCCCGGGCCGGGCCGAGGCGAGCCCCAGCGCCTTCCTCGCCTACGTCGTGGTGCCCTCCGACGTGGGTGAGTACCGGCTGCTGCTGTCCCGCGAGAGCGGGGACGCCGACTGGCTCGTGGAGACCATCACCGCCCCGGACGGTGTCCGGTGAACCAGCGGTCGACCACGACGCTCGTGCTGGCCGCCCTCGTGCCGCTGGGGGTCTTCTTCGTCCTCATCGGCACGGTGATGCTCGGCGGCTTCGGTGGCGCGGTGGCCACGGCGTCGGCGTCCTGCCAGCCCAGCGGTGGTGGCGCGACCGTCGACCCCGGGACGCTGCCGGCCGGCGCGGTGGCCGGGTACTCCGGTGAGCAGCTGGTCAACGCCGCTCTGATCGTGAACGCCGGCGCGGCCCTGGGCCTGTCGGTGCAGGGCCAGACCATCGGCGTGATGACCGCGATGGGGGAGTCCGGTCTGCGCGTCCTGGACCGCGGCGACCTGGCCGGCCCGGACTCCCGGGGCCTGTTCCAGCAGCGGGACAACGGCGCGTGGGGCTCCTACGCCGACCGCATGGACCCCACGACCAGCGCGACCAACTTCTTCCGCGCGCTCCAGCGGGTGTCGATGTGGGAGACCATGTCGCCCGCCGCGGCCGCGCACGCCGTGCAGCGCAACGCCGACCCCGGCTACTACACCCGCTTCTGGGACCCCGCCGGGCAAGTCGTGTCTGCCCTAGCGGGCGTGCCGGTGGAGACGCTGAACCCCGGCGGCGGCGCGCTGGCCTGCACCCCCGGCGGTGGCGCCGGCGCGCTTCCGACCGTCCCGCTGCCGCCTGGTGCCTGGACCAAGCCCGCGATCGGTCCCTTCACCTCTCCCTACGGGATGCGGTGGGGTCGCCCGCACAACGGCATCGACATCGCACCCCCGTGCGGCTCACCGATCTACGCCGCCGCCGCGGGCACGGTCGTCGGTGCCGGCCCCTCGACCGGCTACGGCAACTTGATCACCGTCGACCACGGCGGCGGCACCGTCACCCGTTACGCCCACATGTACCCCGGCGACGTCCTGACCGCGGTCGGGCAGACCGTCGTCGCCGGCCAGCAGATCGCCCGGGTCGGCTCCTACGGGGACTCCACCGGCTGCCACCTGCACTTCGAGGTCCTCCGCGGCGGCGCCTTCACCGACCCCGTCCCCGTCCTCGCCTCAGTGGGCGTGAGCGTCCAGTGACCACGACCCCGCGCGGAAAGGACCCCATGACCGCCACCACCGCGGCGACCTCCACCGAACTCGAGCAAGCCTCCGGCCCGGCGGCACCCCAGCCGGGCATCACCGCCCCCACCCACGGCCTCGACGTCCTCGACGTCCCCGCCGATGACCGCCTGTGGGTCGTCGGCGTCCACGGCGGGGCAGGGGAGACCACGCTCGCCGTCGCGCTGTCCGGGTCGGGCACCGACCGGCGGTGGCCGCGCGCGGACAACCCGCCCCGGGTGCTGCTGGTCGCACGCACCCACCTGTCCGGGCTGCGCGCAGCCCAGCGGGCCGCCCAGCAGTGGGCGGCCGGTGCCGCGCCGGCCGTGGAGCTCGTGGGCCTGGCGTTGATCCCTGACGCCCCCGGGAAGCTGCCGCGCGAGCTGCGCGACTTCGCCCAGCTCGTGGCCGGCGGGGTCCCCCGCACCTGGTTCCTGCCGTGGGAGGAGCAGTTGCGCCTGGCTGAGCCCAAGCTGCCCGGCCAGCTCCCCGTCGTCGACGCAGCCGACGCCCCGCGTTCCCTGCGCCGCCTCGCCGCCGACCTCCTCGCTCTTCCCGCCCGGACGGCTTCTCCCGTCCGACCGGGGCCGATCGCTCCCTCCTTCACCCTCCAGAAAGGCCCGTCATGAACCTCCTCGCCTCCGCCAACACCGCCGGCCTCGACGTCCTCGCCGTCATCGACCCGGGCGAGGGCGTGGCCCCTCCCGGCTCCGAGGGCCTGGTGACGATCGTGAACTGGGTCGCCTGGGTCGCCGTGGCCCTCTGCGTCGTCGGCGTGATCGTCGCCGGCGTCGGCATGTTGTTCGCGGGTCGCCGCGGCGAAGGAGGCGAGCAGGCCGCCAAGCTCGGGTGGGTGCTCGCCGGCTCCATCGTCATCGGCGGCGCCTCCGCGCTCATCGGCGCGGTCGTCTAAGGCGCACCTGCGCCTCATGCCCTGCGCATCCCCCTGGAGGACACCGTGACCGAGCCCGACAACACCACCAGCCCGTTCGCCCGACACGGGTTCATCGCTGCTGCCGTCGTCGTGGCCCTGGTCATCGTCGCCGCCGTCGTCCTCGCCTTCACCGGTGGCGACGACAGCGCCCCGGCCCCGCAGGCCGGCGGCACCTCCACCACCGCGGCGCCGGCCACGTCGGCGGCCGCGGACTCCGGGGACTGCGACCAGCCCGAGGGCGACCAGCTGCCCCCCGTTGCTGCACCGGTGAACGACTGGGAGCTCGTCGGCAAGCTCGTGGCGCCGACCGACCCCGAGGCGGCTGGACCTGGCCAGGTCACTGACGAGGGCCTGCGAACCTGCTTCGCCCACGACCCGACCGGCGCCCTGTTCGCTGCCGTCAACTGGTTGGCCACGACCTCGGACGCCGAGCTTCTATCGGCGGCCCTCCAGGACGTCACCGCACCCGGCCCTGGCCGAGACGCGATGAGCAGCAAGCTGGCCAGCGACCCCGTCGCGGTGATCGGCGACGGCGGTTACCAGCTCGCGGGCTTCACCTTCCTGAGCTACACGGGCGAGGTCGCCATGATGAACCTGGCCGTGGACGTCGCCGGCAGCGGACAGGCCGCGTTCCCCATGACCCTCCAGTGGTCGGGAAGTGACTGGCTCGTGCAGCTTCCTGCCGACGGCAAGGTGCTCGCCGGGCTGCAGCCGCTCCGCAGCCTGGCCGGATACGTCCCCTGGTCAGGCGCCTGATGGAACCCGAAGACAGCGGCTGCAGCTGGGTCAACGTCCAGTGCCAGCTCGGTGATGCGATCGGCGGGGCGGTCGACGACGCGATCGACAACCTTGCTGACAAGATCGTCGAGGCGATGGGCAAGGCGATCTCCTCGCTGGCCACGTTCTGGGTCAACGTCAACACCCCCAGCCTGACCACCGGCGGCGGGAACCCCAGCGCGCCGGTGGCGTTCGTGCAGGGCTCGCTGTCCTGGTACGTGGCGGCCGCCGCGGTGGTCGCGGTGCTCATCGGTGGGGCGCGCATGGCCTACGAGCGACGCGCGGAGCCGGGCCGGGACCTGCTGCGGGCGATGCTCACCCTGGTGTTGGTGTCCGGCGCTTCGCTGGCCGGGATTGGCCTGGCGGTGACCGCGGCCGACGGGTTCGCGGCCTGGATCATCGGCCGGTCGACCGACGACTTCGGTGCCGGCCTGAACCGCATGATCACCCTCGGCGGGGCCGCTGGTCCCCAGGAATCGGCCGCGGTGTCGGCGATCCTGCTCATCGTGCTGGGCCTGGGCGGCCTGCTGGCCTCGCTGGTGCAGATCGTCCTGCTGGTGGTGCGGGGCGGGTTCCTCATCGTGCTGGCCGGGGTGCTGCCGCTGTCGGCGAGCTTCACCAACACCGAGACCGGCCGGGCGTGGTTCCAGAAGGCGCTGAGCTGGACGGTCGCCTTCATCCTCTACAAGCCCGCCGCGGCGATCATCTACGCGACGGCGTTCCAGCTGATCGGGACCACCGGGGACGACGCGGTGACCTCCGCCCTGACGGGCGTGACGCTGATGATCATGAGCCTGGTGGCGCTGCCGGCGCTGCTGAAGTTCGTCGCCCCGATGGTCGGCGCCGCGACCGGCGGCGGGGGCGGCGGGGGCGGCGCCCTGGTCGCCTCGGTGGCCACCGGCGCGGTCTCCGCCCGCATGGCCAAGGGTGGCGCCTCGACCGGTTCCGGCGGCGGCTCGGGTGCGCCCGGACCGACGGGCGCCACGACCGGTGGTCCTTCGGGCTCCGGTGGGTCACCGGGCGGCTCAGGGCCTACCGGCGGGCCTGGCCGCGGCGGGCCCTTGGGCACCGGCGGCAGCACTGGCGCTGACGGCGCGAGCGGCGCCACGGGCGCGGGCGGCGCGACCGGCGCTGGCGGTGCGACCGGCGCTGGCGGGGCCGCCGGGCCGGCTGGTGGAGCTGGCGCCGCGGGCGGCGCGGCAGCCGGCGGGGCCGTGGGAGCTGGCGTCGCTCTCGCGCAGCGCGGCGTAGGCGCCGCTCGAGGCGCAGCCAACGACGCATCCAACAACGACGACGGGGGCCCCAGTGGCAGTCGCTAACCACGCCGGAGCTCCGGCACGGACCTACGGGAATTGGCGTCGACCGACCAGCCCCGGCCTGTGGCAGCTCGGTGCCCTGGGCACCGGCCTGCTGCTGTTCTTCATGATCATCGAGATCCTGCTCATGGCCACCGCCGGCCTGGTCCCGGCGCTCGTGGGCGCGCTCATCGGTGGGGTCGCGTTCCTGGTGCTGACGGTCAAGGACCGGCACCGCCGGTCCATCGCGCAGCGGGTGACCGCTCGGGTGGCGTTCCGCCGGCACCGCAAGCGCGGGCACAATCTGTACCGCTCCGGGCCCCTGGGTCAGCTGCCGTGGGGCAGCTTCCAGATGCCCGGACTAGCCGCCCCCTCCCGGCTCAGCGAGTGGACGGACTCCTACGGGCGCAAGTTCGCCCTGATCCATGTCCCCTCGACCGGCGACTTCACGGTGGTGTTCTCCACCGAGCCCGACGGGGCCTCCCTGGTCGACGCCGAGCAGGTGGACTCCTGGGTGGCCAACTGGGGCGCGTGGCTGGCCAACCTCGCCAACGAGCCCGGTGCGATCGCGGCCGCGGTGACGGTGGAGACCGCCCCGGACACCGGGACCCGGCTGCGCCGGGAGGTCGAGGCCCACGTCGACCCCGACGCACCCCTGGTCGCCCAGGCGATGCTGCGGGAAGTCGTCGACACCTACCCGGAGGGGTCGGCGACGGTGAAGGCGTGGGTGTCGGTGACCTTCGCAGCCAGCGTCCGCGCCGGGGCGCGCAAGCGCACCCCGGAGGAGATGGGCCGCGACCTCGCGTCCCGGCTGCCGGCGCTGTCGCAGTCCCTGCACGCCACCGGCGCCGGTGGCGCCCGTCCGGTGACCGCGGCCGAGCTGTGCGAGATGGTGCGCGTGGCCTACGACCCGCAGGCCGCCCGACTTCTGGACGCCGCCCGGGCGGCGGGGGAGTCCCCGCAGCTCCAGTGGGGCGAGGTGGGCCCCGCGACCGCCGAAGAGCACTACGACCACTACCGGCACGACTCCGCCGTGTCGGTCACCTGGGCCATGTCCTCGGCCCCGCGCGGAGAGGTCTACTCCTCCGTGCTGCGGGACCTCCTCGCCCCGCACCGCGACGTCGACCGCAAGCGGGTCACGCTGCTCTACCGGCCCCTGTCGGCGGCCCGTGCCGCGCACATCGTCGAGCAGGACCGCCGCGCCGCGGACTTCCGGGCCACCGCCAGCCCCCGCCCGTCGGCGCGCGCGCAGATCGACCAGCGCGCCGCCCACCAGGCCGCCGAGGAGGAGGCCCGGGGCGCGGGGCTGGTCAACTTCGGCATGGTCGTCACCGCCACGGTGACCAGCTCCGACCGGCTGCCCGACGCCCGCGCGGCGATCGACAACCTGTCCGCGGCCGCGCGGGTGCTGCTGCGCCCCGTGTACGGGTCGCAGGGGTCGGCGTTCGCCGCCGCCCTGCCCATCGGCCTCGTGCTGCCCCGCCACCTCCGGGTGCCTCAGGAGATCCGGGAGTCGCTGTGATCGGTCGATCGAAGAGCTCGGCGACGTCCACGGCGAAGAGCACCGCCCCGGCCGCTCCGCGACCGGGCCCTCGACCAGGTCCCCGCGGGTGGGTGGGCCGCGGCCGCGGGCCGGCTGGCTACGTCCAGGCAGCCGACGAGTGGCGCGGGACGACGGTGCAGGTGTGCGGGCTGTGGCCCTTCGCCGCCGGCACCGGCTCCCCGATGGTCGGTGTCCCGATCGGCCGGAACATGGTGTCCGGGTCGACGCTGTGCTGTGACCCGGTGTCGTGGTTCCAGCGGGGCAACCTGATCTCCCAGCCCTCGATGTTCGTGCTCGGCCGTCCTGGTCTGGGGAAGTCCACGATCGTGCGCCGCATGGCGCTGGGGCTGGCCGGCTACGGCGTGCAGCCGATGGTGCTGGGTGACCTGCGCCCGGACTACGTCGACCTGATCGAGGCCCTGGGCGGGCAGGTGCTCCGCCTGGGCCCGGGCCGTGGGTCGCTCAACGTCCTGGACTCCTCCGAGGCCAAGGCCGCCGCCGACCGGCTGACCGGCGGTGCCCGGGGGGCGCTGCTCGCTGACGCCCACGAGGTGCGGGCGACGATGGTGTCCTCCCTGGTCACCATCCTGCGCAAGGCCCCGCCGACGGACCGGGAGGAGTCGATCCTGGACCGGGCCTTGGCCGTCCTCGACGAGCGGCACCAGGGCACCCCGGTGCTCGCGGACCTGCTGCAGGTGATCCGGGACGCCCCGGCCGACGTCCGGCAGGTGGCGATCGACCACGGCAGCGACGACCGGTACCGGGAGCTCACCGAGGCCCTGGAGGCGACGCTGGCCGGCATGACCCACGGCGGCCGGTTCGGCGGGATCTTCACCAAGCCGACCACCGCCCCGATGCGCCGGGACAAGCCCGTCGTCTTCGACGTCTCCTCCATCGACGACGGGCAAATGGACCTGCAGGCCGCCGCCCTACTGGCGTCCTGGTCGACCGGGTTCGGCGCGATCAACGTCTCCAACCGCCTCGCCGACGCCGGCCTGGAGCCGCGCCGGCACTACTTCGTGGTGCTCGACGAGCTGTGGCGG
>Ga0210040_10005247_pt1 | contig 16591 bp, 15 predicted proteins | sample CryGeyCG12114_NA_FD_185462 | JGI IMG/M metagenome (GOLD analysis project Ga0210040, IMG submission 185462) | Groundwater microbial communities from aquifer - Crystal Geyser CG19_WC_8/21/14_NA (SPAdes) (version 2) | ecosystem: Environmental > Aquatic > Deep subsurface > Groundwater | place: USA... | reverse complement strand
AGAGGCGAAAATGGGTCTGGTCTCTAACGCGAGGATCGTGGTAATGACCACCCAAATGCTACCAGCTAAGAAGTGCTTGACCCCCATTGTTTCAATGGACCCAGACGTTCTAGTGATGTTGTGACCCGAGCGAGCTGATGGCTCAGAGATATTCCTTCAAGAAGTTGTGCTTTTGCAGGTTGAAAAAGAGAGTGGGAAGGGACGACCGTATCAACGTTGAATCGTTGCTAGATCTTGACTAATGGCGAGTGAAGGTCAAGGCTGCAGATGTTGAATCAACACAATGATACGTACATGAAGTGACAGCTGATCTGAGACATCTTGCTCTTTCGCACTGCTGACGCTGACCCTCGCCTATCAAGATGCACTTCCGATCCATGTATTATAGGTCCTTTGCTGGTAGAGTGTGAGCAAGGGCATCATCGTTCATCGTAATAGGCACTCTGCTACTACTCTTCACTGAAAGCTTATGCCTCGCTCTCGCAAACAGCAAAGCCAATCCTGCGTCATCCGAAGGCACGCTCCAGCAGCTGCTAATCACACAATCTCGGTCTGTAAAAGTCAGTCGCCAGTGACGTCCTTGGTACAAAACATGTGGCATGCTTGAACCATCAGAAAATAAACCAGATTTCTTGGACATATTTTCAATGGCAGGGTAGCAGGTTTTAGTGATGCTTTTACTACAGTCGTGAAATTGCTAGATGGCAGGAGCGAGCGCGTCGTTGCATCGGCTTGGAGCTTCACAGTCGAGGAATGTGGAACCGGGCGGAACTCGGCTGTTCTTGCATTCGCTTCGAGACCTAATTTCAGTATGTTGTGGTTGCCGCTGGACCTATGCTGCTAACTACCTTAGCAATCGAGTGCTCAATGCACCAAGCACCCGTCTGCGTCCCAAACATAAGTAAGGGTGACAGCTTCGGAAATGCGGCTCCAGAGACGATAACGACTACCTACCCTCAACACTATCAGCGTGCACTTTGCCTCTGACCAACGAGCTCAATATCAGTGCGCGAGTGCTTTTACCCAAAAAGCATTGGCCATGAAGGTGGACGGAACCCACGGTAAAGCTGCGATCTCAAAGCAAGTCGCCCAAGGCCAGCTTGTGCGGGAAGCCAGGCTATATTGAGCGCGACGTTTTCTGAACGGCGGCCAGGTTGGCGCCAAGAATGTCATTGCTTGGCATCCGAGAAGGAGTTCCCCACACGTGTCACCGGCAGCTCTCATTGGGTCTCAATAATAACTGCTAGCGCCACTCAGGCTCTACATAAGCTTCTGTAATACGACCTCCGACAATAATAGCCATATGTCCAACTATGCGGACTTGTCTCCACAAGCGGCCATATACTTTCGGAAGCATACGACGTCCCGCAAAGAGGCTGGCCGTACAGTTGACTGCTGGCATCAGATATACTACATTTTCTAGTTTCAATACGATAAGTTACCTTCAACCTCTTCTCCAGTTGATGCCTGTGACACCGCAGTCACGCCCTTAACTCGGAACACCTTCCTCCTCGAGCTAGCTTCCCCGTGGCTACAAGGTCGGTTCTGCCTGGGTTCATTCCACCATGAAGTCACGTCACTATGGATGCAGAAGCTGAACATCGACATTTCGCTGGCTTATCAAGGCTGGTGGACTCTTTTACAAAGGAGGAGGAGTCAGGCACTTCTGGCCCTGATCTCTTCTCAACCTTTCGCAGTTTTCAGCAAGTGAAGAGGCATCCGGACAATCAATCTTCACTACAAGGCTTGATCGAGCCCTTTCCACTTGCCGCGCCTACTGCCGGCGCCTGTGATTTGGACCTATTGTGGGAGCAACCTCCCCCCCTTGAAGATGCAGAGGATGGCATGCTGCACCTGTATACTTACTCGCCGCTGCCGACTCCATCTTCGATACGAGTCTTGGAGATCCTGAACGTAACGGTGCTGGTTGAGGGGCAAGCTCTTCTTGCTCATCAAATTTCTACCGTCGATTTGAAAGATGACCCAACTTACCACGCCTTGTCGTACACATGGGGAAATCCAAGAATGGTCTACAAAGCAGGCCGCGATGACGACGCGGAGCTTCGGAGTGCAGCGGATCAGTGTTTTCCAATTCTATGTGATGGCAGAATTCTCATGGTTTCTCGAAATCTCAATGACGCCCTCAAACAGCTCCGCGAGAGCGACGAATTAGGTCCGCTGGTAGAGGGCCAGACAAATCTCTCCCCATTGCGGTATGTTTGGATTGATGCGATCTGCATCAACCAAGGCGACACCCCGGAACGCAATTCTCAGGTCGAGATGATGGGTGAGATTTACAAGAGTGCCTCACTTGTGCTCGTATGGCTCGGTCCACGAGGCTGGTTCACCGATCAAGCCTTAGCAACCATATCAACGATTTGCAGTATTTCCAAAGAATACCAGTCTACAGATCTGTCACATGTCGACATCTACTCCAGCAGCTGGTGGGAGGAGAGAACTCTCTGGTGGCCGGGTGATTGGTCGGGCTTTTATGTATATCTCCACCATACATGGTTTAGGCGGTCGTGGATCGTGCAAGAAGTGTCGTTGGCGAAGCAGGCAGTGATTCTATGCGGAGACGCCATTGTTACATGGGACACAATAGTGTTTGTCTGTCAGTTTCTCTACATCCACGGCTGGCACATTCAACTCGAAAAAACAAAGAGACTCCTCGTCGATGGCGAGGTCCCGAGCAACAGATTGTATCGTCTGCACAATCTCAGCGCCGTAACGGGGACACAACCAATCCCCTCTTTCATGGAAAATTCCACTCTATACTTCAGAGGGAGGTCTTGCGATCTGCCCATCGACTTGATCCTCGAAATTGGGCGAATCACAAGATTTGTTAAGAAAAAGGCCACACTCCATCTAGAGCATTACCCGACCGTCCTTCGAGAAACTCTAATGTCATGTAGACAATTCGATGCCACCGATCCTCGCGATAAGATCTATGCTTTTCTCTCCATCGCTGAGGTGCCTTTCATCCGAGATGGTCCGCGTCCCATCCGAGTCGACTACCAGAAATCAGTTAGCGAAGTCTATACCGAAACGACGACGTATATCCTTTCAGCTACTCACAGCATCGACAACATTTGGCAGAGTCCCTCTCGAAACCTTGAGCTTCTATGGCATGTCGAAGACAGAAGCCAGTCCCGACATGTTGACTTGCCTAGCTGGGTCCCGGACTTTAGCGTGGAGATGTTCCCTGAGCCCTTCGATGACCGGGTTTCCAAATTGTGGAACGTCTGGCCCCTGAATTCTCGTCCCAAGTACCCTCCTAGTGCCGCTAAGGACGTCCTTCGGACTCTAGGAGCTCGCATTGATGAGGTGGCTGAAGTGGCGAGGTCAGATGGGGATCTGTTGAGCGCTACAGTATCCGTTGCGATGGGACTTTCTGAAATGTACCGCCGCCCGGGAGATCCGTCCTCAACATCGAACTACAACAAGACGCAAGCGGACACTGCTACACGAGACTTCTTTGAGCGCCTGAATTCCTTGGAGACCCTCCAAAAAAATTCCAGTCGACGGACGAGTACCATCCCCATGGCTGAGCCTGATCCGGAAGTCTCAATGCTGAACGATAGACTAGGATTGCTCAGACGAACATGCCGCGGACGACTACCACCGATGTCTTCCTCTCGGCCGCAATCAAGGGTGGAAGTTCTGTGGAGGACGCTCTTATTTGACTATTGTGGCCAAGACCCGGCTCCGCTGATATTCGGGTTCGCCTTTGGAGATTGGATTATAAGAAGAATAGAAGAAGCCTATGTAGGACACCTCATGTGGCGCAATGAGACCTCTAAGAACCGGCTAGAAAAAGAAATACGTCTCTGGCAGGATCTTCTCAGCGACGACAACCGTGACCGGGCTGGTGACGATGAAGGCGGAAGTGTACATATTCAATGGCCAGCCACAGGCCAGGGCGAGTCAAAGGTGCTCAGAGTCCAGTTCGACGACGAACTCTCAGGGTTCACACGCAGTATGGCGGAACATCTGGAACGAGAATCCGATAGCTTGTCGAACACTGTCAACGAAGCACTCCCGTCTGCCGAAGAGGCAGAGGAGATGGTCAAGACCCATGGCCCAATACGCTTCATTCCGGACGAGAACCAACTCTTTCGTGTTCTTATGCGGGAGAACCCCGAGATGCTTCCCGAAAGAAGTGACCCGCACTCTCGACAAGCAAAATTCTTCCAGCAATACAGCTTGTGCAATAGGGGTAGGAGGGTGTTTCGGACGAAAAGAGGTTGGTTTGGCCTGGGACACAAAAGTGTGATGGAGGGAGATCAGGTATGGTTCCTTGCACACTGCACACTGCCATTTCTTCTTCGGCCAGTAGAAGAGGGAGCGTATCGGATTGTTGGGGTTTGTTATGTGCATGGGCTGATGCATCGTGAGAAGAGTGTCATGGAGTGGGAGGAGGTTGTTCAGATCGTCATCAAGTAAGCGAAAGCTAATCACCGGCGTGAGAGAGGTAAGTGCCTAAGCAAACAGCTCGGGATTGTAACTTGCCGAAGCAGGGTACGGCTTGCGCTGCATCATCAATGCTTGCCACTTCTGTGGAGGTGAGACGTCTCTCGCAGACACGAAGACGTGAAGCCTGAACGCCCCTGTCCGCTACAGATATGCAGATAATGACCTAGTTGGGACATGTCTTCAGTACGAAGTCGGCCATCACGCTGCGAACGAGCCTTTTCTATTGTCAGCGCTAGTGATCGGGGTCACTTCAACGTGATACTTGCCTTCAAAATCAGCTAAAGCTCCAGAACCGAGAGCTTCGAGCACTCAAGGGTTGATGACAACCAGATTGTCGATTGCGATCGAGGTTGCATGAACCGGACAGTCTCTGGCGAAATTAATGGCTTCTTGACCGCTCGCGCCATGATATCTTTGAGGGTACTTCGATCACAGAAGCAGAATATACGTATGGAGCCTGTGCATAACCTGACGCCAGTCAATCGATACATCGCCAGGTCTACATTGTCTCTCGCGTGCCAACTCCGAACGGTCAGACCAGACTTGATAGATTACACGGACCGCATCGTGGCGATTCCCAACACCACTGCCAATCGAGCATGTAAGACAATGTGTGGCTAAAGCTTGAGCTTCCAGCGTGTGCGCTTCTGCGGCTGCAACGAAAAGCGGCCAAATTGATACGGTAGAAACCTTTCCATGCATATCGGTGAATGCTGCAGCGTCGTTGAGAACCTGGAGTACTTCTGATGCCACCAAGGATGGTGGATATCGAAGCACGTTGCAAAGCAGATAGATGAGGATTGCATTATTGAACAACCGAAGGTGAATTTCGGCCAGTGCACGCATCCGGAAGTCTACAGTCACGCCGCTAGCGAGACGATGAGCCATGTACACTTCCACCTTGTCTGTCAGAGGTACGTGGCACAGGTGGAGAATTTCATCGACTTCAGCAATGATGTCCGAGTCAAGCTCCAATTGCTCGACATCACCATACTTAGCGCGTCTGTGTGCTTCAAGAAGTCGAATTCGATTCATAGCCACCAACATGTGAGTAGTACCCCCCAACGTGTAGCCAAAAAGTGGTGTCGCCACAAGATCATGCAACAAATTGTCGAAGTCGCTCGTTTCGTCCACTGTTGCGGTACTAGTCAGGAATGCATGGTCGACAGTGCTAGAAACAAGTACGGACAATGCAAAGTTCTGCGTAATAATGAAAGCCTCCTGGGATGACTTCCAAGGCTGCTTGTTCAAGTATCTTTTGACAAAGCTTCGCGCACCGCGTATATGATTCTGCCACCCGGTTGATGACCCTTGAAAGACATGTTCAGTCAGCAAAACGGTGTAGATAGCTGCTAAGACGCTGCTGTAGTCTTCATATTGTGCGAACAGGCTCCGCCGGAGTAGATGCAGGGCGATCCCGTACTGTCGTACTGCAGTGGCACTCTCTTGGGCTCCACGCTCTGCACCTTTCAAATTAGCTAGATGATGTGCTGACTGAGCGAGGAGCCCGTGATATAAAGCTCGTGCAGCGGTAGATCGTGTAGACCGCATAGCGAGCGATGGATACACGGTTTCCCATGGATTACGTTCGTCACGAACGGGTATCATGCCCTTTGCAAGGTACGAAAGAAAATGATGGAACACCCTTCTTTCATCGTGGGTTGCATCATTGTTCAAGAATGGTGTTGATTGGGCTGGACACAGCCGGATACTGTTCGTAGGTCGGACCGCGGACACACATCGTCTTCGATGGAGGTTACGGTTGCTCTTCATCCGTTCACTTGATTTGTTCTGCGAGATGTCCTCTGGGATGGGTGTACTCGAGAGATCTTCCTGAGACCAAACAATAAGATTACTATGATTCTGTTCGCCGGATATAGTTTGGCCCCGTCCTTGCCAGGACCTAGGTTCGTCCCCAACAACAACATCAACGAAAGAATTGGCCTTTGGCGATGAGGAGCCATTCGTTCCTAGTTGCACTTCATCGACCTCAGCAAGATTGATGGATCCAGGGCTTTGAGCGAAAGCTGTGAAGGGGTTTGGTCGGAAATGCAATTTGCATCGACATTTCATCTCTTCGTCGAGGTCGCAGTTGCGGATTAAATGATCGATATCCTTCCGAGTCCATTTTGGGTGACTTGCCCATGTCGAGTGGCAAGGATAGGAACGTCGTTGATATGGATGGTAGTCGCCAGTATCAGGATCAACCCAGACAAGTTGGAAATGGTAGCCTTCACAGGTTATGCGCGATCGCCGACACTGCGAGCAAGACGGAAGGGCTGTGTCACATCCGATGTTTCGTTGACGGCATGTCCAGCATGCAGTGAAAGTTCTCACTGTCTTTGACCTGACCATTGCAACGTGCTTTGCAGTCAAAGTCTGTAGTGGACCGCTAGGCAAACAGCAGTGCATACCGTTATGTGACTTCACTGGGCACATGCGCTAACATGGGGAGGGGTAAAATCCGATGACTCATCCGTCTCCACCGCACGCGAATCCGTGCCCTATAGTCGAGCATACGACCCTAAAATCATGGTCAGGTAGTGGTCAGCAGGATCTAGTACTACGTAGCCTGTACCAGGTCATAGGATATGTATAGGCTGCTTGATCACGGCAGCTTGCTGTGTGCGATACAGCGCAAGCCGTGTATTTAACTTTCTACTTTTTCCCCACAATTGACCTTCCAAAAACCGTGTGGGCAAGGTCGGCAACCACAATGAATCCTTTGAGAGACCTTTCTCAGCATGTGAGATAGGCAGGAATCTACATCCTTGGTTTCAGAGCACATACATGTATTCCCAATAGGCGGGACAAAGCTATATGCTCAAGCATCAGCCTAGTATATGCAGACGACCTGAAGCATTCGCAGTCCATCCCAACTGTCCGACTTATACCAGAGAGCGGCGAAACCCATCGCATCTACCATTCTTTCTATGCAAGGCTTGCTTTTCCAAATCTCGACCACTTCGCGAGGTCGAGTTAGAGCTTCTCCTGCGCTTTATATAAGTTCAAAACTTGGCGTATAGTACGCCGGAGTGCAGCCATGGTCGATGACATTTCGAACCAATTTATCGGCGTCAAGCAGGTCACCAACAGCCTGATTGCTTGCACCAGAAATCACTAGATCGAGAGACGGAACCCAATATAACCAAGTGCGCCAGAAGCCTGTGTGACCCCAAGCTTGTTGGCCGCCGAGGGAATACTCAATGACCCCACATCCATAATTTCCTGACGGTTCTAAGACATACATCAGCTGTGTGGTTGCTTCGTCCAGCACCCGACCTTCGTACAGCGCTCGTCCGAAATTGTTCAAATCCTTGGAATTGCTCACTAGACCACCGGCTCCATATAAATCGAAGCTCGGGTTGAAATGTGTCACATCGATGGTGTCGTGATACTGTCCTGCTCGTTGCAAGGGGCCTTCAGGCTGTGCCTCCAGGAGTTCCCACCACGTAGATAGCATATTGAGCTCGTCGAGGCCAGCTAGGTCACGAACAGAGGCTGCGAGGTCAGTCCGTGTTACATTCTCCAATATGAGGCCAAGGAGCGTATAGCCGGTATCGCTGTAATGGAAGACTTCACCAGGGGATCCAACAGGTGTCGAATTGACCGTGGACCATTCGATGACAGATCGTTGGGTCCACATGTGTTGTGGCATACTCAAAAGCTCTTGCATCCATCGCGGATCAGTGGCGAAATCGCCCAGTCCACTTGTGTGATGCAAAAGATGCCAAGTCGTGATTTGCTCTGCGTTTATGGCTCCTTGTGATTGTTGAAGCAGGTCGACGGCCCAGCCGGGAAGATATTGCACAGCAGGGGCGTACAGATCGAGCTGCGTTCGCTCCGCCAGTTTCAAAATCGCCACAGCTGTGAAGGTCTTCGTGATACTTGCGAGGCGCCAGGGGGTGTCGTCAAAGAGAGCTGGCTCACCAGCGAAGTCGCTGGCCTTTGATTGCACGCTTGTCGTGCAATTGAGGCCACAGTGCGGCGACGACAGTGTTAATTGGATGCCGGGCCAGGTAGTGTGATTGGCTAATGTTACCTCCAGCATGGATGTCACCCATTGTGGGCAGGCCTGGGAATTAGTGCCATAGATGAAGAATGAAATGGCGAGGAAAAGACGCATACGAAGAGCGAGCAACATTGGGAGTGCTGAGGGAAATCGTGGTTGACAAACTGGGACGGTCCGCGATGAGAGCCGCAGGATATATGTAGACGGACAGATCAAGTCTTTGATCTTGAGCTCTCCAGGATCGTGTCTAAGATGCAGCCGGAATCTCAGCACGCTGTGTCCAGAGTGTCAAGCGCTACATGTGGTGAGATGTTAATGCCTGAGGCACTAATGCGCTTTTTCTCGTTGTGGACTGCTCTTTTTGGACACGATTACTTCCACGAATTCTAGCAGCAAAGCTAATCCTAGAGCGTAATTCGACCGCGAAACTGCCCACCCCTGTAATCGTCCAAAACCCAAAATAGACGTTGACTGAATTCTCGGTTGATGGGCAACAGATGGATCTAAGAATTTAAGTGGTTTGAGAATCCGAGGCATCGCGGAAGACAAAGGCCAATCACCACCGCAAACACACCAACTTAGGAGGATGAGTGCATACTCCAACTTTTCTTCGTCGTGGGCTTCTCAATGCAGACCTGACGGTATGTCCTGGTCCAAGTGGACCTCCAGCCCGTACTAAGAGTTATAATTCTGGCTGTGGCGGGTATGGTCAGCCTTTCCGAAGAATCCTAGGCTGGCTTGGTCCACACCTTCGCTACGCAGGGTTGTTCCTACAGATATTTTCCTAGTGGGAACAGGTCATGCATGCTCGTCATTTGAGACCTCTGGCACTCTGAACTGTACTGTGCACTTCGGACATCGTAGCGTTGAAACGTGTTACCCATGCCGGCTAGCCATTCAATCGGGGATCTTGGCAAAGGCCACCCACTGCCGTTCTTCGTATCTCGTCACTTTGCAGCGTGTTCGTTCCACACCCACATTACCGGCCGCAAAACGGCTTATGGCCTTATTGTCTGGCAAGTAATACAAGTTACAGGGATGAATCATTACAGATAAGGGTCTCTCTACTAGCTAAAAGGTTTGGTAACAGCAATGCATGTTTTAGGTAAGCAGCCCTGTCTCTAGGTAAGCAGCGGGATTTGGGAGATCAAGCGTAGCTATAGGCCTGCGCGCCACCTAATATCAGGACACACATTCCGTACCAGGCAAGAAGATAGCGCAGGGTTGGTTTTGCTAACAATCCGCACTTTGTAAGAATATCATCCCTATGACTTGTAAAGCGGAAATGTCCGCAACCACGGGGTTGCAACGAGGATGATTTACACGGGCAAGAATTCTGCCTAGCTAGTACTATGTATCGCGGATCCATATCGGAAATCCTTGTGGTACGCAACCTTTTAGAAGTTAATCTTCGTGAGCCTGGTCATTTGAAGATTGTTTACTGGCGCCATGATCTATGTGACTCGTTGAAGGGATTAAATTTCCTAGTGTTGCTGGCATCTATGCCTCTGACAATTCCATGGATGCTGCAGCCTCGAGCTAGTAGCGATACAGACTGTACAACGCTGTGCATAGTCACACATCGATGGCGGCCATATGGATGCAAACCTCCAGGCCATTAATCTTACTCCGCTCCCAGACCTCCCGGCTCACGTGCGCACCCGCTCCACAGGCTTGACATCCGATGAGGCATCCATTCCCTCCTCCGACGTGCTATCGTCCTTGAGCTCCTTTTGCCGCTCGACCTCTTTGAGGTTCTTGAAGCCCATTTCCCATGCAACAAGCATGACGCTGCCGAACACGGCAATGCCGAGATACATGGTCCGATCAATCGCCTTGATATAGGCCATCAGGACGGCGGCCAGTTGAGAGGAAGTCAGGCCCGCGGCGCGGATGTTGCGAGCACCAGCCTCGATAATGACCTCGGGGCTGCGGCCGATGAGCGCCGCTCGCTGCGACAGTCCTTTGCGCAGGCTGTTGTTGAAGATGGCGTTGGCGACGACGACCCAAATGGCGGCGCCCACGTTCTGGGCGAAGATGATGATCGCGATGGCCGTGGGGATCTGATTCAGGGGGACGAGGGATTGGACAGCGATGTATGCCTAAATGCGTAGGGAGATGTCAGATTTGGAGCACGACCCTGCAATTGATTGGAAGCAACTTACACCTGAATTTCCCACGCCGCTACCGATGCCGTAAAGGCATAAGTAACCGAACCATTGCCCGAAGGTAGTTTTCGGCTCAGTGTTGACATGAGTCCGTAGCTGACGGTTGCGATGGCACTACCCGCTAGAATCCAGGGTAGATAGTAGCCCGTGGCTTGTATCAAGCCGCCGGTGACGAGGGTGAATATGACCAGACTCAGTGTTACCGGAAGCAAATGCACGCCGCTCATCAGAGGCGAATCATTGCGGACGACCTGGAAGTAGATGGCCAGGTAAAAGTCGCCAATAAGAATGCCGCCGAGGGCAAAGAATTGCGTCAGCGATGCTGATCGGACGACAGGGTTCCTAAGGAAAGCAAACGGGATCATTGCGCCGTCCCCTTCTCGGTGTTCCCAGAATAAAAAGAGCGCAAAGACAGCACCGGCTCCGCATAGCAGGCCAATGACGACCGAGCTGTCCCAGGCATACTGGTTTCCGCCATACTGGAGGGCCAACAAAAGCATAATCGTAGCCGGGCTCACAAGGGCAAATCCGACCAGGTCTAGTGACTTGACGGCGGTGCCGAGAACGTCGCGCCAGGGAGGCTTGATACTTGCCTCTGGCACTTTATTGAAGACGAGGCAGAGGGCAACGACAGCACCGATGGGTAGATTAATGTAGAAGCACCACCTCCATGAGATGCCGGTTGTCAAAGCACCCCCAACGACGGGGCCGCACGCAAGACCGAGCTGGCCAATACCTATGTTGATTGCTTGGAACAACGGCCGCCGCTCTCTTGGGACGCAATTGGCGACGGTGGTAAGACAGCCAGTAAACAGGCCAGAAGAACCAAGGCCAGCGATGGCGCGGCCGATAATGAACACAGCTGACGATTGTGCCGCACCACATATGGCCGAACCCAGCTCAAAGACGAAGAAGAAGGCGAGAAAGGTCCACTGGGGAAGAATTAGGCTCAGTCAAGCGAGCGGACTGGAGGGGCGGCAGTCGACATACCTTGAGGGAGAAATATGTGTATATCTTGCCACTCAGTGGCTGGAGTGCAGCGCTTGCCAGTTGATAGGCACCCGCATACCAGCCGATGTCTATCAAGGCGTCGAATTCGGTAGTAATGGCGGGCGTTGAAGTGGAAAGGATGGCAAGGTCGAGGAAAAGGAGATAGTATGCCATGGTGGCGCCTGCCAGGATCGAGGCAAGCTTAAGGCCTGTTGGATAGTCGTGGCGGTGCTCGCCGTCGTTATTGGGATCTTGGCCTGAAGCATTCTCATTCTTCACGACGCTCTCATTGTTTTGTGCAGGAAGAGTATGGGAAGAGTCCGAGGTGGGAGAATCGACTACGGCCTCGATGAGGATCGCAGCCCGGTCTGGCTCCATCTTCAGGCGGGAGTTGGAAGACAAGGATTGAGGCAAGGTGAAGAAAGGTGGAAGAGAGGAGGAGGAGGAAAAAGGTTGGGGGTGGTTGTTATAGGTACTGGAGGGACTCAGCCGTTGGTCAAGCGAAGATCGACAGACTATCCGAAAAGAACCTTAAATGATTGGCAAAAGATCGCAGTAGATATTGGTACAGATCACGAAAAAACCAAAGCCTTGAGGATATATATGTCGTTACGCTGATAGGCAAGGGTGGCTGCCAGACTTGGAGCTTTGACGATTCTGAACGATACAACCCTTGCTCAGGCGACGGAGTCGTGGGGATTCACCATGATTGGGGAGTGTGCGACTAGGGCAGTTGAACGAGGGAACTTTTCTGCTGCATCTGATTGGTGCAGGCAGGGGGTCTTCCCACCTGCTGAGTGACATGGAAACCAGATCCTTCTGGGAGGGTCATTTAGACCGCACGCTGCTCAATGCACTTGATCAGGAATCTGGAAGCTACGTTGAGATTACGAGCATGCCGTTCATGGGGCTATTAGCTATGCAAAGCTGACAGGAATATCCTGGACATACTCTTCTAGACGCCGATATACCGTTTGTCTTACATCGAATGCCTTCCGGTGCTCGCCGGCTGCAACAAGCGCATCTTCCAGCAGCCACATCTCCTGGATGAGTCGCGGATCCGTCTCAGCATTGGCGTACTCTCGGAGGGCTACGACAGACCGCATCCGTCCTACAGTGTCAAAGGGTGCCTCGAGTCCATCATACTCAGCATTGAGGTCTATGGATATTTTGACAGCACAAGCGACATTTGCGGCTTGCCCGCGCGATATCCTCGACCTCACCTCAATCCCCATCTCCAACAGGTCAGTAGTTGCAGGCCACTCTCCCAAAACTTTGGCCGTCACTAGGCCCGCCAGGATATAGAGCAACGTGGTGGCGTCACCAGGAGAAGTTGCGCTCCTGCTGAGGATGGATTCAGCGTAATCTCGAAGCACCCCAACGCTGCTCGCCCGAAGTTTATCGTAATTCCGAGGTGGCGAAGTATTCACTGGCGGTGCTAATAGGCGCTGAAGCATCCCGTCCTCCTCGACAAATGTGATCTGGTAGTCGCCTGCGGTCTGATCCGCTTCAGCAGTAGTGCTGGAAATCTGCCGCGACGTGATGTGGTCAAGCCATTGTTTTGTCGCATCAATGATGGCTCTTGGGGGCTCGATCGAGCATGAGTCCCAGTGGATGCGTGAGTAAAGCTGGAATAGGCGATCGTCAAAGTGGCCGAAGAGGATCTCGGCGTTGAGTGTCCACGCCCGCTCAACACAAAACAAGAATGCGCCAGGGAAGAGCGAGGATCCGGAGGCGGGCAATGCTCCGTTTCCGTCGGGCGAGACGACTGGCGGTGATGAGGTCAGTAAAGTGTTGCTGGGAGTGGTCCGCAAACTCCGTAGAGTGGGGGCGAACACCCGCAACGCTTGGAGTATAGTAGGCAGGGGATGGGTTTTCGGCATCTGACCCTCGACCAGTGCCACCAGATGAGCGAGCAGCCCCTGGAAGAGCTGTAGATGATCGGATTTCACCATGTGATGCATTATCTCGAGCATGTTCCATACCAACGCAGGCCCGTCGAGCTTCAACATCTCCTCAAGTAGCAGGAATGCCTTCCTGGCCAACCTGCCCGCCAAACTTCCCTGGCCGCGGTTTAGCATATCAATCACTAGCTTGAACGTGAAGTTCATCTCCTGGGTTAGCTCGGGCGGGAATTGCCGAATTGATGCTGAAGCTGTGTCATTGACCTGTACAGACTCGTAGAACGACACGCTCCATATCTGCACACTGTTTAGGAATAGGAGCATGAGACTGTCGTCGATGCCAAGTCGAGGAGAGATTGGCACCGAGCACAGACCACGGGAAGGACTGGACTTTCTGCTCAATACCGTCGTCATGGAAGTTGGCGTCGATGTAGCTGAGCGTCTAGAGTTCTTCTGGATACCCCATTTGGCGAATCGTTTCTTGTACATCTGTTGTCTGCCCACACCAGAGTTAGTCCGGTTCCGTCGAGACCACTTCGCAGGTGAGATTTGATCTTACGTCGCTTTGAAACCATACTTCGTCTCCATGTACCGCATAATGTACCGCAGCTTCCGACGCTCGCGAACGTAAAGCCTTTCAACCTCAGATTGTAAAGCTGTCCAGTCGTTCTTTGTTGGCATGGGTCGTGGTGCTGGTACAATACACCCGCCCATGCAGTCCGCCGAAGGCGCCAATGGTAAAAGCGTCATCGAAACAGGCACGAGCTGCATGGAACTTTTTCCTCGTACAAGTCGAAGAAACTGAGAGCAATCTTTCAGGGAAAATGAATGAGCAATGAGCATAAATGCAGGTTGCTGAAGCATGGCCACACCAGAAGTCGTCTAGCTGTTGCCTCGATCCACCAATCAAACGGCAGGGAAAGGTTCCTTGCAGGACTAGCGCCTTCGTTTTGAGCCAATCTAGCTGCAGAAGATCAGTCTTAGCTTGTGGGCATCATCTTGATCGTTAGCTCCCTTTCCCGAGGACGAGAACGAGGACGCGACGCTCCGACCGATCAATTTGATCAAGGCGGACTTTAAGCAAGATGGTCCCAAGGCCCATATCCCCTTCGATGGCGGCTGAAAATTGGTCCATGTCTGCAGCGACGATGAGTCTACAAGATGATTAGGTTGGACACCTTCTTCTTGACCCTGATTTTCATTAGAGCCAGCTAAGCAAGTCTCCTTGCATTCCGTATTCCCAGGCCTGGCTCATAGTCTTGATCTTCTCTCTCAATCAGCACAGACTTGAGATCTGTTGGCGCTTTCGTATTCTCCTTCATCCTGTTCTCAAAGCAACCCCATTCGATTGCTTTCCACCACTACAGTCAATTGTCGCTATCGTCCGCTTTTGACATGATGGATGTGCATGACGAGAAAGCGGCGGTGGCTATTGAGGACGCCGATTCGTCCAGGCCAGTCTCCAATGCTGCCCCTACGAAAGGTTTCAGGGCTACCGACACTACAGAACCTAGGAAGCCTGTCCAGCACATAACTTGAAGTGAGGACCAGTATCCGCATGGCTTGAAACTGATTCTCCCCGCAGGGGCATCTATCGTCGCCACTTCTAATCGCGCTAGACCAAGTGAGTAATGTTTCCCCACCAATGCCCCACACCGCCAAAATGCTGCAAGGATCACCATCTAGGAGGTAGTCTCAAGCATATGGGTCGTTTCCCAAGATGGTGTAGATGGTCCATTACCAGGAACGATATGAGAGCCATAGTTCCTGGGGCCTGATTGAATTCGCACTGACGAAGCCTCATGACCTTTCCGCCGACCCTACCGACGAGGATGCCAACTCTAAAGGAAATCCTGTGCCGAACTACTGGAACCTTTTGATTATGCGGGGCCATCAGCGGGTCAAAGAACGAAAATCAGAACAATTCGATGAATTGATCGACCTTGCGCCTATGCTCTTTGTCGCAGATACACAAAGTTGTTGAGACAGCTGCAACGCAGCAGACCCTAGAACGAATGGTATCACGTCGCAAGCTCGCCAACATGCCAATTCAAGACAGAGTAGCATTGTAATGCCCTCTGAGCATGGCAATTGCCGTGTGTATGTAGTTTCGTTCCATTCGAAGTCGTTCATGTCTGCTGTTCGACCTGAGCGAAGTCTCGGCTTCTCACACCAGCCTCAGGAACCATAGCATTGACTTCTGGTGGACCAATTCAATAGCTGGGGTAGTGGAGGACCATCCCCATGCACATCAGGTGCTTCTCAAGAAAAGTGAGCAGGCTGATCTACATCCAGCACGGGTTGTAGACCACGTCTCTTACCGTGTGGCATGAAACCCCCTAACCACATTCCACCATTCCCATAGTGGAAGACTGTACCTGCTGATGTGCTGCTACCCAAGGAAGAATATAGTAGCATGGTCCGGCCAGAAAGAGCCTTGATCTCTGATGGAGCAACTCCTGTAGCACTGGGGCAACGTTCATGGGTCAGTACTAATCGTCTCGGAGTACTGGAATAGCTCCTAGAGGCAGGCTACTCACCCTCGACAATAGGAAGAAAGGGCCATGACATTAATGGAAATGCGACAAGGTTGGCCGCCGCCCTCATGCTCTCTGGAACGCACGGCTACCCGGTCACATAACTCGCTACCTGCTGATCCAACCAACCTCACAGCAGTCAGCTCACTTCCCCCATGGTAGCGAAGTGGGCGACACCTCGTGCGAGCGCAGCATTTGACATTGTTGATTAAACGCCAGATGTGGTGTTTGACAGATGGTACGTATATAAATTGCAAACAAAAAGGAGCAGCGGAAGAAAGGCTGGGATGCTAGAGAGAACTCAGAAAAGCAAGTTAGCCGAGGTATCCACCAGAGCTCGGGATTCAGCCTATTTTCAATTCGCCCTCACTGTCTCCCTCCTCTTTCCTCTTTCCACTGAAGTCTAAAGGCTGAACCTAGCCAACAAGTACTTTTGCCTGAACGGTCCACATGTAGCAGGGTTATGGCAACTGCCGAGCTCCGCCGCTTCTGCAAATGAGGCAG
>Ga0210040_10005246_pt1 | contig 16593 bp, 17 predicted proteins | sample CryGeyCG12114_NA_FD_185462 | JGI IMG/M metagenome (GOLD analysis project Ga0210040, IMG submission 185462) | Groundwater microbial communities from aquifer - Crystal Geyser CG19_WC_8/21/14_NA (SPAdes) (version 2) | ecosystem: Environmental > Aquatic > Deep subsurface > Groundwater | place: USA... | reverse complement strand
AAGAGCCGTTGTTTGTTAAGACGCCTCCGCTGGGAGCCAAGAAGGATGGAGACCTGCCTGAGCCTTCCCCGAGGCCGAGTCGGGAAGAAGTAGTCGCTGCTCAGACTGAACGCACTGGGTTCTCATTCGAGTTCGAAACTGAATCAAACGCTATCGCCGGAGAGCATTCGGATTCATCCACATCCAAGACTGCCGAAGAGTCAGTTCAGCCAGCTCCTTCAAATGTTCAACTATCCAACCCGCATACACCTCAAGATGCTCCTTCCATTCCGCCTATGCCCACTTTCGGAAGTGATGTGGTTTCATCACGATCAAATAGCACGATCCGACCTACAACCGTCCGAAACGTAAGCAACTACCAATCGCTGTCGGCTGATGAACACGTCACCAAAGCCATTGAATTACACCAGCACGGCGATCTAAAGGAATCTACATATCATCTACGCATCGCGGCCAAGCAAGACCACCCGACCGGTATGCTTTTATACGCACTAGCCTGCAGACACGGCTGGGGTCTCCGACCAAACCCGAAAGAAGCTGTGCTCTACTTGCGCAAAGCTGTTGACCTAGCTATGCTCGAAGTTGCAGACGACGAGAACCCACCTAACTACAAGCGCGAAGCAAATCCAGGTGAGAAGAAGACACATCGCGCTCAATTTGCATTGAGCATCTACGAGCTTGGTGTGAGTCATCTGAATGGGTGGGGCGTTGAACAAGACAAAGCTCTTGCACTCCGCTGCTTCGAGATTGCTGGACAGTGGGGTGACACAGATGCATTGACAGAAGCTGGCTTCTGCTATGCCGAGGGCATCGGCTGCAAGAAGGACATGAAGAAGGCTGCCAGATTCTACAGGACGGCAGAAGCAAGGGGTGTCAGTATGGTCGGCAATAGCTGGTAAGTCTCATACGACAATCACTCGGCTCACGACACCGACTAATGGCATGCATAGGATCCACAAGGACAAATATAACGACGCGGAAGATGGTGCTGAGCGCTCGCGGGGGTCGAGAAAGACTTCTCCCGAGAAGCCACGGAGCAAGAGCAAGACAAGGGGCATCTTCGGACGTAAGAAGCAGGTTACGGCATAGACAAAAACAGTCTACGGCCGACTTGTTTGTGGTGTCGGGCAATACGACACGACACTGCGGAATGCTCTGTCAGGACATGAGATCACGACGGCCATGTAACTGTGACGATGATGAAATGAACGAGCTAGATACTGCTCCCTACGAGGGACGAATGTAATGTCATAATGTGGAAAAGACCAATCGACGAGAACATGGAAAAAGTTGCAAAAGAACTCGTGGTGGTTCAGCCATTCCAGTAACGCGATTCCTGACCCCGTTCCCTGCTGCAGTGTATGCACCCAACGCCAAACTTGATCCATTCCAGCTTCTCTTCATCCAACGTCCCTATGCCTACAGTTAACTTACTGCTACTACCATCCACGCAGGCCCGCTTTTACCACGCAGATCCAAGTTCGTCCCATTCGCAGGCCAGCCAGCGTCCCTGTTCTGCACACCGTCCGCGTATCATACTCTAGTCCGTCGGTCTGTCGGTCGGTCTGTCGGTCTGTCAGTCAACCTGTGTGTCCCTCCCCTCAGATCTCCCAGTCCGAGCCCTCATCCTCATCCTCATCCTCATCCTCATCCTCATCCTCATCCTCATCCTCATCCTCATCCATCCAGCCTCGAGCTGCAAGCTTGGCCTCAAAGCTCCTCAGCCTGTCCTCCGCACGCGCCAGCGCGTGCTCCAGCGTCCGGATCCGCGAAGGCACCGATGCCGGGTAGAGGTGCTGCGGCGCGCGAGACTGTGGCGCCGCTGTTGTTGGGACCGGTCGGGCCGTGTTGGGGCTTGATCGGACGTGTCCGTGGTTGGCGCCGGCGCTGTGTGTCTGGATTGGGAAGAGGAGGTTGGCTGGGGTTGCGTGGAGGAGGAGGATGATGAGGAGCAGTGGTGGATGTGAAATTGTTGCCGCGGCGCGGTATCGCCCAGTCTTCGTAGGCGTAGAAGTTGGGTGTTGGGACCCTGGGGTTGGTGGTTGGTATGCGGCTCGCTGCGAAGGCGAGGGCAGGGTCTTGTGCCGTGTAGGGCGGCGGCGGGATAGGTGGTATTTCGGGATCATCCGTGGTGGGTCGCAGGTTGGTCGAGGTTGGTGGCAGTCTTGTTCCGTCGCCGTCGGGAGAGGTTTCGTGGAAATGCCTCAGCTGCTCGTACATCTCGTCGTGCGGGTGGCGGCAGGTCGGTGACCTTGACGTGTGAGTGTTAAGGGCAGCTGGGGGTGATAGAAGTCGTGGTGTGGATCTGTTCATGTTCACCCTCCCATCGGGGCGGGGAGATGGTACGTATTCTGTGTTTGCTTCGACGAGTAGTTGGGGCTTGTTTGGAGGGAAGGGGTTATGGACCGTGGGCCGCGAGTTGTGCGTGCACCTGCTCTTGAGCGAGTGGACGGCGGAGGATCCCGCGTGCGAATAATTGTGAGTCGTCCTTCATGAGGTCTAACCCTCGATGCTGCGCCTTCTACTAATACCTCTTGTTGAGGTCGAGGTCGAGGTGTGGTTGTGGAAGTAACGATATCCATGCGGACCGATGTAGGTGCGGCTGCTACAACTTGATGAAGAGATCCCATCTCGCGCCAGCTCGATGAATGTTGGTCCAAGAAGCGAACCACGTCTAGATTAGATTTTTCCAACTTCTGCGACCATGTCTGGCTCAACGTGACAGGAGGCGGTGCTGGCGTTGAGAGAATGCCGGACCGTCTCTCGCTAGTGATGTTATCAGAACTTGTTTGTGATGTAAGAGCAACATGATCTGTAGTAGTAGATGGCGGTGTAAGTGGACGATTTGAGTTCGTTTGCGATGTTGTGGTTGAATCGTTCACGGAGGTCTCTGCCGGGCTGCTGTCGCTCTCGGACTGCTGCGAGCTGGAACGAAGAGCTGGCAACACGGTAGTTGTAAAAAGATTTTGCTTCCGTGGATGTTGAGGTGAAGAAGATGATCATGCCATGCAGATGCCGTGATCAAGTCCTGTGAAGTGCCTGGAAACATCTCAGCAGAAGGCATCAGATGTTTCAAGTACTGGCATTGTTAAAGTGGACCCAGGCAGCAGAGCGAGGACCTTTGTTTCAGTCCCAAGGATAGACTGCAGGATTGAAATTGTAGATCAGATAGTCATCATTGTTGTCAGCTCGTTTGTTTGATATGTCATTCATAGCGTAAACTACATAGTAGTAGTACACTAACGCTCAAGCCGCATATGGATGGTTGTAGAATGCCGACAACTCCTTGCTCTGCTCATACTATAACCCGGGCATTTATGTATTCAAACAGCAGGTCGACCGTTTCAATACCCTGAACTTTACCAGAGTGGTGGTTTTCCTAGCTGGTTTGGAGATCTTCCTCTAGAATTGCTGCATACCATTCTTTTGGTAGCCTTGGGATCCATTGATGCATGCCGGCTGCTATCGCCGTCTGATTTTCCTCTGAATCGTCAATCACTTGCTCATCATCCTTCTGCCACAAGTACTTGTACTTTCCACCAGCTCTGTCCACGCTACCAGCATACTCTATGACGTGCTCCTGGAAGATGCAGTCTCCAAACGGGCAACGATGGTCTGCGATCATCTTACGAAAGTGATCTTGAACAGTACCCCGTACCTTGATCGACTCGTAATAAGGTATTTCCGCACCCCTATCTTCACGGAATATACCCCAGCTGATTGTCGACAAACTAGCCGTGGGATGTCTCATGTTGGCGTCGTGAACTTCGGAGAATTGGGTTGTACCTTCGGTTGGAACGTCGACGATAATCTCCAATCGTGGCCACGTGCGCATCGTGCTGTTGGGAATTCTTTGTGCCAAGTCGTGCACCGTGACGAAAAATGTAGACGGATGGGTGGTGACAATATCAAGACGACGTAAATAGGGTAGCCCGAGACCGAGAGATTTCCAATCGATCTATACACCGTCAGTTCGTTCCCATGCTGGAGCGGTCCTCGTGTAGGGACTTTACAGTAGCGAGAACTGTGCGTGTCAAGTCACAAAGCAGGACGACATTGTCGATGCACCTACGTCCAGAAATCGCAAAGTACGCAAGTGACTTGAGATCTCCTTCTTTGAGCATCCACTCGTTGATGCCGTAGAGCACAGGAATGGCTTCTTGGTAGATGGTTCGACAGGTGCGTAGCATCTGTAAAGATAGCTTTGCCTCTTTTTGGTAAGTGATAAGACCGTTCTTGTCGATGACAAGTGGAATCTGCTTTTGGCTTCCGAACATGACCTTGTAGAGGTGAAGTCGTACCTCAGGGGGAACGCCCATGATGTGACGCTCTCCTTCCTCGAGCGACATTCTGGACTATAATTCCTCAATCAGATAGATAGAGGCGGTGATTTCACCAAGCAGGAAACGCAAATATGTGCATCAAGCACTAAAGAGGAACAAATTGACGAAGATGGTGGTGACGAAGTGAAGCGTAGACTGCGAGAGCATCAAGTTCGTGTAAACATCTTGTAAGATCCCACCTCAGACTGCAGAATGATTCTGCCGGCAAGCCTTGGCCGACACCGCATTTGGCGGAATTCCAAAAGAAGCGGAAAAGAGCTACTTCCAGTGTTTATCTTTGTGTGGAACTATGAGCATGGCGAAGAGCTCAGCAAACAATCAGAACACTCAGGCTGGCAAGCAACGGCAGCATTGGAGATGTGTTTGTCAATGATTCAGGCACGACAAAAGTACAGCTTTTACTGACTCGCGCTTTTCCGACCCTTGTCGTGCTTGTGCCTTCACGACCGCAGCTAACGCAGGTACGAAGATACGACTAATGACATCACCACTTCTAGTGATGGCGAGCTCTCGCGCCGCGGTCCGAGTCTTGGGCGTCCGAGCTAAGGGTCACATCTCTCTTGTTGGCTTGTATAGCTAGGAACACGAGACCTCCTTCCATGGTATATGATTAGGGCAACGATGGCAAGAACAACTCGCTCCGCGGCGGCGGCGAAGACAGCTTCACCAGTATCCACAAAACAGAAAATCCGAACAACAAAGAAGGAAGAGCACGAGACGACAATCAAGCAAGAGCCCGACTCAGCACCGCGAACAAGCAGAAAACGCGCGGCTTCCGCAGCTGGAAAGGAAGCTACTCCTAAGCGGATCAAGAAAGAAGAAGGCGCGGCCCTTCCTAGTCCCTCCCCTTCGAAATCGCCTAATACACCGCCTTCTTCTGAAAAGCCCCTCAAGAGCAAGACGAAGAAGTCGAATGCTGGAGATCTACAGGCGAAGAAGCTGAAGACCTATGCACAATATGCCCACCAGTCGCCATTCCCAGATTTCCACCATCCAACCCCCGAGGAATGCAAATTGGCACACAGGATACTGGCGTCCTTGCATGGAGAACGAACTCGACCCAAGGAGCTTGTGGCATCAACTGATCGAGCAGGCTGCGGCGACTCACCGTCTGTTCTTGATGCGTTGGTGCGAACCATCCTATCGCAGAACACGAGTGACAAGAATAGTACACGGGCAAAGCTGAGCATGGATAAGGTCTATGGCGGAAGTGATCGGTGGGATGTAATAGTGGAGGGTGGCCAGGCGAAGCTACAAGAAGCCATCAAAAGTGGCGGTTTGAGTCAGGTAAAAAGCAAGGTTATCATAAGTATATTGAGGCAGTCCTTCGAGAAGTATGGAAAATACTCGCTCGATCACCTTTTCAATGAATCAAGCGACGATGCGATGAAGGAGATGTTATCGTTCCAGGGTGTGGGTCCGAAAACTGCTAGCTGTGTGCTTTTGTTTTGTTTGCAACGCGAGAGCTTTGCAGTGGACACCCATGTTTGGCGCATTACACGCTTGTTGGGGTGGAGCCCAAAGAATGCGTCCAGGGATGAGACTCATGCTCATCTCAATGTAATGATCCCGGATGAGGACAAATATGGTCTGCATATTCTGCTTGTTTCACATGGCAAGAAATGTGAGGAATGCAAAGCAGGCGGCAAGAACCTGGGGAAATGCGAGTTGAGAAAGGCTTTCAGGAAAGGAAAAGTGGAAGGAGAGGCTGGGGAAGACGTCAAAGTAGAAGAGTTGGAAGAGATGAAGCAAGAAGATGAAGGGTCAGACTGATATCGACTTCGTCGCCACATTCGCGTCTGCACACGACAGAGGTCTGTCCGAGTCAGAAGACCGTGACCTAGCAGGTGTTAGTTATGAGCACTATTGGCATTGGCCTACAATTTGGTTCTTGGTGCAATCTCCTGCACTGTGTCCCAAGCAACCCTCCTGTGTGCGAGCCATGGGACAGCACTCCCAAGCCCAATACCACGGTGCGTCGTCATGCCATATAGCGCTTCATACGACATATTGAGCAGCGGAAAGCTATACGCGGGCCCGCACGCCACCAGCAGGATATGCGACGATGGTGTTCAACAGCGATGATGTTGACACCAGAGGTGTGTATGAAGAAGTCGTTCAAGATGTATGAGGCTCGTGCAAGCAAGGCAGAGAATATCACTATCTACCCTAAACGATTCTCAAAGCAGCAAGTCTCCTTCCCGTTACGGAATCATCCTCTTTCATCAACCAACGCCAAGTTCGGGCAAATGCGCGGTCGATCATGGTGGACGCGGAAGACGCCCGATCTCGGTAGTCGCGGGTACGGGTACGGGTACGAGTACCCATGGCTTACTGGGTGTTTGACCCCTCACGACTGTGGATTGGCATCTTTTCGCTGTTGCGGGCAAGATCTCTTGTACATCCTTCAGACCGACGTCAACGGCGTCAGTAACCAGTACCAGAGCACGCTTGCATAGACGCTCGTGACAAATCATGGAGGATACCTACGTACCTACGTACCTACGTACCTAGGTTGTATCGAGCTCCGACTGTGCCCCTCTCGGACAGCAGGGTAGTCAAACATTATTGATGTTAATAGCACGAGTATATCTTTGACCACATGCTGTCTATTTGAGAACGTATCGCTGCGTCGTCACACTACTTTCCAATTTACTTGAGCAACTATCGTCCCGTCAGTCCCCCGTGAGATCACCTCAAAATGGCAACCAAAGGCTCTTGCATGTGCGGCGAGATCAAATATGAGTATTCAGGTCCGTCTGTCCACATTCGCCACGCCGCCCATAATCTCTACTAACCCCGAGACAGGCGAACCGTACATTTCCCCCACCCAACTGAACGCCCTTGTCCTTTCTCTAACACCCTCTCCCTAGCGCTGTAACGGCCCTGTGCCACTGCACCGACTGTCAGAAATGGACGGGAGGGCCATACACGTCGAATGTCGTGGTGCCTCGCACTTCCTTCAAGGTCACGTCCGGCACACCCAAGACGTACGACGCCGTGGGCGACAGCGGGAAAGTCAACAAGCACTTTTTCTGCGGAACTTGCGGGTCGGGTCTGTACACGGAACTCGAGGTCATGTCCGATGTGACCTGCGTCAAGGCAGGCGGCTTGGACGGTGGCGCGGCGAGCTTGGGAGGGAAAGTCGGGGTCGAGTTCTACACAAAGGATAGGGTAAGCTATCTTGGAGAGGTGCAGGGCGCGAAGCAGGAGCGTGTGTTTGGCTGAGCAAGTGAGGTGGATTCAGCGTTCCTCACGAGTGTGGCTCCAGCCTGAGTGATAGTATTCCAATGGTGTACATGCTGGTTTGCATATCCAATGATTCCGTTTGGTCTTTCACAAAAGTCCCTTGTTGAGAGTCAAGTCCTCATCCTGCAGCTGGTCGTCCTGAAATTCTATTCCAAGCTCTCGTAACGGGTCATGTCCAGCGCCCAGCGCTTTCTTGACGGCGCCAATGCCTTTGCGCATTATGCTTTTCGTGCCGCCTTGGTCTTCCTGTTCCTTGCGCCATTTGAGAAACGCTGAGCTCTTTCGACCTTTCTTTGCATCCTCTGATGGGACGGCACCCAGTTGCGGCGGCCAATTGCCTTCAGCTTTCCAGCCGTCGACGAGTGCGTTGATCATGTGGTTGAGTGGTATGGGCACGTTTGGTGTTAGTGATTGCACAACCACTTTACTGTAGATGGCTGGGTAAGCTGCTGGCTTGATTCGCTGTCTCATTGGGTTGTCTTCGTTCATCATTGGTGGAAAGATCGGAAGCCAGGGTCCTTCGCCCGTGTCTGCTGTCTCGACTGACTCCGTGGAGGATGACTCGGGTACTGCTGGTGAGTTCAAAGACACGGGCCAACTTCTCGATCCACTCGTTGACTCCGACATGTTCCGTCCGTCCGTGGCAGACGTCGTCTTCGAGGGTTTGGTCTTAACAGCACCCGTCCAAGCATTGCGCCGCTGCTCCCATAGGCGTAGTCCCTCATTCCATGCCATTTCTTCTTGGGCTGTCTTTCGCCGCTTCCGCTTGCGCTCTGCTATACTGTTTCCAATGGCGTCGGGGTTCTCGAACTTGTAGGGATCGTTGTTACTCTTTCGCTTGGTTCGTCTCCCTGGCGAATTGTCCGAGTCAAGGTCTGACTGGCCGTACTCTCGCGAGCAATAGGCCACTGGCTCCCGTGTGGGCAGCATCAGATCATGATTCTTCACTTCCGTCGTTGGATATTCCCAATCATTTCGTATCACAGACATGACTTGTCGCCTGGCACTTTTGGCAGCATCTTTCCCACTCACCGGATCGGTCGGAGGTGGGGTGGCAGTCGAGCTTATTGAGCTGGTATCGGAGCCTTTGCGCAGGCGGGTTTGAAGATTGTGCAGGAACGGCGAGGACATGTGATGATGCTGTGGTTCGACAGAGGTGCGAGGTGAAGAGCGTGATGTTTTATGAGGAGATGCGGATATTGAATCCATGCTGGCTGCGGTGGTACGACTAATGCTTGTGCTTTATGAGATCATGGCGGAGTCTGTTCAGTGCTTGTGGGCCGGGTTCCCGGCATTGTTGTGATAGTGAACGGATGGGCTGCGCCTCGGAAGGCTTGTTGGCTACCTGAAGTGTCAGGGGTCACTGCATGTTTTGTTATCATGTAACTACGAGTAGGTCCGATTGCATGCTGACAAAAGTGAAAAAAGCACGCGACTTCGACTTGACTTGTCGGGACTACGCGGGAGACGATCGACGACGACGACGACGACGACGACGACTCGGACTCATCCATGCACAAAAGCGACCTGCACCTGCACCAGCCGCAGCACAAGCTTTGCCTGCCGTGCCCGAAATGCGGGGTGATAGCCTTGAGTCTGAGACCGGAGACCTTGGACCTCAGGCTGGGACCTGAGACCCGCGACAATACTGTGTGATATTGTCAGCCTCGTCTTGCGTGATTGACCGTGACCCTGCCATCTCGTCCCGAGCCGCAGAGCTATACATTCTACATATTGAGCTGGGTCGATCTTAGTGGTGAGGATGATACTGTCACCCGTGGTCAACAGACAGAACCAAATTTCGAAAGGATCTTGCATAGCCTTGGCCGGGCGAGTCTGCTAAACTTGGCAGATAAATTGCAATTGCTACCTATCAACCCCGCTAAGAATGTAACTACCTTATGTTCGTCCTCGTGCACGACAAAGCAGATTTGCTGACGGCATCGATGTGGGATCGGGTCATGAACATTCCTTGCCGCCGCGGAGGGCAGTCTCAATCGATTCTCTTTCCCTTGATGGCATCCATCAAGTCCTCTCTGATGCGAGTACACCACCTTGTACGTGTCAGCTGCATGCGTATGCCCTTCGCCAATTCTTGATCCGATGCTACCGTCGCCGCAACGCCCTTCCAGCGCCTACAGGTCCACTCCCAGGCACTGTATTCGGTAGTGTACAGGCTTTCTTGGTCGCCTGGCTTTTCCTCCATCAACTGCAGGAGCACCCTCGACCATGCCTTACCCTCCTCACCCGGAATGTCCATCATGATACGTCCACTTACGCAGCGCTTCTCGTCCACCAGTACATCATGGTCCGTGTTCTCTAGAAGCCCTATGTGCACTGGGAGTCTTGTAGTGTTCAACATATCCACCGCACGGTCAGAGTCCCACACGAGACAGCTGCCATTTAGCCATCCCACTTCCGTCTCATCCTCAGCAGGATACTGGTCTTGGACAAGACTAGCCACTTCGCCGTCTACATCGCGTCGAGCTTGCGACGTTTCGTACATCGCCACCTCAGCGGAGGAACTCCAGTCTACTTCTGTCAGCGCATGCGCAAGTGCATAGCGTTGTTGTTCCGTGTGACGTACTAACAACCCAGACCAGGGTTTTAGCTTCATCGGCCTTCTCGTTTCTTATATGATCCGTTCTCAGAATGGAATTGGCCCATCCAAACAATTGCGAGACAAAGCCAGGCTGTGAGGCGGCAAGTCGAAGTGCTCGATTGAAAGCTTGCCCCGTCGACGAGGAGGCATTGGTAACGTTTTCGGCCGTCTGCAATGACAGGTGGAAGAGGCGGAATGTGCTTGCACCCATGCTGGTTCGAAGGCGCCGTAACTGTTTCGAAGACGTGAATCAATATACCGTGGCAAAGTTGGTTGCTTGACTGAGTGTGGATTGCTTATTGCGTAGTGGTTAGTAAGCATGGGGGACGGTACTGGAACCAAGAACTGGTTGAGATGTTCAAAGACGCAAATCACAAGAGAATTAGTTCTTATTGACATTCATGGTCAAGTTGTTTTCGTCTGAGCAATATCGTCGGTGCCTACTCAGACACGCAGACCTGACCAAAGACCATCACAGTTCTCGGCCGAGTGCGTCTATTGCCTTATTTAGTAAACACGTACATTTTTAGCCTAGGAGCCATCTTCGTCCGCCGCTGGTCCGTCCTTGCAATCAAGCTGGCGGTTCATGCTGATGTTTGTTCCCACGTTCAATCCGGATCCTCGTCTAATCATCTCTGGTTCTGTCCTCGTGAACAGAAACTCCACGTATACGGCCATGAATGTCGCGAAGGTTGAAGGCAGCGATCACCGGTTGACAAAACCAGCGCAAGGACTTCCGAGTAATCAAACATCAATCACGACCGCTGAAGATCACTCGTCAAGCCGCCAACAATGTTCACGAAACTTACCAGCAGTAGAAGGTGGCATATCACTGATGTCCTGACGACATTTCTCGTGATTATTGCTGCACCATAGCATTGATAGACATGCTTGTCTTATAAGAACATGTTATGACCTATGGCCGCGTGAGGTCCACTGAGACAAGCTGCACGGCATCAACAGGTGGCACTTAGGAATCAATGGGCGCACTCCTTGCGACCAAAGACGTTAAAAGTACATCGTCGACGACTGACAGCAGGTAATAGAATAGTGTAGGTTGGCCATGTGACCTGGGTTGCGGAATTTGATGCATAAGTGATTTTCTGTTTTTATAGTACAGGTCAGTTGGATGGCCAGATAGAGAGACCAAGATATGGTCGTGAAGAGGCTGGAGCTCAAAAGCGAAATGGCAAGCTTTGGAGACGACAGTTACCGAACGGGGTGGTCACGGCCGGCCCGTTACGAGCTCGTGCGAAGTCGTGTATCGTATGTTGGCAGCTGTTGACTCAGTCAGCTGGTTTCGTCCGTGACTCACGCTGAGGACATTTGGCATGATGGTCGGGCTTTTCGGAGTAATTGATAACTAACCAGCGGTTGATAAACGATAGTGTCATCTGGCGGTGCTTACGCCATCACTGGGAAGTCATAGATCACCTGGGGGTTTGTGCGGGCGCTCGTGGCTGAGAGCCAGATCGCCAAGAGGTCCGCTTGGGGGTGCTTCGGAGTATTCGGAGTGCTGGGAACTGTCAGCTTCAAGCTTCGAGCACCTGCAGCTTCAACCGTGCCCTCCAAGTTCCCGGCCTTCGCGCGACTGTTCGTCACTAAAGCCATCAGCCAGCAACTATCAGCCAGCAGCCAGCAGCCTCTCCACCCCGCGCGTGATCACGGCCGAGATGCTGGCATTCTCAGATGACCAGCAATAATAACTCCGACAGATCTATTGATTAGTTCCTCACGTCGATTTGTAGATTTGTGTTCTTCGCGGTCATCGCCGGCAAGGGCTGCATGAGACGTAGCGCATGGACAGGTTCGAAGTAACTCACAAGTCACTCCGGCATTCCACATTGGCCGCAAACAGCGCAGGCGAGAAATGTGCTGCAACACCTCCTTTGGAGTCGCACCACGGTTGGTTTCACCCCACTGACTTTGTACGCTCGTACCGTGTGGCGCGGGGTCGCAGGTCAGTGGTCTGCAATGATATCCAACATGCACTTCATGGGCAAGCAATATGCGAGAAGGCATGGCTCGCGTCGAGTTAGCGAAGCAGGATTGTTATTAGAGCATGCTGTCTAATAATGGGCCAGGACTCAGGAGTTTGAAAGTGTGCCCGGGTGGTTAGTGAAACGGTGTGGAGGAATTCCAGAAGCGCTAGGGACGAGGGTAAGACAAAGACGGAGTCGTAGACGCAGGAGTCGTGGAAGGCATGAGAGGACATGAGAGGACATGAGAGGACATGGAACTGGATCATCTGGATGCAGGCGAGCCAGACGCGCTTGAGTCGGCCGTCAGGTGCGCCAGCCTGAGTCCGAAGAGGGTCAACTTGTCGCCAAGCACGATTGATTTGCTGACAAGCTCCCGCGCGCTTCCCGAGACTATCCTACGAGTACACAGTTACTTACCTAGGTAAGTACTTACTGGACAGACGACCCATGAGGGGCCGCCAAAAAGAACTTGAAGCAGCTTCAGCCAGACGCGTCTCGACCCCCTGCAGCTTGAAGGTGTCCGGGTGCCAGTGCCAGTACGCTCAGTGCCAGTGGTTGTGCCAGACGCTTCTGGCGAGGCATGCGCTACAGTTTCACCCGCGTGTCGTTTCTGAATGCGATGTGTTTCTGGCCATTCTGCGCGCTCCATTCCCGAGCATGACCCGTTTTTACTCGTCCAGTGCAGGCCAGAGTTGACACCTGTGTCCTCTGTCTCGAGGTCGCTGGCTCCCGTCCGCTTTCTGTAGAGAGCCTGACTCCAGAAGGGTCATGCCCCGTCCACGGTCCAAAGCACATGGCCTTCCTCCTTGCGGCCCAGCCATACAGCATGCTGCCACCCCGATGTCTCGAAACATGGCCATTTTCATACTTATCTCAGAAGCGCCTGCTCGACTGGTCTTTCTGCACAGCCTCCTTTGATCTGTTCGCACCGGATCCTAACTCGCCAGAATAAAGATTGTCGGATGTCTGCCTCAGACTGACTCCTTTCCTCTCTCATCTTCTTCAGCGTTGAAGACCACCACTGGCACCCTTCTGTCTCTCTGTCTGGCTTGCTCTCTTCCTTAACTTAGTCATCCGCTCAGGCCAACCTAGCCACCTTGGGTCATAGTGTTCGACTAGCGACGCCTGCACGCCACCAGCCTTCTGGCTCTGGCCCACCAAAGATCCACGCCCACGCCCGCGTTCCTGACTTATCGGCCTTAGCCTGCCTATCGCACTAGCTGCAGCGCACTAGACACCGACTAGACCCTGCTCATACATCATCCCACTGCACCATTGCCGGCGCACTGTTCAGGAGAAAACTATATCGACTTCCACCCTCTTTCGATAAAGTCAGGAGCAGGTCCCTCCTACCCCGTGCCCTTGAAGGCTGTCACGTCCCAGCCATACGAGCACTGACTCCTACATCGACGCACCTGCCGGCCAGGATTTGCATATCTAACACACTCTTTCACTCAACGGTCATAATTACCTATCCTTCACTACACCTGTGACATTGTTCAGCATCCACTATCATTGCATTACTTATCTACTCTGTCTCGATCGCATCTTTCCGCTGACTCGGTATTATCTGCGTTTGAGTATCCACCCGTGGATATCTAACATCGCCATATTCACACATTCTCTACCTACTATCAAAATGGAGCGCGCCCAAGCACAGAACAGAGCGGCCCTGGAGGAATTTGTGCGTCAGCCAGTCCGAAGTTACATGATTCAGCACCTGGCAAAGCAAGCATCCCTCGTCATCCGATGCGAAGACCCGGTATTATCTTCAAACGATCTTCCTACTCCTCCTTCGACACCTACTCAGACAACCGAGGATGTACAGCCACCGCTACCATCGCTCGAGGCCTTCATTACCTCCATCGTCTACAAGTCCTCGGTACAGGTTCCTACCTTGATGTCTTCACTCGTTTACCTCGGTAAGCTCAAGGCACGGTTACCACCTGTCGCCAAGGGTATGAGATGCACTGTCCACCGTATCTTCCTTGCCTCACTTATCCTGGCTGCAAAGAATCTCAATGACTCCAGCCCCAAGAACAAGCACTGGGCAAGATACACTACAGTGAAGGGATTCGAAGGATTCGGCTTTGGTCTCGCTGAGGTGAACCTCATGGAGAGACAACTATTGTACTTGTTGGACTGGGACACCAGAGTTACCGAGCAAGACCTCTTCGAACACTTTGAACCATTCTTGGCACCAATTCGCTTCCAGATCGAGCTCCAGCACCAAGAGGAGGAGCTAAACAGCCAGAGACAATGGTACTCTCACAACTCTTCGTTCAACATCCATCTAGGCCAGACCTTGGCCCGGCCAAGCCGCAATGTTTCAATGCCAACACCAAACAGGACCCGTGCCGCTGGCGACTACGATTCCCCTTATTCATACGTTGATGAGGAGTTCGGTGGTCGTTATGCTTACAGCAGTCAAGCTTCGCTATCACTGCCCGCGCCAGTTGCAAGCCCTAAACGCCGACCTTCGCCTTACCGTCACCAAAGCGGACGTTCAATCTCACCACCATCTCTCCGTGATTTGCCTCCCTTGATTCACTCTCACAAAGCCTCTTCATCAAGATCGTCATCCTTGGCACCATCATCACGATCGTCGTCGTTAGGTCCAGTGGCCCGTGGCACACCTCACTCTACGTCCTCCTACACAGACAACAGCATTGTTGTTGTTGACCACAACCACAGCCCTGAGGCAGCTCAATACACTGCGTATGGAAAGGCAAGATCTGCTACCAGACCAAGCTTGAAAGGTCATCAAATCAGCTTTTCGGGTGAATGCCAACAACCATCGAAAAAGGCCAGACACGACAACTCTGGTATGGGCGGCATGGTTGCCAAATTCTTCAACCAAGCTACCAATTACCGTCTTGGACGCACACCGCTGCAGGCCGTCGTTTAAGGCCAGGACCTCATCTCGAAAGAGTGAACACAGATTTGATGACTAATGACGGCAGCTGCCTATAAAAATTCTTGGAGGCTTGCTTCCGCCATCTTGATTTGCCTAGCATGGCGACGGCGTTATGATGATGCGATTTAGCGCTTTGGCGCTTTGTATAATACATTCTCGAGCAGCATTGGACTGGAGCTGATGACCTGGCTTGGAGTAGCGACAGAAGGATACTTGGGACGTGAGACGATGAATAGAGATGCAGCCATCTCTGTTGGATGTTGGAGCCCAGACTGATAAGGTCTCGGACCTAGGCTTAGTGACACTATTAAACAGCAAGATCTGATGATAGAGCCATGCCATAAATTTATTCCGAAACTTCTATTCCTGCTTCTTCATCAGTTAGTCTTTCTGTCGCCGTTTAATGCTCACTTAGTCACTGCGGCAGCTATGGACATCCTCTCTGTGCGAAAGGTCAAGCTTACTCGTTTCCACGCGTTTCCTCTCCCTTTTCTGCTCCTTACAATCTCGTGTTGCCACTTTCTCCTTGCTTCACCCGTCATTACCAGCAAGCTCTTCGACGGCAGAAACACATCTACCCGCTTCCCACTTCGCGTAGCTTGCCTAGCCTTTCCCGTCCTCACGCTACCATCGTCCTCTACCACCAACTCATGAAAGCGCATGAAATCCCCATCACGCAAAGTCAACGCACATACCGGCTCATCAAACCGGAAGTTTTCAACGTGTGCTGAAATCCCTTGATTGTCGATGTACTCATTCACAATGCAGAATGCAGCTCGGGCCTTGTCGGCATAAAGTCCGTCGGAGACCATGCGATCGACGATGAATTGGAGTTCGGCCGGGATCGGTGAGGCTTGTAGAATCGTGCTTTCGATCTTTTTCCGTTCTTCGGGCGACGCTGTTTTGGGCGACATCAGACAATACGTACCGCCGTAGTGGATGGTGCGTCGGGACAGATCGGTTCGCCATGTTTCGTTGCTGAGGAACGTGAGAGTGGCGGCTTCTTCGGTGGAGGTGATGAAGTCTGGCATGATGGTGAGACCTGGGACTCGGGACTTGGGCGATAATGTCTTGGGAGCGTCGCTGGATGGAACGGACGGCTCGTTGCTACTGAAGAAGTCGTGGAGAGTCTTGCGCTTCCTGGACGGCGTTGTTGGTGCCATTGTTTTTGCTGACATCAGTATTACATCTGGGAATTCGAGCACTATGGTTTCACAGAGTGATGTCTGTCTGGATCAAGGACTCTGACACCACGAACGGATAGCACACAACAAGACGTCATGCATATGAGACTTGGTAGAACCACCGTCGTTCATTCTCATTCTGTGAAGCATCTAGAACAGCTCCAGCCTAGTACTTTGCCACCTGCGTTCGCATGAACCACGTCAAGCAAGAGGCACTGTCTTCGGCACTCGAACGTGAGGTTAATAGGTGATTGTGTCGCCTCGGCCAACTTTTGTTGCGCCGGTAATTCGTTTTTCCGACGAATCGACGCAGCTC
>Ga0210040_10005245_pt1 | contig 16596 bp, 11 predicted proteins | sample CryGeyCG12114_NA_FD_185462 | JGI IMG/M metagenome (GOLD analysis project Ga0210040, IMG submission 185462) | Groundwater microbial communities from aquifer - Crystal Geyser CG19_WC_8/21/14_NA (SPAdes) (version 2) | ecosystem: Environmental > Aquatic > Deep subsurface > Groundwater | place: USA... | reverse complement strand
ACCATACCGGTGCCCTCTAATTGGGAACTGGAAGGGCACGACATCCCGATCTATACCAACGTCACTTACCCTTTCCCGGCAAACCCGCCTTACGTGGATAACAGCTATAACCCGGTTGGCACCTACCGCAGAACATTTACGGTGCCGGCATCCTGGAACGGGCAGGAAGTGCTGCTGCACTTCGGCTCTATTTCGGGCTATGCGCAGGTATATGTGAACGGGAAAAAAGCGGGCATGACGAAAGCGGCCAAAACACCGGCCGAGTTCAACATCACGAAGTTCCTGAAGAACGGAGAGAACCAACTGGCGGTGCAGGTGTTCCGCTGGCACGACGGCAGTTACCTAGAGGACCAGGATTTCTGGCGGCTGAGCGGCATTGAGCGCGAAGTGTATCTGCAGGCGCTGCCCAAGCTCACCGTGTGGGACTTCTTCCTGAAAGGCGACCTGGACAACAAGTACACCGACGGCCTGTTTACCGCCACCGTGGACCTGCGCAAGTTCGAGGGCAGCAATGCCGACAAAGCCACAGTAGCAGTAGAACTCCATGACAGCAGAAACAGAAAAGTGTTCACCCAGGAGAAAAGCACGTCTATCGGACAGGAGGCCGGAAAGCTTGACTTTGCCGGGACCATCAATAACGTGCAGCAGTGGAGCGGGGAGTACCCAAACCTCTATGACTGCGTGATCACCCTAAAAGACGGACAGGGCGAGACGCTGGCCGTGACAGGCAGTAAAATCGGTTTCCGGAAAGTGGAGATAAAGGATGCGCAGCTGCAAGTGAACGGGGTGCCTATTCTGGTAAAAGGCGTGAACCGCCACGAACACGACCAGGAGAAGGGACACGTGATCAGCAGGGAGTCCATGCGGGAGGACATCCGGCTGATGAAGCTGAACAACATTAACGCCGTGCGCACCAGCCATTATCCGAACGACCGAATCTGGTATCAACTGTGCGACGAGTACGGCATCTACCTGGTAGACGAAGCCAACATCGAAACACATGGTATGGGGGCAACGCTGCAGGGCAGGTTCGACGAATCCAGGCACCCGGCCTACCGTCCGGAGTGGGTGGCAGCCTATACCGACAGAATCCACCGGATGGTTGAGCGTGACAAGAACCATGCGTCTATCATCATCTGGTCTATGGGGAACGAGACAGGCAACGGACCTGTGTTTCACGATGCCTATAAATGGATGAAGGAGCGGGACGCCACGCGCCCGGTGCAGTTTGAGCAGGCCGGAGAGGAAGAGAATACAGACATCGTGGCGCCCATGTACCCGTCCATCAGCTATATGAAGGCCTACGCTTCCTCTGATAAAAAGCGCCCGTTCATTATGTGCGAGTATTCTCACGCCATGGGCAACAGCAGCGGCAACTTTCAGGAGTACTGGGACATTATCCGCAGCTCCCCAAAAATGCAGGGAGGCTTTATCTGGGATTGGGTGGACCAGGGCCTGAAGACGAAAGACGACAACGGCAAAGACTTTTGGGCATATGGCGGCGACTTGGGAGGGTATCACCTCCAGAATGACGAGAACTTCCTTGCCAACGGCCTGGTGGCCGCAGACCGTTCCCCGCACCCAGGCCTGTACGAGGTGAAGAAGGTGCACCAGAACATCCTTTTCGAGGCGAAAGATATCGCAAAGGGCGTGGTGACGGTGAAGAACGGCTTCAACTTCACCAACCTCGACAACTACAGCTTCAAATGGCAGCTGTTTGAGAACGGTGCGCTGCAGGATGAAGGCACCTTTAGCGTGAAGCTGGCACCGAACCAGCAGAAAGACGTGAAACTGAAGCTACCGAATACTAGGGCAAAGGAGGGAGAAGAGTATTTCCTGAACCTGTACGCCTACACCAAAAGTGCCACTGAGCTGGTTCCTGCTGGGCACGAGGTTGCCCGTGAGCAGTTAAGCCTTGGTAAGGGCAACTATTTCGCGGCATCGTCTGGCAAGGGAAAGTCAAACCTGAAGATTGAGAAGGACGGCGAAAAATTGAAGTTTACGGCAGAGGACGTGGCAGGTGAGTTCGATATCAGCGAGGGACGTTTGAACTGGTACGGTCTTGATCAAGCAGGAAAGCGCATCATCAGCAAATTCCCGGAGCCTTACTTCTGGCGCGCCCCAACCGACAATGACTTTGGCAATAACATGCAGGTGAAGTCGGGTGTATGGCGCACTGCACATGTGAACCGCAAAGTGCAAAACGTGGAAGTAGGAGAGCAGCAGGCAGACGGGCTGCGCATTAAGGTAAAATATGAGTTGACGGACATCGATGTGCCTTATACAATAGAGTATTTGATAGAAAATGATGGTGCCATTCAGGTAACCGCCTCTATCGACATGGAGGGAAGAGACCTGCCGGAGTTGCCGCGCTTTGGCATGCGCATGGAACTGCCGGGCCAGTATGATAACCTGGCTTACTACGGCAGGGGCCCATGGGAGAACTACAGCGACAGAAACACCGCCACTTTCATCGGCAGGTACGAGGACAAGGTAGCCAACCAGTTCACGCAGAACTATATACGTCCGCAGGAAAACGGCTACCACACCGAGGTGCGCTGGGTAAGGCTGACGAACGAGGCAGGGCAGGGGCTGATGATACAGGGCCTGCAGCCGATCGGTTTCAGCGCCCTGAACTACAGCGCAGAGCAGATGGACCCGGGGCTGACCAAGAAGCAGCAGCACCCCACCGACATCCGGTCGCAGAACACGGTCTTCCTGCACATCGACCTGAAGCAGCGCGGCCTGGGCGGCGATAACAGCTGGGGAATGCTACCGCACGACGAGTACCGGTTGTTGGACAAAAAGTACAGCTACACCTTCCGCATGAACCTGGTGGGGGAGAAAGAGAACCTATAAGCAGTAATAAATATAGAATTCAATTCCTTATCTGTTTTTCAGGGCAGCCTTTGAGGTAGCAGCATCTGCTATTTCGAAGGCTGCCCTGAAGGTTATTGGGCAGCAGGACCAGCAGCAATTAAAATAGGAGGACAGTAAGTGGAGCGTGATACTATCTAATTTATTTATAATTATTCTAAATAAGTTTCCTGAAAAGACTTTATCTTCTATATTTGTTTTAATTTATAATTGATCTAAATAAAAATAAGATTTTGTGCCAGCGCATTAAAAGTACTCTAACACTTGTGGGTCTGTTGGTATTGGTTTTTTCCACCCACACTGCCTGGAGCCAGGAACTGCCTAAAGCAAGGGTTTCGGGGAAGGTGATTTCGGTGGCAGGAGAACCCTTAACGGGCGTAACGGTCGTATTGAACGACACAAACGCCGGAGCCACCACCAATGCCGAGGGCGGGTTTGAAATAGCGGACATTCCACCAGGCAACTATGTGCTCAAAACCAGTTTTCTGGGTTATGAGACGCAGGAAAGAGCTGTACAGCTAAGGGCATCGCAACAAGTAGAAGTGAATATACAGCTTCGGGAGAAGGCTTTTGAAATGACAGGGGTAGAGGTTGTGGGGAAAACGGCTACCCGGCAGGTGAACGAACAGGCTTACGCGGTTACTGCCATTTCCACCAAAGAGCTACAGAACAGTACCTCTGACGCGAGAGTGGTGCTGAACCGTGTATCAGGCGTAAGGGTTTTAGAAGAAGGCGGCCTGGGTTCTAACGCAAGCTTCACCCTCAATGGCTTCTCAGGAGACCAGGTGAAGTTCTTTCTGGATGGGATTCCGATGGGTAGTTTTGGCTCTTCGCTTAGCCTTAGTGACATTCCTGTTAACACGATCGACAGGATAGAGGTATATAAGGGTGTTGTGCCAGTGTGGCTAGGTACTGATGCATTGGGTGGGGCGGTGAACATTATCACCAACAAAAAGAACAACTTCCTGGATGCTTCTTATTCCATCGGTTCCTTTAACACACACCGTCTGTCGTTAAACGGAGCCTATACCAACCCCCAAAACGGCTTTACTTTCAGGGGGAATGTTAACTACAACTATTCCGATAACAACTACAAAGTATGGGTTCCCATTGAAAGAGGGAACAATGTGGTCGATTCAGCTGAAGTGGAAAGGTTTCATGACCGCTACCGCTCCGCCAACATCAAGCTAGAAACGGGGTTGGTGAACCGCAAATATGCCGATAATCTTATGATCGGGGTTATTGCATCCGGCAACGACCAGCAGGTGCAAACAGGTGCAACCATGAGGAGTGTTTATGGCGGCATCGTCCGAAACAGCCGTTCGCTTGTGCCCACCCTCAAGTATAGCAAAGACAACCTGTTGGTAGATGGCCTGAATGTGAGCCTTTACAGCGCTTACAGCATTACGGAAGGTGAAATAATTGATACCCTAAGCGGAATAACCTACAACTGGTTGGGTGAGGCAAAGTATACACCCGGATCTGAGGATGCCGAGAACTTCTCCAAGAAGGCTACTTTCACTACCCTTTACGATAACGAATTCAACAGCCAGTTAAACGCTGGGTACGCTATCAGCCCGCAGCACTCGCTGGCCTTTAACTACGCCCTGACCTACTTCCACAGGAAGGCGTTTGATGCCGAGGATCCCGAGAAAATCGAGAACAGGTTTCCGAACACCCTGAGCAAGCAGGTGCTGGGCCTTGCCTATAAATTTGACCCTTCAGAGAAATGGAGCACCACCCTTTTTAGTAAACTATACTTGCTGAACGCGAAGACCAGCAAGGAGTATGACTTCGGGACTGACTCACGGCGTGTAGACAAACTCGAGTCCAGTAAAAAGAGCTTTGGTTATGGCTTGGCAACTTCCTACTTCGTGCTTCCCCAACTGCAGTTGAAAGGCTCTTATGAGCATATGTACCGCGTGCCCTGGGCATCGGAGATATTTGGCGACGGCCTAAACATAGCAGCTAATCCTGAGTTGGGGCCGGAGCAAAGTGATAATTTTAATGCTGGGATCGCCTACAGCTTTAAGCTACAGCAAGACCACAAGTTTGCGCTGGAAAGCAGTGTAAGTTACCGCGAGGCAGAAGACCTGATTTATCAGGTGGTGAGCGGAAGCCCTAAGACGTTATACGACAATTTAGCTAAAACACGCATGGTGGGAGTGGAGGGAAGTTTAAGGTACGAATGGAGAAATATCCTGCACCTGGGCGGTGGGGCTACTTTCCAGGATATTACAGACCAGGCCGATTCTGTGTTTAACCTTTACTCCGGCTATCAGCGCAATTTCCAGAAAGGCTATCGCCTGCCAAACACACCATACTTATTTGCTAACGCCAACGCAGGTCTCACTTTCAGAAATGTTCTGGCTAAGGAGTCTGTATGGAACATTAACTACTACTACACTTTTTCGGAGGAGTATTTCCTGAGCTGGGCGAAGCTTGGTTCTCAGGATTCCAAGAAGATTATCCCAACGCAGTCATCGCACAACATCGAGATCTCCTGTAGCCTGAACCAGGGCAAATATAACATCTCCGCTGAAGTCCGTAACCTGACGGATGCGCGGCTTTACGACAAATACTACTTACAGAAACCCGGCCGTGCTTTTTACCTGAAGCTACGGTACGTCCTCTAAACCTATACTATACTTTTATAACTCAAGCAAATCATATGTTATCGATCAAAAAACTAAGACAGCTGGCATTGCCCATCCTGAGCCTTTGTGCTATGGTTCTATTTACTGCCTGTGACAATGAGGATGATCCCACTGCACCCGTTACAGAAGAAAGCCCTTACGTGCTATCGCTTGCCATGCAGGGCAGCGACGCAAACTTTACCTATTATACCGTTCCGTTTGAAGATGTCATGAGCGGGACCCTGACTGCTGTAGGGCAGGGCATTGAGCAGCCGGGTTACTATGAGTTCACGCAATTCGGGAAAAAGATATACAGCATCGGTGGCCTGAATGACGCGGATGTGGTAGGTATTTCGCAGGGCGAAGACGGGCAGCTGAAGCGCATTGGCAACACTGCTTTCCAAAGCGGCCTTGCTGACCTTATAGAAGTAGATGACAATACCTTATTAGGCCTGGAGTTATCTTCTGGCTCAGACATGGTGAAATTTCATACCATTGATGCCAATGCAGTAACAGTAACCGGTACCAAACAGCTTCCTGTTTCCGACATCACCGATGTAAAGGCTCCGGCTTACGCAGGGATGCGCATCAGCGGCAACCACCTCTTCCTGAGCTACTACATCAGCGACCCAGCCACTTTTAACACTCCTTACACTGATGAGGCGCAGATAGCAGTTTATACTTACCCTGGTCTGGAGTTTGTGAAGGTGATTGAGGATGTTCGCACTGGCCCAATCGGAGGTTTCAACACCAAATCAGGTCTGATCAAAGATGAGAAAGGCGACATCTACGCAGTTTCTAACTCTAACCCGGCCAACGGCTACAGCCAGACCACCAAGGATGGCGCTATCCTGCGCATACAAAGTGGGGAGACAGCGTTCGACCAGGAGTATTTCTTTGATGTGGAAGAGGTAACTGGCGACAAGAATATCGCTCACTTGAAGTACCTGGGCAATGGAAAGGCGCTTGCAGAGATCAACACGGCAGACAATGCTGACCAGGTAAAATGGTCTGATGGCCCATTAAGGACTGCTATTGTCGACGTGTACAATAAAACCGTTACGTACATCAACGGGCTTCCTGAGCATATGGGCCATGGAAGAAGGCTGTCAGCTCTGCACGATGGAAACTTCGTCTATATGGCGATTGCGGAAAATAAGAGCAACTATGTGTACAGGATCGATCTCGAAAACAACACCGCTACGAAAGGCGCTGAAGTACAGGCGCACTTTGTGGCAGGGTTCTCCAAGCTTTAGAAACTGACCTAAAACAGCTATATCAGCCTCATCTACCCTGGGTGAGGCTGATATAGCCTCTTAGATTATTTCTTTTTCAAGATCATATGAAAAGCAAAAAGCAAAGCAGCAAGAGTGCCTTAAGAAAAGTCAATGACTGGCTGCACCTCTGGCTGGGCCTTGCTTCAGGCATTGTGGTGTTTATTGTCAGCATTACGGGATGCTTTTATGCCTTTCAACAGGAAATTAAAGATGCGTTGGAGCCTTGGCGCTTCGTGGAAGTGCAGGCCAAAGCCTTTGTGCCGCCCAGCCAGCTACTGGAAACCGCCCAAGCTTATATGCCAGGCCAAACCCCCACTGGCCTTACCTATAGCAATGCGGCAGGCGCGGCTGCAGTTGGGTTTAGTTCTTTTGAGAACGGGAAGCGCAGTTTCACAGCTATATTTTTAAATCCCTATACCGGCGAGTTCCTGCAGAAACAGCAGGCCATAGGAGAGGGGCAGTTTGACTTCTTTCGTTTCATAATTGATGGGCACCGCGCCCTTTGGCTGCCGTACGAAATAGGCCGCCCAATTGTGGGAGTAGCCACACTCATTTTTGTGGTTTTGCTTGTAACGGGTTTAGTGATGTGGTGGCCAAAAAAGTGGAACAAGTCCAATGTTGACAAGAGCTTCAAAATAAGATGGAACGGCAGCTTCAAACGGGTAAATTATGACCTGCACAATGTGGTCGGCTTCTACAGCCTTGTGCTGGCTTTCGTGCTTGCCGTTACGGGGCTTGTGTGGAGCTTTGCGTGGTTCAGCGATTCCTTGTATTATATATCGTCAGGTGGAGAAGCCAAATCGGCGCACAGCCATCCTCATTCAGATGTCTCCAAAGCAGCTGAAGTTGCAAATGACACTGTTTCAGTGCTTGACCGGGCCTGGTACAAAACCCTTGCCCAGGAGCCGAATGTGCAGGGCATGTATATGACCCCGGTATTGAAAGACAAAGATGATGCGATCGAAATCATAGCTTACCAGGACCATGGTTCCTGGTATAACAGGAATGAGTATTACTATGACCGGTATACCCTGCAGCCTTACCGTGTGAAAGGAGACAGGTTTTCGGAGGCTGGTCTTGCAGACCAGTTGGATATGCTCAATTACGACATCCATATTGGGTCGGCCTTGGGCTTGCCCGGCAAAATCCTCGCTTTCTTTGTCAGCCTTATCTGTGCCAGCCTGCCCATCACCGGGCTTCTGGTGTGGTGGAACAAGAGGAATCCGAAGAAAAAAGTTGTTTCTGCCGAAGGCCGACAGGTAAAGAAACAAACAGCCACCGGAATTGCAAAAGTATAGAGGGGCGCTACTGGCAGCTATGCTTTGGTCGGATAACCTTCGCTGTCTCTGATAGCTTGGTTGATTTCAAGTCCTCAAATACAAAATCAAAAAGGAGCCAGATTCAGATCGCTACGGAATTGGCCGACCTGCCGTATACCTGCCCCGGGTATAGCAACGTGCGGTATATAGGCCAATGGGGATAACAGTATCCATGCACACTGCGCCGCTTCAAACCAGCTGCCCGCTCCTTACCTTTAGATATCACAACAAATGTCCCCAGATCAGAGAGGAAGTTCAAGTAATCTTGCCAGTCGCATGCACCTCCAGCAAAAAATAAATATGCCTCAGCACGCCCAAAACGTTTTTGGAGGTTTACATTAGATTCTATATAACTTCTACCCACCATAAGAAGCACGCTACAGGCAGCATGGGGGTTAATCTTTTAACAGATAGATGCAATGGAAGATAAGTCACTGAGTCAGCGAAGGCACTTTATAAAGCAGATTACAGCGGTAGGCGCTGTTGCGATGGGGGCACCGGTTTTAGCCCAGGCAACGCCCTCTGCCCAAACCGGGAAAGGAAAGGAGGGCAGTGGCTATACGTTTTTGTTTCAGGGAGATTCTATCACAGACGGGAACAGAAGCCGCGATAAGGACTGGAACCATGTAATGGGGCATGGGTACGCCTACCTTATCGCAAGCAGGCTTGGGTATGATTTTTCAGGGAAAGGCTTCAGTTTCCTGAACCGCGGCATTAGTGGCAACAAGGTTACAGACCTCGCCGCCCGCTGGGAGGACGATACCCTTCAACTGAAGCCGGATCTGCTGAGCATCCTGATCGGCATCAACGATACTTCTGTGTTTGTGGAGGGGCATACAGGCTTTTCGGCTGAACAGTATGAGCAGGGATACAGCGCCTTGTTGCAACGCACCAGGCAGCAGTTGCCAAACACACAACTGGTGCTTTGCGAGCCGTTCATCTTGCCCGTTGGCAAAGTGAAAGACAAATGGGATATATATTCCGCCGAAGTGGAGAAACGAAGGGAGATTGTAAGGAAGCTGAGTACTGAACACGGCGCGGTTTTAGTCGAATTCCAGAAAGCCTTCGACAAGGCACTGGCAAAAGCACCCGCTGCCTACTGGATCTGGGACGGAATCCACCCGATGCCTGCAGGCCACGAACTGATGGCAAGAGAATGGCTGCAGCAGGTAAGTAAGAAGCTGAAGTTTATATAGGCCTTTCAGTAACAGAAGCAAACATATGCCCCGCTTGCCCTTTATGTAGGGCACCGGTTGGGGCGGCAAGGCCGGCGGTAAAGAATTCCCGGATCCTATGATGTAGCCTGCTTATTCCGCAACCTCCTGAAGCAAGGCCCTTATTTCTGCCGGGTTCAGATGGCGCCAATTCCCGGGTGCAAGATCTCCCAGTTCGAGCGATATGATACGCACGCGCACAAGCTTCTTTACCTGGTAGCCCAGCTTATAACACATTCTCCTGATCTGCCGGTTGAGCCCCTGCGTGAGGGTGATGCTAAAAGTGGTATCATCTATCTGCCTGACGATGGCGGGCCGGGTTCTTTGTCCCATGATAACGATACCGGCGGCAAGGCGCTCTAGTACCTGCTGTGTTAACGGATGGTCGACGGTTACCGCGTATTCCTTTTCCTGGCGCCTCTCTGCGTGAAGTATTTTATAGAGCGTTCCCCCGTCGTTCGTGAGCAGCATAAGCCCCTCCGATTCTTTATCCAGCCTGCCTACCGGGAAAACGCTTTCCTCAAAGTCCAGGGCCTGTAAGAGGTTATGCGCTATCTTCGCATTCATCGTGGATTCTACACCGCGCGGTTTATGATAGGCGATATAGACTTTTTTAACCGACGCTTTAACCACTTGTCCGTCTACCTGAACCTCGTCCTCCGGGAGCAGTTCCTGCATGATTGCCCCTTTGGTGCCGTTCACCAGTACCCTGCCCGAGAGTATAAGCTGGACAGCGGCCTTGTTAGATAAACTCAGTTTCTGAACTATATAATACTTGAGGGAGGTCGTGAGGGCTTTCATCTATAGCAGAAAAGCGGGTAAGAAATCAGGTGTAATTTAACAAAGACCTGCTGGTTTTAGCTGCTATGAGGGTACTTGTTTCAAATAACAGGGAAAGCCGGACGTTGGTATCTGTTAAAATAAAGCCGCACGGCATGAGCTGCGACGTGTTGGTATATACTGCAGGAGTGAATTCTCTTACCGATAATCTATATAACTGGTTGGCAGTCAATCGCAGAGCAGCAAGGCAGATAGGCTGCTTTCATGAAAATAGACAATGTCTCACAACGAGGCATTGATCATATGAAATACCGCGTTTAATTTACTTCATGCAGCAGGCAGGAGGATACTGTTGCCACAGCTTTGCCCGGCGCTGCCCGGGCTGTAAGAGCAGCGCTGCGCCTTCCCAAAGATTTGGTTCTATCTCCTTTTACGGCTATATTCAGTCGCTTGTGCAACAGGCAAGTATGGCGACAGTAAGTTTAACAGTGTTTAATTCCCCATATATACCTATGCTGGTAACGCGATGGATTCTTCCTCTTCTATTGGTCTTTGGCTGCACGCTCCTGGGGCACGCCCGGCAACTGACAGTCGGCACCTATAATGTGCGCTACGATAACCCGCGCGACACCGGCAACCTGTGGGTGGACCGTGCACCTGTTGTGGCCGCCTTGCTTCGCTTCCATGACTTCGACGTGTTCGGCACGCAGGAAGCGCTGAAAAACCAGCTGGACGATATCAGCAAAGCGCTGCCCCAGTATGCCCGTTACGGCAAGGGCCGTGACGATGGGAAAGAGAAAGGCGAACACTCGGCGATCTTTTACAAGAAAGACCGGTTCAAACTTCTGGACAAAGGCGATTTCTGGCTGTCGGAGACACCCGGCAAACCTTCGCTCGGCTGGGACGCCACCTGCTGCAACCGCATTGCCTCCTGGGTGTGCCTGCAGGACCTGAACACAAAAGAGAAGTTCTACTTCTTCAACGCCCACTACGACCACCAGGGCGTGCAGGCGCGGCAGGAGAGCAGTAAGTTGATCCTGCGCAAGATAAGAGAGATTGCAGGCAAGGAGCCCGTTATACTGACCGGGGACTTCAACGGTGGCCATGCCAGCGAGTGGTACCAGGCCGTGGCAAACTCCGGTCTGCTCAGGGATACCTACAAAGAAACAGCGCACCCATATGCCAACAATGCTTCCTTCAACGGATTTGAGCAGCAGCCTACCGGCAACGAGATCATCGACCACGTCTTTGTCACAGACAGCTTCAGGGTCAGCAGGTGGGGCATACTCACCGACACTTACCACGGCAAATTCCCGTCGGACCACTTCCCGGTGCTGGTGGAGTTAAGCTATGGTTCCAAAAGGTAGTTATAGCAGCACCTTTCCTGGTATATAATGCCCATGCTTCGGGCGTGATGGGATTGATAAAGCATGTCATTGCGAAGAGGCGCTGCCCGCTACTCCTGCTTCTGTTTAAGCTATCTTGCAACAAGCGAGAGTTCCTTATTCTTTCAGCAAAAAAGCACCAGAAGAACCTTTTTCTAACCTTAAACCCCACTTCCCGAGAATTGGCTCCTCCAGGGACTTATCGCGGTATTCGTCCGGCGTCATGATAGGTATGCCATATATAATAGGGTAATATCTCCTGCAGGCAGGGCAGGTAAGGAGTCCCTCGAGTATCTCCCCGGTTTCATTCTTCACAAAGATGTTGGATATAAGATCGTGCTTGTCGATGGGGCAGCACAGTTTGTTCAGCAGCGATGCATTCATGGGTTTAGTTTATGTAAGGCATGTATATAGGCGGAAGTGGCCTCCCGCGGAGAAGCAGCGTTTAAAATGCCGGATATAATCGCGACTCCGGCAAAATCCAGTTCCTGCAATGCGCCGACGTTTTCGGCGGTTATTCCCCCTGATAAGAAGAAGGGCATCTTCGTGATTTCCCTTGCTTTCAGTACCGTTTCGGGGCTTACGGTTTCACAGCTGCCTGCAGAAGCGGAAGGGAACATGGCGCAGAAGGAGATATAGTCTATCTTATTCTGCTCGGCCCAATAGACCGCCTCCAACTGGTTACTGCAGGTAATGCCGCATATAAAGTCTCGCTGAACTTCTGCCTTGATGGCCTCCAAATCCTCAGGGATTTTATCAAAATGTACCCCGGCCAGTTCAGTGCTTTTCAGCAACTCCCATTCTTCATTTATCAGCACAGGCACTTTATATACAGCGGCGATAGCAAGGATGGCCTGAATTAGTTCATGTTTTTCAGCCAAGCCGAAGGCATCTGGCCAGTTGTTCCAGGCCTGCACCACGCTGACACCTCCTTCCAGGGCTTCCTTTAACTTGTGGAGCAGGGCGGCTTTGGCAATTCCCGGGTTCAGGACAAGGTAAACTCCCCCGGTGATCGTGTATGGCTCCCTCATTTCAAACCTGCTTTCAGAGCCTTGAAAAATGCTTCCCAGTAAGGGTCCTTCCCATCAAAAGAAAGGTCTTCTTCTTTACCGTTTTCCACGATGTGAAAGCCTTCTTCCTTCGGAGTTATTTCTCCTACCACAGTTGCTTTGATGGACCTGGAGGTAAGATGCCTGATCAGTTCCCCTTCTTTCCCTTTCTGAACGGCCATGACCATGGAGCCGGCCCCTACGCAAAAGCGGTGGTCAATCTCAAAAAGCTGCGTTATCTGGCGCTGCACTTCTCCCACGGGCAGAGCATCGTTATAAAGCCTGAAGCCGCAGCCAGAGGCCTGGGCCATCTCACAAATGGCGCCTACCACGCCTCCCTCCGTCACGTCGTGCATGGCCTTTAAATCTACATTTCTCCGAAGCACTTCCGCGGCAGACAAGGCGTCTTTCAGCGAGGAAGTTTGGTAAAAGTTTTCGCACCCTCTTTCATATACTTCCTTCCCCAACCTGTTTTTCACTGTCTCCGGAAAGCTCATCGCCAGAATAGACGAGGCGACCAGCGCAGTCTCTTTGGTCACCACGATCACATCTCCCGGCTCGGCCCGGTTGCTTGTGATAATCTCGTGGAGCGGGGCCGTCAGGAACATGGTGCCCCCGCCCGAAATGGTGGAGTTCTGGCCTTCAATCTGACCCGTGTGCCCTCCGGTTATGGCCACGCCAATCGCCTTGCAGAACTGGTGCATATAAGTCCAGTATTCTTTAAAGGCACCGAGTGAAAGACTGGGGGGCAGGTTGAGCACAAACTGCGCGTACATGGGCGCAAACCCGGTAGAGGCCATGTCATTGGCCAGCAGGTGCACCGACAGCCAGGCCGACTCTTGCAGGCCGATGGAGGGAATGAGCGAGAGCGGGTCGCTGGAAACAGCCATGCCCAGGTTATTCCCCAGGTTGATAACGGCAGTGTCTACGCCAAATTTCGGCCCTACCAGCACTTCATCCCGGTGAAAACCGCACTGAGGCAGCAGGATATCCTTGAAAGTGGCGGCGGCTATTTTACCTGAGTTATCGTCGAACGCGCTCATACCACATCGTTTAAGCGTACATGCAGCCCAAAGAAATCGCCATATGGCTGGCCCCATTGCTGCACCGGAAACCACTTGGGGAGGCCGGTGGCTGTCCATTCAATCGTGTAGTCTCTGCCTTGCAGCGCTTCCGCTATCACCGCAATCAGCTTCTGCGGGGTATAAAAAGTTGCGGTTACGTAAAATGGGTTTTTGCCAAACATTTCCTGTATTCTTCTTCTGGCAACCTTCGGTGAGTTCCTGTTCATCATCCCGAACACAATGCCGTATTTACCGACACGCACCGCTTCCCGGATCACCTTCACGGGGTCTTTGTAGTATTCGAAGGTGGTGATAAAGGCCAGGGCATCAAACGTGTGGTCTTTGAAGGGCATATGGTGCGAGTCTGCCAGCACGAGGTCGCCGTCGAACAGGTGGACGCCCTGGCCCAGCATAAAAGGGGAGATGTCGCCGCCGCTGGCCTCAATGCCAATTTCTCTCCACCATCGGGTAAAGCGGGTGGTGCCGCAGCCAAACTCCAGCAGGGTCTTCACCCGCTCGTCTTTCTTGATCAGCTGCGCGATAACTTTCTTTTGCCACACTTCTGCCCGCTTGTAGCGGCCTTCGTACCAGAGCTCATAGGTGTCGGTGTGGTCCCGGTTAAAGAACCACTCCTGGCGGCCCTGCCACTTGCGCAGGTCTTGCGTGACGAGGTCGAATTTTTGTTTTTGCAGATTGCTCACAGCAGGTATTTTTGAGTTAAAAATAGCCTGACGATATAAAGCAGATAGGGAATGGAGGGAAAGCGCCTAAAAAGACGCTCAGGTAATATACATTCCTACGCTGGCATTATCCAGATCAGGTTCAGGGTATGATCTCAGCCTAACACCTTGTTAAGCACCCCTTGTCATAGGCCTAAGGTATGGGATTTTCCTGAAAGGGAGAAATAGTTTGGTCAAAAAGAAAATCCAGGTTTTGCGGCAATCACCAAGCCTTTACTTCATCCATGAAACGCTGTAGATTTGTGCTTCCATCATGGAAAGGAACTTATATTTAGACCGTTCCGGGCATGGCCACTGCTATATAACCTTATCTATCGGCTTCCCCCGATAGTCAAGGCATATAATTTATTCGTTGCGGGCGCGGACAGGAAGGGCATCTGTGCCTTTTCCCTGACAGACAACAAATGCAGGCACAGCCTGTTCTGATATTGCCTCTGGCGCAGGAAAGTTTGCAGGCCACCGGCAAAAAGAAAAAGATAAGTCTGACGTTCTGCAACCCTCCTCCCCGGAAATATACCCAGATTCAGTGAACTGTATTTGTTAGATGCACCCAACAACCGCCTGCTCACCATCAATGAGCGGGGACAGGTACTAAAGCTGATTCCACTGGATAAAGCACAATTGCAGCAACCGGAGGGACTATCCTTTGGCGCGAACGGCCAGATGTACATTGCCAGCGAAGGAGGTAAAAGAGGGGAAGGGGTTCTTGTGATGTACCAGCAGGGCATATATAACCTGAGCAAAAATGCTAAAGCCAGTGAAGACGCTTTCTGATTTCACAAGATCAGTACTTCCTGGAACAGGCCAACGTGCGACGGCACATTAATCTGGATTAACTTTTGAGCTTTAGCACATTTGGGTGTATAACGCTTTTGGAGCCCGCGCCGCTGGCTATAGATAAAGTGGCCCGAAAGCCTGCAGACACGTTGTTTGCAGGCTTTCGGGCTAAATCAGGTTTTCCCTTCTCACCAGGTTTCAGGAACCGGCCTCATCCGCGCTGGGGCCGTAGCTGCCCGGTATCGGAATGTTGAGCAAACGGAGGTAAACGCCGAGCTGGGCGCGGTGGTGGATGATCTGCGACAGCGCCATGCGGATAACGCCCCCTTTGGTGTAATTGCCATAAATCTGGTCTCCTTCCCGCAGCGTCCACGGCTGGTCAAGCTGCTCTTCCCGGGCCTTGGCCAACGCAGACATGCCTTCCTCGTATGATTTTTCGAAAAAGCTGAGCAGCTGGTCTGTGTTTTCTATTTCCTTAGGCTGGTAAGGGTTCTGGGCGAAATCGAGTTCATCGGTGGTGAGGGCCATGCTTATCCACGAGGGCAGCTCCGCCACGTGGCTAGCCAGCCGGATCAGGCGCATGCTCTTTTCGTGTGGCTGCCAGTCGTATTTGTCGTTGGGCACGCGGGCCAGCATCTTGCGGGTAGTCAGGGACTCCTGCTCCAACTCTTGCGAGAACATTTCAATCACTGTCATAGTTTTGTCTTTTGGTGTAAGGCAAAGTAAACAGCCCCCACTGACAACCCTATGGCAGTCTGCTTCCGCATGCAGAAAATATTTTTTGCTTTCAATAATCCACCGGCAGCAGTTTCATATAGTCTCCCAACAGCATATGGTCTGTCTTCTCAAAGGGCTTCTCCGTGCTCCGGAGCCTGAGCAGCCGCGATACGCGGAAGTCACGGTACTGGTGGCGCAGGTGGCACCAGGCGATCAGGTGCCAGTTGAGGGCATAGAACACCAGCCCGATGGGCTCCACCACCCGCGCGCTCACCTCTTCCTTGTTATTTTTGTAGGTTAGCTCCAACGTCACTTTTGTTGAGATGGCGTGCTGCAGCGTTGAGAGGTGATCTGAGTTGAGCTGGAAGCAGGCGGGAACCTGCAGCCTGATGTTGCTGGTCAGCACCTCCAGCTTTTCTTTTTGGGAGGATTTTAACACGTTCTTCACTTTGGTCAGGGCGCTGGAGTAGTGCACCTGTATGGATTTGTCGGCAAACCCATATACCATGGCCTCCATCAGCAGCAGGGCGTTTGCCTCTTCGGTGCTAAAGGAGACAGGGGGCAGAAAATAGCCTTGCACGATAAAGTAGCCCTTGTGCTGCTCAAAGCTTACAGGCACGCCCTGCTCTCCCAGAGCCTTCACATCGCGGTACACAGTGCGCACGCTGATCCCGAACTTCTCTGCAATATTCTCCGCCGTTACATACTTCTTGGACTGCAGCAGCGTCAGGATGCCGAATAAGCGGTCGATTCTGTTCATA
>Ga0210040_10005244_pt1 | contig 16596 bp, 1 predicted proteins | sample CryGeyCG12114_NA_FD_185462 | JGI IMG/M metagenome (GOLD analysis project Ga0210040, IMG submission 185462) | Groundwater microbial communities from aquifer - Crystal Geyser CG19_WC_8/21/14_NA (SPAdes) (version 2) | ecosystem: Environmental > Aquatic > Deep subsurface > Groundwater | place: USA... | reverse complement strand
TCATCGCATCGCATTCCGACATCGCGTCCACAGGGTGGCCTGCGGTATTGTAATCACGAAGAGCCAAACATATTTGTCGAATCCTTCTATCGAGAGTGCAACGGTAGAACGATATGTATTTGTCCGTGTCAGCTTACTTCGTGCTTCCTCGAGTTGTGTTTGAAGGTTCCCAGACATGAGTCACAAGGCGACCCCAAGACTGATATAGGTAACCGATGACTGACATCAAGCGGTAATCATCTCAAACACCATCATGTCAATCCCAGTTAAGCAAACAAAAGTCTTAGTAACCGGCTTCGGCGTACATTCTCTCACAACTCATGATCCAACGCCCCTCACTAACCCACCTCAGCCCTTCCTAGACATCACCACAAACCCATCATGGGAGATCGCACGCCAATTACCTACCTCAATCACAGGACACGATGGCGAAACCATCAACATCGTCGTACCGCCAGACCCAACACCTGCAGCGTACCACAAGATCTACGCCCAAGTTCCTAAGCTCATCGAACAGCATGCATCGGATCTGATCGTGCACATGGGCCTCGACGTTGATAGCGGGCCAGGAGTCTTCAAGATTGAAAGAAGTGCACCGAAAGAGGGGTACCATGACATCCCGGACGTGGATCGGAAAGTGTTCACGCGTGCGGAGAATAAGAAGATGTTTGGGAAAGCAGCTGCGTCTTTGGTCACTACTCTTGATATCGACGTGGCTGCAGGGATATGGCAAGATGCGTGCTATTCCCTGCGCTTACCAAATGCTTCTGTCACGAAGACGAAGGGGAAAAGCAAAAATGATAGCAAGCAGCAGGTCGATGTACGACTGAGCGACGATGTGGGAACGTATGTGTGCGGATTTCAGTACTACGTTAGTATGCTGGAGATGCAGAAACGAACGGGGAAGAGGGATGTAGTCTTCTTCCATGTTCCGAGATTGAGTACTGAGGAAGAAGTGCGGATTGGTGTCAAGGTCGCTGAGGAGCTTATCAAGGCCCTGCTGGGAGAGGTGAGATAGAACGTCGATTGTAGTATGTATCTTCCATATTCAAGATGACAGTTGTGAACAGGTCTTTCGAGAATCAATATTAACATCAGGGGAGTGATCAACATGTAGAAAAGATTTGTCTCCTGAACAATGCCACAGGGAAGAGATCAACGATCCATGATCCCCCTTTGGCTCGCAGAGCGATCTTCAAAATTATAGACACCATCCCAGCGCCTGTCCGGTCGCCTATGATCAGAACGTCCTTCGCAGTTTCTACAAGCCGAACAGTAACAGCCGCAGCCTCCGCTCTGGTTTGGAGGTGTGATATCCCACCTTTCCCAGCCAGGGAGCGGATAGAACCGCCTTGTTCTTGCCTGATCTCTGCGATCGTCGCTTTTGTACCAAGTCATTGTATAGTGGTAGTTGTTGTAGGTTGATGAGCGGCTGTGTATTAAAGATGTGTGTCTGGTAGTACTTGTGGGAAGATTGAACTGTTAGGAATAAGAGAAAGAGGGTTGCAATTATGAACGAAGTGGTGATTTATACAGTACTCGAACTTCACTTCGGGTGCCGGTGATGCAAGTCATGTGTGTGTGACATATGCCAGCAGAACACATGTCTGTTCGTGTGTATCCGGAGCCGCATGGTGCTTTGGTACTCGAGTTCACGATCTCGAAGACAAATATGTGATAACTTCAGCTCGAATGCAGAAACTAGATATCATGTAACACGTCCCTCTAACAGTGCCGCGAACAAGTCTAGGGTGTACTAGATATGGAGGCACTGTTCGTTGTCGTCCTGTGATGCAGATCCGGCTCGTCGCTTCCAGGTCGTACACTGCTTGTGCGACAGTACCGGGAATTAGGGGTTCGGCGAAAGTCTTAGTTGGTCACAGGAATCAGTGAATACTAGTTTAGTCACGTGTACACGCTAGGCTAGCGTGTATCCTTTAGTATATAGCCTTTACGCACCCCCCTACGTAGAGAATATACATACATACATTACTCACCTTTATAATTTAACTAGTTATAAGCCTAGGAGCATCCGCTACCTAATAAAGCTAAGTTACGTTACTAAAAAAAGGCGCACAATATACAACATACACTTACCTAACTAAATACCTATACATCTAGAAGTAATAGACAATACTAATACTAACTACTAGCCCTATAAGAGTATCGTCCTTATAGGAACGAATAATATTACTTACTAGAATATAAAAGTATAGAGGAGAAAATATCTTATAGGAAAAAGTAGAACTATAATATACCTTAAGGTATTAGATTATACTCTTATAACTATACTATATATAATTACTAAACTATAAATACTAAGTATTATAATATTCTATTAAAGAAAATATATATATTAAATAATATAACGCTTAGTATAGCGCTAAAGTAAAGTAGTAAGTAATAGATAATAAAAATATAAAATAAGAAAATATAAAGAATATAAAAGAGCTATAAGAAATTACTACTACTATAGAAGTCTAACTAGTAGAGTTATAGCTAGTAAATATTAAGATATTATATATATATAAAATAAGGCGTATTATATAGTTATAATATTATTATAAGTAGAAGTAAATATAGAGAAGCTAGTACTAAGTAATATATAGTAGTCTTAGTCTAGAAAAAAATTATTATCTTTATTAGAGAGGAAAATAGCCTTTTATTTATCTTTCTCCTTCTTATATAAAGTACTTTAAGCTTAAATAAAGACGTCTTTAAGTAAAATACTATTAAAATACTTTAATACTATTATATTATTAAAGTAGTTTAAAATACCTTTATTATTATACTTATAGTACTTATCTTATAGGTTAGATTTATACTAATTAAGATTAAGCTTAATCTACGTAGTAAAGTTTTACTAGATAACTAGATTTTAGAGTTAGTATTTAGTATAAATAACTATTATATATAAAAAAGTAAGCGTTTAAGAAAAAAAGAGTAATTACTATAGTAAAACTTCTAAACCTTAGGCCTAAATAAGTTAATATTAATCTTATTACTAAGAAATAAAAACGTAGTATAAAAGATATAATATAAGTACTTTTCTTTAAAGAACTAAGTAAGCTCTTTAATAGACTTATAGTTTTATACTATTAGAAATATATTCTTAAGTAGCTTAGTAACTTAATTCTATATATTTATTAATAGCTAAAAGGCGTAAGTTATTTACTTACTCTTATAGCTACTAGTATATAAGACTTCTAGTTATCTTTATTCTAGTTTACGTACTTTATAGCCTCTATATAAATATCTATTAGTAGTAATTCTCTAAAGATAGCCTTAATTATATAGTTAGTAACCTACTTTATAAAATATAGTAAGTAGTATATATAGAGCTAAAGTTTAAAATCTTTAAAGTATATATTAAGATTTCTTACTTAAGAAATAAGCTAGGTCTAGTATATAATATAGGAGAAGAAAGTCTTATAAAAAATATTAAGAATTATAAGTAAGGAGTTCTTAAGTTCTATAGTAGGCGTATCTTTTAGAGTCTCTTAGATATAATATTAGTAAGTATATATATTATTAAGTAAAGTTTTATATAGAGCCTATAGTAAATAAGCTATTAAGTAATATAAGATTAATTAGAGTAGCTATTATAAAAGAGTAAGAAGTAGTAAGTATAAAGATTAGAGTTATTAATTTAGAGAGTAAATAATTAAATAATAAAGTAAGTAAATAAGTAGCTAAATACTTATAAATATAGTTATAGTAGTAGTAAAGTTAAGATAAGAAGAATTTAAGTAGATAAGAAGTAGCTAGTAAAAAGTAGCTAGACTCTAATAAGTAGCTATAAAGTAAAAATATAGCTTATATATCTTTATAATACTAAATATTTCTATAATACTAAAATAATATAATACTATACTTATAACGCGCCTATTATAACTATAATACTAAAAGAAACTTTCTAAACTTTATAAGAATATTAGTATATCTTTATAGTAATTAGTAATACTTTAAGTAATATAAAACTCTATAATTTATAGTAGTTACTATAGCTAAGGTATATATAATCTATATCTTTTATTCTCTCTATACTTCTTTACTTTTTCTCTTTTACTATATTAGATTATATAGCTTAAATACTCTTTTTCTACTACTTCTCTACTCTTCTTAATTTCTACTATTTATACTTTATATATACTAATTTAATTTAGATTTAATACTAAGATTTTCTATTTACTCTACCTACTATACTACTATATCTTATAACCTTACTATATATATTAACTTTCTACTACGCTTTAAAACTATTATATTCTTATATACTCTTATTTACTATAGCTAATATATTACTACTTTACTATAAGTAATCTAGTTTAAAGCGTCTAGTAAGAGGAGATAAGTAAGCTTATAAAATATTAAATATTTATTCTTAGACTTTATAATAAACTTAAAGAGCTAAGATAAAAAGCTAGAAGTTTTTCTAAGTCTAAGAACTTAAAATTAAGTAGTAGCTACTTAGAATTAATACTCTTTAGTAGCTACTTAGATTAGAATATTTACTACTAAGTACTAGATTTTAGTAGTAACTATACTCTTACTTAGAGTTTTATAACTTACTAGAATATTTTAGAACTAGCTAGTTTTTTTATTTCTCTTTAGGCTTTTAAACTAAGCTTTTATATTTACTAGATATACTAAATACTTAAATCTTAAATTTTAAAAATTTTAAGACTTTAGAGCTAAATTTATCTAAGTCTTACTACTACTATAAGCTTAGATATACTAATTCTTTCTTTATTTACTAGCTTTATTCTTTAGTACTTAATCTATAATACTAAAGAGTATTAGATTAAAGCTTAAGTTAAGTTAAATACTATTAGATAATAAAGATAAAACTATATCTTAAACTCTATCTTAAATATTTAAAATTCTATCTATATCTATTTACTAAAACCCTAAGAAGTATACTTATACTAAATCTCTAAGTATTATTAAAGATAATAATTTCTTATTACTTTTAATAGAGCTTAGAAGTTATTAAAGTATTAATTTTCTAAGTCTTTAGTATTACTTAGAGCTACCTTATATTATTATTCTTAATCTTAACTTCTTTAATACTAATAAAGTAGTATAGTACTAAGTTAAATAAGTAGACTTTAGTAAGATTATAGAGTAAGATATAATAGAAAAAGATTAGTAATATTATAATCTAGGTTTTATCTATCTTAAGTAGCTAGATAATAAGCTAGAAGTTAAAGAGACTTTAGAGAGCAAAGATAAAGATATAGATAAAGATAACTAGTACTTTAAAGTACTAAACTATACTAAAGATTTACTATATATACTATTAACTAAGTTTTCTTCTACTATATTCCTATTTTTAACTAAGCTCTAACTTCTATTAGCTTAAGATATATATTTCTAACTATTTACTAATCTAAGTAAACTATATCTTTACTATATAAAGCTACTAAATATTAAAAATCTTACTTAGGAGTTAGAGTTATAGTATAAGTTCTAAAGCGTCTCTAAAGATTCTTATAAGTTACTTCTTTAAGTTCTTAAAGTTATAAAAGATATTAATAAAATTAATAAACTACCTAAAGATCTAGATATACTAAAAGATAATTTATAATCTTCTCTACTTCTAATAATAACTTATTTAGTTAAGATTAACTTAGACTTAATAAAACTACTAACTAGCTTATAGCCTACCTATAATTTTAAGTTCTTTAATCTTACCTCTATTATATTAATAATACTAGTATTTTAAAATTTTTATAGTAAGCTATATTTTAGTATAGTATACTTTATAGATTAGTAATCTAAGCTTTAGTATTCTTTAGCTTAAGTATTATTAATCTATACTACTAGTAGAGAATTTATTTACTACTTAGATAATAAGCCTATATTTTTATTTAATATTATACTCTTTTACTATTAGAATATAAACTATATAAATTACTAAGCCTTTAGTATCCTCTACTATTTTAGCTAGATTATTATAGTAAGTAAAAACTACTCTAAGTCTATTAGTAGTAATAGTAAAGTATAGATTATACTTTATAATATTATTAACTAAGTAAGTATTTTACTATAAATTTACTAAAGGAATATATATAAGCTACCTCTAGCGCCTTTTATTAAACTCTTTATATATAAAAATAAAATACTAATAGTAGATCTTACTAATATTATAATATAGAAAATAGATATATATATAGATTAGGACTTCTTTAAAGTTAGCTCTCTTATACTACTATTTTCTACTAACTAGATTTTTTATTATATTATTAATTATAGCTATAGTAATCTTTATATACTTAACTTTAGTACTCTAATATAAAGTAAGTTAGAATTAAAAATATAGAGTTAAATATACTTAGAGACTATGTTTACTAACTAAGCTTACTTCTTATTACTATTTACGCTATTTATTAATAGTTTTAGAGTTTAGTAAAATTATTACTAGACGCTTATTAGCTACTATTTTATACCTACTAGACTCTTATATATTAAAAGGTTCTACTAATCTAACTAGTTTATTATTACTATTATACTATATAGTAGTAATTTTAATAAAGTTAATACTACTATTAGCCCTTTATTAAGGAATCTTAACGCTAGTCTATCTATTAGTATTAATAAGAAAATAATATTTATATACGCTTTAACTCTAGCTTTTATAGAAGATATACTTTAGTAGAATAAAAACGCTAGAATAAAGTTATAGAATACTAATCTAGGTTACTACTATTATTTAATACTATTTAGTTAATATAGTAAGCTAGACTTTAATATTATTATAAAAGCTTAGATATATCCTAGTATTATATAGATATAAGTAGCTCTATATAAGTTAGATACTAATTAGAAGAAGAAGCTTAAACCCTTAAGAATATAACTTATAAGATCTTTACTACGCTTTTTTACTCCTACTATTAATAATATTAAGTACTACTTAGTAAATATAAGATATACTAAATATAGTAGTATTACTAAAGTAGCTATTAGTATACTTATATCTACTATTTTTAACTTATAAGGCTAACTCTAGTTTTACGCCTAGCTCTATTACTATCTAATACTTATTAGTTAAAATTAACTATAGAATCTTAAAATATATCTTAAAGTATACTTAATATCTAAGTATACTTAACTTAGAATAATTACGCTCTTAATCTTTTAATTCTAGTTATAACTATAGTAAGTAGAGTAGAACTATAAAGTAGCTACTAAAGAATAGTTTATAGAATATATAAAGACTTATAATATTACTTAGTATAAATATATTACCTTATACTTTACTTAAATTATAAAAAATAATACTATATTACTTATAACTTTAATAACTAAATAAGATTATATACGCTTCTTAAGTATTATAGTTTTATTCTACTACGCTTTTATATAGCTATATATAGCTACTAAAACTACTATATTAGAAAAGAAGAAAGTAAATAGAAAGAGCTTATAAATATTAAGTATAGCGTCTAACCTAACTACTAAAGTATTAGTAGTTTATAATAGAAGTATCTATAAAATTAAAAATAATAATATTATTTAGTAAGCGTTAACTTTATAAGATAGTAGTAAGTCTACTAAGGCCTTATATAAGTATAATAAGATAACTAAGTATCTAAATATCTATATTAAGATTTATCTTACTAGAGTAGTAAACTAATATTCTAATCTTCTTACTATTACTACTTTTCTAAGTAAATATAAATATAAGTAAGTATTTTTACTATTTTATAGTTTAGTAATATTAGTATTCTAGGTTTAGTACTAATATTTATTTTTAGACTATTTAAGAAGCTTACCTCTTAGATAAATAGTATTAATCTTAAAAAAGTACTTAACTATAGTAAGAATATTTAATAGATAATATAATTTATACTTTAAGGAAGCTTTATAAACTAGTATCTAGAACTTATAAAGCGAATTTAGAATATAAAAGATTAAAACTCTATACTCTTTAACTCTTTCTTTTTATATTTAAAATAGATATTAGTCTTATAGTTTAAAGAAGTAGAAGGTAGTATATATAGTAATAGTAGCTATACTTAATATTAAATATTTAAAAAGTTTACTATAAGTAATATCTAGAAAGCTAGTAAACTAGATAACTTTTATAACGCGTTCTTTATCTTTAGATTATAGCTTATTATAGTATATAAGAAAGTATATAATATTAAGAACTTCTTAACTTCTACTTTATAGCGTATATCTTAGTTCTCTAAGTTCTTATTCTTTATAAAGTATACCTCTTATAGATATTTTATATTATATAAGCTAATAAAATAATAGTAAGTAATATAAGTAAATTACTTTCTTACTTAGGTAGTTTATAAAAGTTAGAAGATTAATAAAGTAAATTAAGAGTATATTTATTTATTATCTACTTATAGAGTAGTAGCTCTTTATTAAAATACTACTAGTTAAAGAGAGTAAAGAAAGAGTAGATAAGGTTTTAAAGTTACTAGTCTTTATAATATAGAGTTTAACCTTTTTAGCTAGGCTTAATAAAGTAATAGATAAGTACTTATATATTCTACTAGTAAGATAGTAATAGTAACGCCTTATCTTATATTTTAGTAAAAGACCTACTATAGAAGTTAAAGAATTCTTATATATTACTTAGAAGCTAGAATTTATATAGATAATAATAAAATAAAAGTCTTATATAATATACTTCTAATATATATAAAAACCTAATATATAATTTATAAGGTAAATAATAGAAGATTATAAAGTAAGTTTACTATATAGTAAGAGTATATAAGAGTATTAAGAAGTAAATCCTTAGTAAAATATTATACCTTACTATATAGACTTTTAATACACTAAACTTCTAGATATATAAGAAATATCTACATACTATACTTAATACTATAAAATTATTCTCTATATTATTACTATATCTAAGCTTAGATTATCTATATACCTATCTATATAATAAAACGTAACTCTTAGTAAGCTATAGTAGCTATAGTACTTACTTTACTATATCTACTTCTTCTACTTAACTCTTACTTTCTATATTCTTTACTTTTACTTACTAAGAGAATTTATATATATTAATATTTTTTTTAAGTTCTATTCTTTTACTAGATCTTATTTTACTTCTCTAACTATAATTTATAAATCTTACTACTCTTATATACTCTAACTTCTTACGTAATATATATTTACTCTCTTTCTTAATCTACTAGATTTATAATATCTTATAATCTCTATACTATAATATTATTAGCTCTTCTTCTACTCTATAACTATATTATTACTATTTTTATTTTTTAAGTTTAGGTATAAGATCTATAGCTATAGCTATAGGCTCTTAAAAAAGTATCTTTAGAACTCTAAACGCACTTAAGGTTCTACTATAAAAGTATAAAAGTATATACTATAGCTTTAAGTAGCTAATATCTAATTCTAAGTTCTAGAATTTTACGTTTACTAAGTACTAAGCTACTTAGTTTTAGTAGCTACTTAATAGCGTCTACTAAGTATATACTCTAGTAGTAATAACTATTTAATTCTACTTTTTTTAAGTTTTTAAACTTAACTTTTATAACTTTTAGATAAGCTAACTTAGTAATTTATATAAGAAAACTACTTAGTAAAGAAGAAGCCTTTAAGAAATAGCTAATTTCTATTATAATATAATTTACTATAAAGAGCCTTAATAAATTACATCTATATAGAGTTAAGACTTAACTTATTACTAGATTTCTTATAGTAAGTAGTAATATAGCTATTCTTATTCTATTCTATAGCTTTATATCTAAGTACTAGATTACTACTTAAGATATACTAAAGCTTAATATAAATCTATATTTTAAGGCTACTCTTAATAGCTTAATTATACTAAAGACTTACTATATTTAACTTAGCTTAAGTTATAGAAACCTAAGTAAAATAGTTAGCGCAGCTTCTTTAATATATTATTAATCTTATAATATTACTATTTTACGTAATCTTATACCTAAAATACTTATAATAAGTATTAGTTAGGCTTATAAATTTACTAGTAACTTTATATTAGTACTTATAAACTACTAGCTAAGCGCGTAGTTTAAGTAATTATAAAATATATAAAATATATTAAGTATAAGCCTTATAATAAGTTACTATATACTTAAGCGTAAATATTAGCTAGAAAGAATACTTATAGTTAATATTATACTATATAAAGAGGATTTATAGGTATTCTAGCTTATAAAATAATAGGTATATATTATTATAACTACTATAACTATATATATTATATATAAATTAATTAGATTATTATATATATTAGCTATAGGTATTTACTCTAGAGTTACTATCTACGCTATATAAAAAGAATATAGGATTAGAACTATATACTAAATATATAAGTAATATAATAGTATAATCTTATAAAATAAGGTATATAATATAAATAAAAAGCTATTTTTTTTTTTATATACCTTAAGTAGCTCTATTATTAGCCTATAACCTATTTAAACGCCTATTAGCTTAGTACTTCTATCTTTTCTATATCTTATATCTCTCTATAGAGAATATAGCTAGAGAACTTAAGCTAAGAAAGTTCTTTCTATAAAGAACGTAGCTAGAGAACTTAAGCTAAAACTATTAGTAAATTAAGTAACCTATTAGTATACTTATTAAGATAATATAGAGATTTTAGCTTATTATTATAGCCTAAAACTACGCTTTATTAGAGTAGTTTATATCCTCTAATTATATTACCTACTATATAGATTTACTATACTATAATAGTAAGCGTACTAGTAAGAATATATATAGACTATAGTAGATATTTATTACTATATATAATAGTATTAAGTTATAGCTATTATAGTAATATTTTAAAGCACTTTTAGTAGTATACTTCTCCTTATATTTATAAAAGAATAGGTAGAGTAAGAAGAAAAAGTAATAGTAATATATTTATAGATATTAGTAAGCTACTATAACTTCTATTAATCTATATATAGTCTTTAATAAGTCTACTTCTATACTATACCTTTATTACTATAGATCTTTACCTCTTACTATTATACGTAATATACTTATTATATTATAATATCTATTTAAGCCCTATTACTATATAATTATAATATATATTTATTAGGTCTAATACTACTATATATAGCTAGATCTATAGAGCTTAAGGTTTTTAGAGTTATCTTAGAAAGTATAAGTTCTTACTATTAAGTTAAAATAGGAAATATTAAGAGGTTAAGAATATTAATAAGGATATAGATTTACTATATAGCTATATTAATACTTTTATTTAGTAAGTTTCTTTTTATAATTTAACTAAGATAATAGATATTACTAATAAGTACTTAGCTTATAACCTAGTATCTATACTATAAAGTTTTTAGCTACTTCTACTTTACTATAGTTAATAAAGTATTATAATTTTACGTAGTTATATAATATTAGTTTATACCTTTTAGATTCTAAGTACTCTATTAAGTTTAAACTTATAGCTAATATCTTTATATTATAGTAATCTATATTATAATTATTTACTACTTAGATATATAGCTTATATAAATACCTACTAGTACTTTAAAGTCTTATATTATAGGAATCTTAGATACTAATACTCCCTTAGCTCTACTTATTATATTAGACTTATTTTATTACTATAGTAAATACTATATATATTACTTCGTCTTATATATACTAGATAGAATAAACTTTACTATTATAATAGTATTAGAAGGACGTAGTTATAAGTTCTATAAATATTAGTATAATATACGCTTATATTATATATATTAGGATATTAATATTAGTAGTACTAGAACTTAGTATATTACTAATCTAACTTATATAATAAGAAATAATATATTTTATAATATAGCTTACTATATAACTATACTCTTTCTAACTACTATTTCTCTTTTATAGTCTTACTCTTAATAGCTATAATATATAGTATAGTATATTTATTATACTTAAATACTAAGCTTATAACTAACTATATATAGATATTAAGATTTAGAAAATATTATTATAGTATACTATAAATTATACCTATATACCCTTCTTCTACTATAAATAATATTTATAGTAGCCTATAACCTACGCTATAGATATTATATAAGCTACTTATAGTACTATCTAGCGCTTCTACTATTAGAGAAACCTTACTAACCTAATTTATTTATTATAGTAATACTAATATTATATTATAATATAGTAGTAGTTTAGAAGTTTAATAATTTTAGTAGCTAAGATAGCTAGGATATATATATATAAGCAATTTAGAAGTTTAGAAGTTTAGTAGCTAAGAGAGCTAGGTAAGAAGAGAGTAGAATTTTAAAGATAAAATAACTATAGTAATATAACTCTTCTTAGTATTTAACTCTTATTAACTATATAACTACTACTATATATATAATTAATATCTAAAGTAAGTATTTACTATATACTACTATAATAGATCTAGCTAACTTTAATATTCTTTAGAGTCTACGCTAGTTCCTATACTAGTATAGTACTAGTAACTAGTAGCTTAGCGCTATAAATATTACCTCTATAAAGGCTTCTATACCTCTATACTCTATATCTTACTTATAGAATAATCTATCTTAACTATCTAATCTCTTATATAACCTATATAGCTCCTTTATACTATATAGAGTTAACCTTTACTTAGACTTATCTACTATATTAGCTTAGTGCGTAAGAGGCGCCTATAAAATAATAACTAATCTTAAACCTAGAATAATTACTATATAATCTATAGATTAGAGCTATACTAGAACGCCTACTAATAGGCTATTAATAAACTATAACTAAGTATATATATAAGTAAAGGAGATATGTACTAGAAGCTCTTTATTATAAACTAGCTAGTTAGAAATAGAGGCTAAAGAGCTTACTACTTTATTACTAAGAAATATTATAATATAATAAGAAGAGAGATTAAGCTTACTCTTTAGTAGTAGTAAGGACGTAGACTATAAATTAGCTATTAAGTTATATATAGCTGTAAATAACTTACTTACTATCTTTATAAAAGATATATAAGTAATAGCTTAGTAGTCTAACTAAGATAATAAGATAAGTAGTACTATAGGCCTATTATCTAGTCTAATAGGACTACTAGCTCTTTATAAAAGTAAAGAGCCTAATACTTAAGAAACTAATAAAACTATAAGCTAAAGACTACTTAAACTTAAGTATAATATACGATAATTAAGCTATTATAAAAGCGCTTTTATTAGTTCTATCTAGCCTATAGCTATAGAAGATAGTTTACTAGGTAAGCTACTAGCTACTAAAGTACTTATAACTTTAGAACTTAAATACTTTAGCTTAGATATTTATAATAGCTACCTTAAAGTAGTTAGCTACTAGAATTATATAATTATTTACTTTACGTTTAGTAGTAACTATTAGATATAGCTAAAGGCCTTATATAAGCTTATCTAAGATAAACTACTTAAGATCTTAATAGGTTAGGACTGCCCTATAGACGATAATAATAATATACTAGCCTCTAAACTACTTTTTTAGAATAGTATATAGCTAGTAGAAGCCTTATAAGCTTACTCTAAGTTTATATAGCTACTAGTCTCTTCTATTATAGTAACTATATATAAATATATAATTATATATAATAATACTATAACTAATAAATAGTAACTCTATAAATAGGATTTTACTAAGATAGTACTATAAGCGTAGTATAATAAGAAACTAAATTATATTAAAAACTTAGAGAAGTAAGTTAATATATAGCGTCTTAAAGCTACTAAGAATACTAGCTAGCTTATAGCTGCCCCTACTTCTATAAGTAATATCTACTTCTCTATCTCTAATATATAACTTAATTCTACTTTTAAAGCTCTAGAAGCTAAAGTTAAAGAAGTAATTTAGTTACGTAATAAGTACTATACTAATAAAGAGAACTACTTAAAGTAAATTAATAACTTTAAAGCCTAAGTAGACCTATAGCTTAAAACTAACTATAAGTATAAGTATAAAGAAGCTAACTACTTTAAGAAGCTATATAAAGCTAAGAAGAAGTAAGTAGATACTAAGAAAGCTAAGGCTATATAATACTTTAATTAATACGCTAAACGTAATAAAGACTACTAAGACTTAAATAAATAATATAAGTCTTTTAAGACTTATAATTAGGAACTAGAAGCTACGTTTTATACTATAGTAGAGGAATATAATATACTAGTAGAGTTATTATAAAAGGTTATAAATAAGTATAATACTACTCTTTATAAGCTACGCGTTTATAAACTAAATATACGCTTTATAAATATCTTTACTTATAACTAAACGTATTAGCTAACTAATATAATACTTACTACTTAATAGCGTACTTAGTCTTTTACTTTATAATAATAAGCTACTATAAGTAATAAAATAGCTATAAGTAAGAGCGTAGCTCTATAACATAACTTATAACTTATAGTTAAAGATAATAATAAATCTAACTATAAATTTAAAGTCTACTAATAGGCGTATAGTTATAAGCTATTACCTAAGTAGTTATAATAAATATATAATAAGTATATACTTATTATATAGCCTACCTCCTCTAAGATAAAAGTACTTATAAAGATAGTAATACCTAAGTATAGGTAAGAGTGTACTATACTAACTCTTATATATAATATAGTAATATTAGTAGTTACTTTAAGTAGAGAAGTTATATTCTACTTACTAGATATTAATATCTTTAAAAGAACTATAAATAATAAAAGAAAGCTTACTAAAGACTATAAGAAATAGTATTACTTAGTAGTAAATAAATATAAAACTTATATAAGTAACTATACTATACTTACTTATCTTAAGTTACGCTTTAAAGACTTTACTTAAAACTTTATTAAAGAAGAAGCTAAGTTAGCTACTTACTTCTTTAATCTATTAGAAGCTCTAGACTTATACTATAGCTAAGAAATGTATAAGAAAGAGTAAGAAGTACTTAATTAGCTTTATAGTAATAAGCTATAATAAGAGCTAGATAAGCTTTTCTAGATCTAAAAGTAGTACTTTATACGTATTAGTATAGTACTTAAGAAGTTTAACTATAAGATAATAAGCTATACTAAGAGCTTTATAAAGCTATTACTTACTATAGCTACCTCTATAAGTAGTAAACGTAGTAAAAGTTTAATTATATTCTTTAACTACGCTTATAATTAAGCCTAAGACTAGAAAGAAATTAATAGCTACTATAAATACTCTAAGTATAAGACTATAAGCTTATTTACTAGTAAGCTTTACTATTATTCTTTTAAAAACTAAGTATATACTTACTAACTTAACTTAAACTAATAATAGATATAATACTCTACTAGTACTATACCCTAAGGAGCTACTACTACTTTTAGATAAACTAATACCTAATATAATATCTTCTATTATAATAAGGTTTACTTTAAGTATAGAAAACTAGGATATAATATAGATATCTATAAATAACCTAAGACTATACTCTTTAATTAGATCTAAGGCCTTAATATTAGCATAATTTATATAAAGTATATAGATAATAATAATAAAAATATAGAGTTAGAAGCTTCTAATCTCTATAATAATAACTAGTATAATAAGTATAGCTATTAAGTAGAGGATAATAAAGAAAAGGATTTTTAAACGCTTTTAGGTAAAACTATACCTAGGAGTAGTAATAGCGTCTATCTAGTAAAGTAGCCTATAATATTACTAATTACTATTAGTAACTTAAGGTAGTAGCTGTAACTCTTTTAGGTACTACTAATACTTTACTCTAATATTATATATCTACTATATCTCTTACTAATAAGCTACTCCTATAACTTTTAAAGTAGTTAGAATTTACTATATATATATAAGTCTATAGAATATAGAGGAAAACTATAAGCTTATTAGATACTAGAGCTAGCGCTTATTTTATAAGTTACTATTAAGTAAAGTAATAGTAACTTACTATAATTAAGACTAAGCTTATATAGTTAGTACTAGTAGATAAAGAAATTATTAACTCTTTTATAAACGCTATAGAATTACCTATATAATATAGCGCTTATACTACTAAGACCTTCTACTATATTATAAATATTAAGAAGTATAATATTATCTTAGGTATAAACTAGATAGATATATATAACCTCTTATTTAACTTTAGAGAAGTATAAATAATAACGTTTAAATCTATATACTACTATCTTAATTACCTTTACTAAGGTATCCTTAATACTATATATAATAACTATTACTTACCTAATAGTAAAACTAAATATAAAAGTATTATTAGTAATATCTCTATTATTAGCGCTATAGTAGCCTACTTTATAGCTACTTATAATCTAGACTAAGTTATCTAAGTAGAACTCTACTACTAAGAAAAGCTAAATAAACTACTAGATAAAGACTATAATCTTAGAGTATTTAAGGATATAGTAAGATATCTTACTACTATTTTATAAGCTAATTTTAATAAGTATATAGAAAAGCTAGAATAAGCTTCTATAATAGATAAGGAAATTAAGAAGTTTATTTTTAACTTTATCTACTTAAAGATAAAGGACCTATTTAACCTATAAATAGCTAATATCCTACTACTATAGAGGAAAGGAGTTAATTACACTATTAATTTAAATAGTAATATCTTATAACTAAAGA
>Ga0210040_10005243_pt1 | contig 16596 bp, 18 predicted proteins | sample CryGeyCG12114_NA_FD_185462 | JGI IMG/M metagenome (GOLD analysis project Ga0210040, IMG submission 185462) | Groundwater microbial communities from aquifer - Crystal Geyser CG19_WC_8/21/14_NA (SPAdes) (version 2) | ecosystem: Environmental > Aquatic > Deep subsurface > Groundwater | place: USA... | reverse complement strand
CAGGCGGTCGGCCAGCTTGATGACCAGGACGCGGATGTCCTTGGCCATCGCCACGACCATCTTGCGCACGGTCTCGGCCTGGGCGGCGTCGCCGTAGCTGACCTTGTCGAGCTTGGTGACGCCGTCGACGAGCATGGCGATCTCGTCGCCGAAGTCGCGCCGCAGGTCCCCCAGGGCGTACCCGGTGTCCTCCACGGTGTCGTGCAGGAGGGCCGCGGCGAGGGTCGGCGGGGTCATCCCCAGCTCGGCGAGGATCGTCGCCACCGCCACGGGGTGGGTGATGTACGGGTCGCCGCTCTTGCGCCGCTGCCCGCGGTGGGCCCGCTCGGCCACCACGTAGGCCCGCTCGATGACGCTCGCGTCGGCCTTGGGGTGGTTGGAGCGCACCGAGGAGATCAGCGGCTCGATGGCGGCGTAGCCGCTGGGCTGGCGCGTGGCCAGCCGAGCCAGGCGCCGGCGGATGCCCGTGCTGGGCAGCTCGGCGGCGGGCGTCGCCGCGGGGCCCTCGACGGGCGCGGCGGTGGATCCGGCGGCAGCGCCGGGCACCGCCCCCGCCACCTCGGCCCCCGGGGCCTGGGTGGCCACCTCGTCGCTCATGCCGCCTCCCCGCTGCGAGCCCGGGAGGGCCCGCTGATCAATGCTACGGCGTGTCGCTCCGGCGCGTGGGCGTGCGTCCACACCCCGGGACGACGCAGGAGGGGCGGTGGGCCTGCACCCACCGCCCCTCCTGCGTGCCTGCGGCTCAGCGGCCGGTCGACGACCTGGTCTGGTCGGCGGCCGAGCGCGCCTGCTCGGTGACGGAGGCCGTAGAGCTCTTGGCCTCGTCCGCGACGGTGGCCGCGTGCGTGCGGGCCTCGTCGGCCACCACTGCGGCCGAGGACTGGCCGTCCTCGGCGACGTGCTCGGCAGCGCCCTGCGCGGTCGACTTCAGGGCCTGGCCGGCGTCCGCCGCCTTGTCCTTGAGGTTCGCGCCGATCTCCTGACCGACCTGCTTGGCCTGGTCGGCCAGCGGCTGGCCGTGCTCCTTGGCTGCCTCGACGGCGCGCGAGGCGGCGTGCTCCTCGCGGGCCGAGGTCGGCAGCAGCGAGGCCACGAGCCAGCCGGCGCCGAAGGCGATCAGGCCCGCGGCCAGCGGGTTGCCACCGGTGCGCGAGCGGACCGCCTGGGCGGTGCCGGACGCGGCGTCGGAGGCGCTGCCGGCCAGCGAGGAGGAGGTGCCCGTGACGCTGTCGCCAGCGGAGTGCACCCCCGAGCGCACCGAGTCGGTCGCGTCGTGGGCCTTGCCCATGACGCGGTCGCGGACGTCGCCGACAGCGCCCTTGACGCCCTGGACCTTGCGGTCCACGACGCGCGAGGGGCTGACGCGGTCGGTCAGCTCGTCGACGTCGCGGGTCAGGTCCCTCCGGGTCCCCGCGATGTCCTGGGTCAGCCGTTGCGTGTCTTCACCCACTGGGCGTCCTCCTTCAGGGTCTGGGTCGTTGCCTCGAGCTTCGGGTCGACCTGCTTGAGCTTCTTGCGGCCGGAGGAGGCGAGCACGGCGGCCACGATCCCCCACACGACGGCGACGATGAGCGCCGCCCACACGATGTCCATGACGTGGTCGAGCGCGTACATCACCGTCAGGGACAGGAAGATGAGCAGGAACCACCCGGCGACGCCGGCGCCGGCCAGGAAGCCCGCACCCTTGCCGGCCTTCGCGGCCTCGGTCTTGATCTCCGTCTTGGCCAGGTCGATCTCCTGGCGGACGAGCTTGCTGAGGTCGGTGGCGATGTCGCCGACGATCTCTCCGACGCTGCGGGGCTGCGCCGGCTCCTCGTGGAGGGGGTGGCTCACAGCCCGGTCCCTCCGATGCGGCCGGGCGCCGGGGCCAGACCGGGCTCGACCGGGTCGACGACCGGGCCGCCCGTGGTGAGGGAGCTCGGCAGCCCGTCGGCGTCGAGGTCGAACCGGCTCGTGCCGGTCACGGCCGGGTCCGGGTACGCGCTCGGGACGGCGGGGACGGCGGGCCGCGAGGACGCGACGTGCTGGCCGTCGGTGCTGTCGGCGCGAGCGGCCTTGGTCAGCCGGCCGGCGAGGAGGCCGGCCGCAGCGGCGCTGAGGAGGAAGGCGCCCGGACGCCGGCGCGCGTAGGTGCGCACCTGGTCCAGGAGCTCGGCCGGCTCGTGGCCGTCGAGGTGCGTGCTGACCGAGCGCAGGCGGGTCGCGGCCTGGCGGACGAGGTCCGTCGCCGGGCCGGTGCCGCCACCGCCGCCGCTGGCCATCTGCTCGAGCTCGTCGCCCGCGCTGCTCAGCAGGGTGACGATGCGGCTGAGCTGGGTGCGCGACTGGTCGGAGACCTGGGTGCTGAGCTCCCCGAACAGGTCGCGGGCCTGGCGCTGGGCCTCGGCCGCCACGTTGCCGACCTCCTCCTTCGCCGTGCCGGCCACGGACCGCGCCTGCTCGGCGGCCGTCCCGGCCGTCTGGCGGGCGTGGTCCGCCGCGCTCGCGGCGGTCTGCTTGGCCTGGTCAGCCGCGACCCCGGCGGTCTGGCGCGCCTGGTCCTTCGCGGTCTCGGTGGTGCCGCCGGTGCCGGCGCCCTCGTTCAGGGAAGTGGCGCCGTCCGCACGGTGCTGCGGTGGTGTCGTCATGGTGACCTCCGTCACGTCGGATGTCCCCTCACTTACCCCGTAAGAGGAGATCAAACACCCGCAGTTCGATCTTCTTCCCCAGATGGGCGGTTCAGGCCTCCAGCACCGCCGCGACGTCACGCCCCGTCAGCGCGGCGCGGCCGTCCAGGCCGGCCAGCTCCAGGAGGAAGCGCACCCCGACCACCTGCGCGCCCAGGCGCTCGAGCAGCGCGCACGCCGCCCGGGCGGTGCCGCCCGTGGCGAGCACGTCGTCGACGACGAGCACGCGCTGGCCGGGTCGGACGGCGTCCGCGTGCACCTCGATGACGGCCTCGCCGTACTCCAGGGCGTAGGACTCGCGCACGACGGCCCCCGGCAGCCGCCCGGCCTTGCGCACGGGGAGGAAGCCGGCCCCGAGCGCCAGCGCGAGCGGCGTCCCGACGATGAACCCGCGCGCCTCGACTCCCGCGACGAGGTCGACGCCCACCTCGGGAGCACTGTCGGCCAGCGCCGTGACGGCCGAGCGCAGTCCGGCGGGGTCGGCCAGCAGCGGGGTGATGTCCTTGAAGGTGATGCCGGCTCGGGGGAAGTCCGGGACGTCGCGCACGAGGGCTCGCACGCGGTCGCGGTCCTCCTGCGACGCCGAGCCGGACGCCGGGCTCACCGGCGCCGGCCGCCCGGGCGGCGCACCGGCTGGTTGCGCGGTCCGCGGGTGGCCCGGCGCGGCGACGCGCCCACGGCCGTGGCGCCGGCGGCGCTCCCGGCGTCCTCGCCCTCGGTGCGCTCCAGGACGGCGGTGGCCGTGCCGGCGCTGCCGCCGACGCCTGCGGAGCCGCTGCGCGCGGTGCCCCCGACCGGCGTCCCCGCGGCGCGCCGGGCGAGGACCCGCTGCCCCTGGGCCGCGACCTCGGGCTCGCGCTCGACGAGCTGGGCGAACAGCGGCGGCGCCAGGAAGATCGAGGAGTAGGCGCCGGCGATGATCCCGACGAACAGCGCGAGGGAGATGTCGCGGAGCGTGCCCGCGCCGAGGACGAACGCGCCGATGAAGAGGATCGAGCCGACCGGCAGCAGAGCGACCACGGAGGTGTTGATCGAGCGCACCAGGGTCTGGTTGACCGCCAGGTTCACCGCCTCGCCGAACGTGCGCGCGGAGCTGCTGAGCACGTGGGCGGTGTTCTCGCGCACCTTGTCGAAGACCACGACGGTGTCGTAGAGGGAGTAGCCGAGGATCGTCAGGAACCCGATCACCGTGGCCGGGGTGACCTCGAAGCCGCTGAGGGCGTACACCCCCGCGGTGAGCAGCACGTCGTGCAGCAGGGCCACCATCGCGGCGACGGACATCTTCCAGGTGCGGAAGTACAGGGCCAGGACGACGCCCGCCAGCAGCAGGAAGATCACCAGGCCGCGGATCGCCTTCTCGGTGATGTCCTGGCCCCAGCTCGGCCCGACGAAGGACGACGTGACGTCGCCGGCCTCCACGCCGTAGGCGTCGGCCAGGGCGGTGGCGACCTGCCCGGTCTCCTCCTGGCTCAGCCGCTCGGTCTGCACGCGGACGGCGTCCTCGCCGACGCCCGCCACGCGCGGCGGCTCGGCGTCGGGCACGACCGAGGCGACGGCGTCCTGCCCGGTGGCGGTGTCGCTGGTGTCGCTGACGCCGGAGACCCGGAACTCCGACCCGCCGCCGAACTCGATGCCCGCGTTGAGGCCGCGGGTCAGGAGCAGGGCCACGGAGGCCAGCACGAGGACGGCGGCGATGACGTACCACCTGCGGCGGCGTCCGACGATGTCGAAGGAGCGCTTGCCGGTGTAGAGGTCGTTGCCGAAGGCGGCGAAGTTCGGCACGGTCAGCGCTCCTGCTCGGTGCGGTCGTCGGCGGGGACGGAGACGGCGGGCGGGCCGCCGGCGTCCGGCGGGGTCTCCTGCGCCTGCTGCGCGGCGCGCCGCTCGGCGATGGTCAGGCGCCGCGAGCCGGGGGCGGCCGGTGCGGACATCGCGGTCGCACCCCCGCGCTCGACGGGCGTGCGGACGCGGCCGCGGCCGGCGTAGGCCACGGTGCGCCCGAGGTGCTCGGCGTCGAAGCCGGACAGGCGGTGGCCCTTGCCGAAGAAGCCCGTGCGGGCGAGCAGCACGAGCACCGGGTGGGTGAAGAGGATGACCACGGCGAGGTCGATCAGCGTGGTCAGGCCGAGCGTGAAGGCGAAGCCGCGCACGCTGCCCACGGCGAGGACGTACAGCGTCGCGGCCGCCAGGAAGTTCACGGCGTCGGAGATGAGGATCGTGCGGCGGGCGCGGGCCCAGCCGGTCTCCACCGCGGCGACGAGCGAGCGCCCCTCGCGGACCTCGTCGCGCACGCGCTCGAAGAAGACGATGAAGGAGTCGGCCGTGATGCCGATCGAGACGATGAAGCCCGCGACGCCGGCCAGGCTCAGGCGGTAGCCCTGGTACCAGCTGAGCAGCACGGTGACGAGGTAGGCGATGCCGGCCGCGACCACGAGGCTGCCCACGGTCACCAGGCCCAGGGCCCGGTACTGGGCCAGGGAGTACACGACGACCAGGAGCAGGCCGATCGCGCCGGCGAGCAGGCCGCGCTGGAGCTGCTCGGAGCCGAGCACCGCGGAGATCTGGTTCTCGGTCTCCACGGTGAAGGAGATCGGCAGCGCGCCGAACTCGAGCTGGTTGGCAAGCGTGGTCGCGGACTCCTGGGTGAACGAGCCGCTGATCTCGGCGTTGCCGTCGGTGATCGGGCTGTTGATCGAGGGCGCCGAGACGACCGTGCCGTCGAGGACGATCGCGAACTGGTTCCGCGGGGACTCCAGGCCGAACAGGCGGGTGCTGGTGTCGCGGAAGGCGTCGGTGCCGGCGCCGTCGAGGTCGAGCTGGACGACCCACGTGTTCGTCGTCGCGCCGGTGGACGTCTGCTGCAGGCCGGCCGTGGCGCCGGCGATGTCGGTGCCCTCCACCTCGACCGGGCCCAGCAGGTACTTGTAGAGCCCGTCGGTGCTGCAGGTGACCACGGGCGCGTCCGCGACGTCGTCCAGGGCGGTGCCGACCGCGACGGGGTCGGTGCAGTCCAGCGCGTCGTAGGCGGCCTGCAGCTCCGGGGTGATCTGCGCGAGGTCGCTCGGGTCGGTCGGCTCCGCGGCCGGCGTCTCGGCAGCAGGCGTCTCGGCAGCAGGCGTCTCGGCAGCAGGCGTCTCGGCAGCAGGCGTCTCGGCAGCAGGCGTCTCGGCAGCAGGCGTCTCGGCAGCCGGGGTCGCCGCGGCCAGCAGCGCGGACGGGACCGCGCTGCCCTGGGCGCTCGCGCTCGGGGCCGGGGTGGCAGCGGGGTCGGCCGGCGCGGGCGTGGCAGCGGGGTCGGCCGGGTCGGCGGTGGCCGGGTCCTGCGCCGCGGGGTCGGTGGGGGCGGGTTGCGCCCCGGCGGGGATGAAGACGTCCTGCACCAGCACGGGGCGGAAGCGCATCTGCGCCGACTGCCCGACGAGGGCGCGGGCCTGCGCCTGCTCGGCGGGGTCGCCCGGCAGGCTGACGACGATGTTGCGCCCGCCCTGGCTGGTCACCTCGGCCTCGGCGACGCCGGAGGAGTCCACGCGCTGGCGGATGATCGCGATGGCGTCCGCGATCGTCTGGTCGGTGATCTCCCCCTCACCGGGGGCGACCTCGGGGGTCAGGACGATCTCGGTGCCGCCGGCGAGGTCCAGCGCCAGGCGCGGCGTCCAGGTGGCGTCGGAGAACCGCACCGCGGAGGCGAGCCCGGCGACCAGGACGACGACCAGGGCGGTGAGCCACAGGAGCGTCCGGCGGGCGCGGGAGGTGGAGGAACGGGCCAACGGGGTTCTCTTTCCTGAGCAGGAGCGCCGGGGCGCGGGGCGGCCTCAGCGCTGCGGGCGCTCGGTGCCCTCGGGGCCGTCGGGGTCGGTGTCCCCGGTGAGGGTCGACGCGTCGGTGACGACGGCGTCCGGGACCGTGCGGGCCACCGCCTGGCGCGCCCACGTGGTCCGCAGGCCGGGAGCCGGCTCCAGGACCACCGTGGTGTCGCTGACCTCGACCACCGTCGCGTGCAGGCCGGCGGTCGTGATGACGCGCTGGCCGGGGGCGAGGGAGGACTGCAGCTCGGCGAGGGCGCGCTGCTGCTTGCGCCCCCGGCTCATGATGAAGAAGAGCAGGGCCAGCGGCAGGAGCAGGATCAGGATGTCCATGCGAGGAGAGAGATCCTTCCGCGGGCGCCCGTGCGCCGCGTCGGTCGAGTTGCGTGGCGGCCCGGCGTGTGCCGGACCTCGCGGACTCTACCCGCCGTCCCTGGGCCCCTCGGCCCCCTCGGCGGATCCCGAGCGGCCGGTGAGGTCGAGCCCGAGCTGCCCCGAGCGCCCTCCCAGCGATCCGGCCGCGCTCTGCGGCGGGGGCGTCAGGCCGAGGTGGCGCCAGCCGGCCTCGGTCGCCACCCGCCCGCGCGGGGTGCGGCCCAGCATCCCCTCGCGCACGAGGAAGGGCTCCACGACGGTCTCGACCGTCTCGGGCTCCTCCCCCACCGCCACCGCCAGCGTGGACAGGCCCACCGGGCCGCCCCCGAAGGTGCGGCACAGGGCGAGCAGCACGGCGCGGTCGAGGCGGTCGAGGCCGACCTCGTCGACCTCGTAGACCGCCAGCGCGGCCCGGGCGGCGGCCTGGTCCACCGTGCCGTCGCCGCGCACCTGCGCCCAGTCCCGCACCCGGCGCAGCAGCCGGTTGGCGATCCGGGGCGTGCCGCGCGAGCGCCGGGCCACCTCGATCGCGCCCTCGGTCGTCAGCGGCACGCCCATGAGCACGGCCGAGCGGTGCAGCACGCGCTGGAGCTCGCCCGCGGAGTAGAAGTCCAGGTGCGCGGTGAAGCCGAAGCGGTCGCGCAGCGGCGCCGGGAGCAGGCCCGCGCGGGTCGTCGCCCCGACCATGGTGAACGGCGGGAGGTCGAGCGGGATGGCCGTGGCGCCGGGGCCCTTGCCGACGACGACGTCGACCCGGTAGTCCTCCATGGCGACGTAGAGCAGCTCCTCGGCCGGGCGCGCCACGCGGTGCACCTCGTCGACGAAGAGGACGTCGTTCTCCTCCAGCGAGGTGAGGACGGCCGCGAGGTCGCCGGCGTGCTGGATCGCGGGCCCGCTGGTCAGGCGCAGCGAGCTGCCCATCTCGGCCGCGATGATCATCGCGAGGGTGGTCTTGCCCAGCCCGGGCGGGCCGGAGAGCAGCACGTGGTCCGGCGGGCGGGAGCGGGCGCGCGCTGCCTCCAGCACGAGCGAGAGCTGCTCGCGCACGACGGCCTGGCCGACGAAGTCGCCCAGGCGCTTGGGCCGCAGCGCGCTCTCGGCGGCGCGCTCGACGGCGTCGGAGTCGGTGCCCACGAGGCGCTCGGCGAGGTCGGGCAGCTCGCCGAGGTCGACGTCGTCCGGGGACAGGTCGAGCGACCCGTCGGCCTCGCGGCGGCGCGCTGCCCCGCTGCCGGGCCCGCCCGGGCCGTCGCCGGCCGGGACCATCAGCGCCGGCCCAGGTGGCGCAGGGCCGCGCGCAGCAGCGCCGGGAGGTCCTGCGGGGCCACGGGCGCGTCGCCGCCGTCGTCGGCCGCGGCGCTCACGGCGAGGACGGCGTCCTCGGCCTGCTTGGCGCTCCAGCCGAGGCCGACGAGCGCCTCGACCACCGGGGACGGCGCCCCGGCCGCGGCGCGCGCGGTGGCCGCCGGCGCCGGGACCACGCCGGCGAGCACGGCGCCGCTGGGGGCGCCGAGCCGGTCGCCGACCTCGAGGACGATCCGCTGGGCGCCCTTGCGGCCGATCCCGGGAACCTTCATGAGGGCGGTGAGGTCCTCGGTGGCGACGGCGCGGCGCAGCTCCTCGGGCCGGTGCACGGCGAGCATGGCCAGCGCCAGGCGCGGGCCCACGCCGCTGACGGTCATGAGCGTCTCGAAGCTGTCGCGCTCGTCGACGTCGGCGAAGCCGAAGAGGGTGAGGGAGTCCTCGCGGACGACGAGGCTGGTGGAGAGCACCACCTCGGCGTCGTGCCGCAGCTCCGCGAGGGTGTTCGGGGTGGCCTGCACGAGCATGCCGACGCCCCCGACCTCGACGACGACGCCGTCCAGCCGCAGCGCCAGCACCCGGCCCCGCACCGACGCGATCACCGGTGGACTCCTCGTGCGCTCACAGCGCCACTGTAGACGAACACGTGTACGACGGAGCCCTCCTCAGGTGCGGGCGCGGCGGGCGGCGCGCGCGGCGAGCAGGATGGGCGACCGCTCGGTCTCGGCGGCCGCGCGCTGCGCCGCCAGGGCCCACGCGCTCTGCGCCGAGGTCGGCGCTCCGGCGCCCGGGGCGCGCGCGCCCGGCACGGCCGAGCGCCACAGGTGGCACAGGGCCAGCGCCAGCGCGTCGGCGGCGTCGGCGGGTCGCGGCGCCTCGACGAGCTCCAGGATGCGGGTGACCATCATCGTCACCTGCTCCTTGCCCGCCCGGCCCGAGCCGGTGACGGCGGCCTTGACCTCGCTCGGCGTGTGGCTGGCGACGGGAAGCCCGGCCCGCGCGGCGAGCACCATGGCGATGCCGGAGGCCTGCGCGGTGCCCATGACCGTGCTGACGTTCGCCTGGGCGAAGACGCGCTCCACGGCCACGGCCTCGGGGCCGTGCCGGGCGATCACGGCCTCCAGGCCGTCGCTGACCGCCAGCAGCCGCTCGGCCAGGGGCGCGTCGCTGGGCGTGCGGACGACCCCGACGGCGACCAGGCGCGCGCGGCGGCCGGGCAGGCCGTCGATGACGCCCCACCCGCACCGGGTCAGCCCCGGATCCACCCCCAGCACGCGCACGGGACCACCCTCGCACGCCGGGACGACGGAAGGGTCGCACTCCGGAAGGGAGTGCGACCCTTCCGGGACCGCGGCGCGCCGGTCGGGCGCGCGGGTCAGGCCTGCGCGAGCGCCTCGTCGGGCACCTCGAGGTTGGCGTAGACGTTCTGGACGTCGTCGAGGTCCTCGAGGGCGTCGATGAGCTTCAGCACGGACCCGGCGGCATCGCTGTCCAGCTCGACCTGCATCGAGGGGATGAAGGAGACCTCGGCCGAGTCGTACTCGATGCCGGCCTCCTGGAGCGCCGTGCGCACGGGCACGAGGTCGGTGGCCTCGCTGATCACCTCGAAGGCGTCGCCGATGCCGTTGACCTCCTCGGCCCCGGCCTCCAGCACCGCCGCGAGGACGTCGTCCTCGCTCGTGCCCTCGGCCGGCACGAGCACGAGGCCCTTGCGGTTGAAGAGGTAGGCGACGCTGCCCGGGTCGGCCAGGGAGCCGCCGTTGCGGGTGAAGGCGACGCGCACGTCGGACGCCGCGCGGTTGCGGTTGTCGGTGAGGCACTCGACCAGCACGGCGACGCCGTGGGCGGCGTACCCCTCGTACATGATCGTCTGGTAGTCGGCGCCGCCGGTCTCGGCGCCCGAGCCGCGCTTGACCGCGCGGTCGATGTTGTCCTTGGGGACGCTGGACTTCTTCGCCTTCTGGATGGCGTCGAACAGGGTCGGGTTGCCCGTCGGGTCACCGCCGCCGGCGCGGGCCGCGACCTCGATGTTCTTGATCAGCTTCGCGAAGGCGGAGCTGCGCCTGGCGTCGACGACGGCCTTCTGGTGCTTGGTCGTCGCCCACTTGGAGTGGCCGGACATGGAGTCCCCCTCAGCGTCGGATCTGCCCCGATGCTACCGCTGCGGCCACCTGGGCCCCCGCCGGCGATCACCCGACCGCGAACGCCTCGGTGACCATCTGCAGGAACAGGCGGTGCACCCGGGTGTCGCCGGTGATCTCCGGGTGGAAGGACGTCGCGAGCAGCCGGCCCTGGCGCACGGCGACCACGGTGCCGGCCGCGGCCGCGGTGCCCACCCGGGCGAGCACCTCGACGTCCGGGCCGGTGGCCTCGACCCACGGCGCGCGGATGAAGGCCGCGCGCACCGGGCCGCCGTCCACGCCGGCGACGGCGAGGTCCTCCTCGAAGGACTCCACCTGGCGGCCGAAGGCGTTGCGCCGCACGAGCACGTCGAGCCCGCCGAAGGTCTGCTGCCCCTCGATCCCGTCGACGAGGCGGTCGGCCAGCATGATCATCCCGGCGCAGGAGCCGTAGGCCGGCATGCCCGCCGCGATCCGCTCGGTCACCGCCTCGTGCAGCCCCCAGCGCCGGGCCAGCTTGTCCATGGTCGTCGACTCCCCGCCCGGCACCACGAGGGCGTCGACGGCGGCCAGCTCGGCCGGCCGGCGCACGGTGGTGGCACGGGCGCCCACCGCCTCGAGGGCGTCGACGTGCTCGCTCACGTCGCCCTGCAGTGCCAGGACGCCGACCAGGGGGGTGGACTCGCTCACGCCCTGCGCCAGCGCCCGGGCGGCGCGCGGGATTCCCGCCCGGGGAGGATGGCGCCGTGAGCGACGTGCTGGCCCGGCTGCGGGCGCGGGCCGAGGAGGCCGAGGCGGCCGCGCCGGCCGGCGTCCCCGAGCGGTTCGACCTGCCCGAGGGCCTGGTCTACCTCGACGGCAACAGCCTCGGCGCCCTGCCGCGCGCCGTGCCGGCCGCCGTGGCCGACGCCGTGGCGCGGCAGTGGGGCACCGACCTCGTGGCGTCGTGGAACACCGCCGGCTGGTGGGACGCGCCGGAGCGGGTGGGCGACGCGGTCGGCGCGCTGGTCGGTAGCGCGCCGGGGCAGGTCGTCGTCGGCGACTCGACCTCGGTGCAGCTCTACAAGGCCCTCCTCGGCGGGGCCGCCGCCCGGCCGGGGCGCCGCGTGGTCGTCACCGACCCGGGCAGCTTCCCCACGGACCTCTACGTGCTGGACGCCGCGGCGCGCCTGGCGGGGTGGGAGGTGGTGCTCGCGACCCCGGCCGAGGTGCCGGGCGTCCTGGCCGCCCGCGGCGCCGACGTCGCCCTGGTCTCCCTCTCCCACGTCGACTACCGCACGGGCGAGCTGTGGGACCTGCCCGGCCTGACCGCCGCGACGCACGCCGCGGGGGCGCTGGCCCTGTGGGACCTGTGCCACTCCGCGGGGGTGGTGGACGTCGGCCTCGACGCGCACGGCGTCGACCTCGCCGTGGGCTGCGGCTACAAGTACCTCTCCGGCGGACCGGGTGCCCCGGCCTACCTGCACGTCGCACGCTCGCTCCAGCCGACGTTCGAGAACCCCCTCGCCGGCTGGCACGGCCACGTGCACCCGTTCGCGATGGCGGGCACCTACGCCCCGGCGCAGGGCATCGCCCGCGCGCGCACCGGCACCCCGCCGGTGCTGTCGCTGCTCGCGCTGGAGGCGGCGCTGGGCGCCTACGACGGCGTCCCCGTGGCCGACGCCCGGGCCCGCTCCCTGTCGCTGACCGGATTCGCGCTGGAGTGCCTCGACGCCCTCGTGCCCGAGGTCTCCCCCGCGACGCCCCGCGAGGTCGCCCGCCGCGGCTCGCAGCTCGCGCTGCGCCACCCCGAGGCCTACGGCGTGGTCCGCGCGCTGGCCGCCCGGGGCGTGGTCGGCGACTTCCGCGAGCCCGACGTCGTGCGCTGGGGCTTCGCGCCGCTGCACCTGAGCCACGCGCAGGTGCTGGACGCCGTCCTCGCCCTGCGCGCGGTCCTCGACGCCGGCGAGCAGCGCGACCCCGCCCACGCGACGCGGAACCCGGTCACGTGAGCGACCTCCCTCCCGCCGACCCGGACGACGACGCGCACCGCGCCCTGGACGCCGCCGACCCGTGGGCGCTGTCCCTGGTGGTGCGGGTCGAGCGCGCCGAGCCGCCCGCGCACACCGCCGTCCTGGCCGCCGCCGCCCGCGCCGTGGCCGTGCTGCTCACCGACCCCCGGGTCACCGAGCCCGAGGGCGAGCTGCGCGCGGCGGTGCAGCGGTGGCGCGACGGGCGCATCCGCAAGATCGCCCGCCGCGCCCGGGGCGCCCGCTGGGAGCGGACCGCAGCCCTCCCCCACGTCGAGGCGGTGGTCGCCGGCGCTGCCGTGCGCGCCTTCGCGCCGCACCCGCGCGACGCCGTCCCGGCCGAGCTGGCGCCGCTGCAGGTCGGCGGGCTGGACCTGGCCGACCCCGAGGGCTGGGCGCCGCCGGCGGTGCCGGCGTCCGCGCTCACGGTGCGTCTGTCCCCCGGCGTCGCGATGACCACGGGCAAGGCCGTCGCGCAGGTCGGGCACGCCGCGCAGCTGGCGCTGGAGCTGCTCGACCCCGGCGCGGTCGCCGCCTGGCGCGCGGACGGGCTGGCCGTCCGCGTGGTCACCGGCCCGCCGGTGCTGGGCGCGGGCGAGCGGGTGGAGGTGGCCGACGGCGGGTTCACCGAGGTGGCGCCCGGCACGGTCACGGCCAGCGCGGGCTTCGAGGCCTGAGCACCGGCGGCGCCCGGCGTCTCCGTCCGACTGCTCGTGCCGATCATGGACCAGTCAGGGGTGCGCCGGTCCGGGGACCCCTGTCTTCTCCATGATCGGCACGAGGCCGGGCGCTGACGGGCGCTGACGGAAGCGACCCCGGGCGACCGGTGTTGTGCGGGCGTGGACGCCGACCCCTCCGTCGAGGAGCAGCTGCGCGCGGCGCTGGTCGCCAACGCCGCGCAGGAGGCCGCGCTGCTGCGCCAGCACGCGCAGATCGTCGCGGCGTCGGCGGACTCGAACGCCGACGACGAGCACGACCCCGAGGGGTCGACGATCGCGTTCGAGCGCGCGCAGGTCGCCACGCTGATCGACCGCACGCGCAGCGCCGGCGCCGACCTCGCGCGGGCCCTGGCCCGGCTGGAGGCGGGCACCCACGGGACCTGCGAGACGTGCGGCGCCCCGATCGGCGCCGGCCGGCTGGCCGCCCGGCCCGACGCGCGCACCTGCATCACCTGCGCGGCGCGCAGCACCCGGCGCGGCCGCTGATCGGCGTCCACGCGGCGTCACTCGCGGCGTCACTGGGCGGGATCGCACCCGTCCTAGACGCGCACGGGGTGGCCCTGCGCCATCCAGACGGGCACGGGGCCACCCCGTGCGCAGGTGGTCGGGAGCGGAGCGGGCCGCTCAGGAGGTGCGGGGGCTCACCAGCCGCGCTGGGCCAGGCGGTGCGGCTCCGGGACGTCCTCGACGTTGATCCCCACCATGGCCTCGCCCAGGCCGCGGGAGACCTTCGCGATGACGTCGGGGTCGTCGTAGAACGTCGTGGCCTGGACGATCGCCTCGGCGCGGCGCACCGGGTCGCCGGACTTGAAGATGCCCGAGCCCACGAAGACGCCGTCAGCGCCGAGCTGCATCATCATCGCTGCGTCGGCAGGAGTGGCGATGCCCCCGGCGGTGAAGAGGACGACCGGCAGCTTGCCCTCGCGGGCGACGGAGGCGACGAGGTCGTAGGGGGCCTGGAGCTCCTTGGCCGCCACGAACAGCTCGTCGGCGCTCATCGAGCGCAGCCGGTTGATCTCCGAGCGGATGGTGCGCATGTGCGTGACGGCGTTGGAGACGTCACCGGTGCCGGCCTCGCCCTTGGAGCGGATCATCGCCGCGCCCTCGGTGATCCGGCGCAGCGCCTCGCCGAGGTTCGTGGCCCCGCACACGAAGGGCACGGTGAACGCGCCCTTGTCGATGTGGTGCGTGTAGTCGGCCGGGGTGAGCACCTCGGACTCGTCGATGTAGTCGACGCCGAGGCTCTGGAGCACCTGCGCCTCGACGAAGTGCCCGATGCGCACCTTGGCCATCACGGGGATCGACACCGTGGCGGTGATCGCGTCGATGAGGTCCGGGTCGCTCATCCGGGCCACACCGCCCTGCGCGCGGATGTCGGCGGGCACGCGCTCGAGGGCCATGACGGCGACCGCGCCGGCGTCCTCGGCGATGCGCGCCTGGTCGGCGGTGACGACGTCCATGATGACGCCGCCCTTGACCTGCTGGGCCATGCCGCGCTTGACCCGCTGCGTGCCGACGAGGGCGGCACCGGCGGCCGGGGAGTCGGAGGGCTGCGGAACGGCGGAGTCGAGCGGCGCGGACATCAGGACCTTCTTCGGACGACGGGGGTGGAGCTGCACCACCATGGTAGGTCCGCGCGGAAGGGGCGCCGTCGTCCCTAGGATGCCTCCACCCGCGCCGTCGCGAGTGCGTGCCGCCCCCGGCGTGCGCGCCCACCGCCCGGCGCGCCGGGCCACGCCCCGAGGAGCACCCGTGCCCGCTCGCCGCCTGCCCGCCCGAGACCTGGCGCTGGTCGCCGTCTTCGCCGCTCTCATCGCCGCGATGGGCCTCGCCCCGCCGCTGTACGTCTTCGGCTCGGCCGTGCCGATCACGCTGCAGACCCTCGGCGTGATGCTGGCCGGCTCGGTGCTGGGCTGGAAGCGCGGCGCACTGGCGGTGCTCGTGCTGCTCGTGCTCGTGGCGGCGGGCCTGCCCCTGCTCAGCGGCGGCCGCGGCGGGCTCGCGGTCTTCGCCGGCCCGACCGCCGGCTACCTCGTGGGCTGGCCGGTCGGCGCGGCCGTGGTCGGCTGGCTGGCCGAGCGGCGCCCGGCGCGCGGGGTGCTGCCGTGGATGGTCGCGGCCAACGCCATCGGCGGCATCGGCGTCGTCTACCTCTTCGGCATCCCGGTCTCCGCCTTCGTCACCGGCACCTCGAGCGTGCTGGCCACGGCCGCCGCGGCCGTCGTCTACCTGCCCGGCGACGCCCTCAAGGCGGTCGTCGCCGCCAGCGTCGCGGTGGCCGTGCACCGCGGCTACCCGGTCCTGGCGCCCCCGCGGCGCCTGGCCGGGCGGCGCTGAGGCGCGGCTCCGCGTGATCTCCCTGAGGGGGGTGCGCCACCGCTTCGGCGACCGCCTGGTCCTCGACGGGATCTCCCTGGACCTGCCCGAGCGGCGGATCGGGGTGATCGGCGCGAACGGGTCGGGCAAGTCGACGCTGGCGCGCACCCTCAACGGGCTCGTGCTGCCCGACGAGGGCACCGTCGCGGTCGACGGGCTCGACGTGCGCCGCGACGGCGCCGCCGTGCGCCGGCGCGTGGGCTTCCTCTTCAGCGACCCCGACGCCCAGATCGTCATGCCCACGGTCGCCGAGGACGTCGCCTTCTCGCTGCGCCGGGCCCGGCTGGGCCGTGCGGAGCAGCAGCGCCGCGTGGCGGAGGTCCTGGAGCGCTTCGGCCTGGCCGGGCACGCCGACCACCCCGCGCACCTGCTCAGCGGCGGCCAGAAGCAGCTGCTGGCGCTGGCCTCGGTGCTCGTCCTCGACCCCGCGGTGCTCGTCATGGACGAGCCGACCACCCTGCTCGACCTGCGCAACGCCCGCCGCATCGCCGAGGTCGTCGACGACCTCCCCCAGCAGGTCGTGCTCGTGACGCACCACCTCGACCTGCTCGCCGGCGCCGACCGGGTGCTCGTGGTCGACGCCGGGCGGGTCGTCCACGACGCGCCGCCGGCGGAGGCGGTCGCCGCCTACCGGGACCTGATGGCGTGATCGGCCTCTACCGCCCCGGCACCTCGCCGCTGCACCGCTGGCCCGCGGGCGCGAAGCTGCTCGGGCTGGCCGTGGCCACGGCCCTGCTCGTGGCCGTGCGCACCCCGGCCGCGGTCGGCGCCGGGGTCGTCGTGGACGCCGCGCTGCTCGCCCTCGCCGGGCTGCCGGTGCGCGTGGCGCTGGCCCAGCTGTGGCCTCTGCGCTGGGTGGTGGCCGTCCTCGTGCCCTTCCAGTGGTGGGCCGGGGGCTGGCGCGCGGCCGTCGTGGTCGTGGGCACGCTGCTCGTCGCCGTGCTCGCCGCCGCCGTCGTGACGCTGACGACCCGGGTGAGCGACCTGCTGGCCGCCCTCGAGCGCGCCCTGGCCCCGCTGCGCCGGGTGGGGGTCGAGCCCGAGCGCGTGGCGCTGCTGCTGGCGCTGACCATCCGCTCGGTGCCCGTCCTCGCCCGCACGGCGGCGGAGGTCGGCGAGGCGCGACGCGCGCGGGGGCTGGAGCGCAGCCCCCGCGCCCTGGTCGTCCCGCTGGTGATCCGCAGCCTGCGCCACGCGCACCTGCTCGGCGAGGCGCTCACCGCCCG
>Ga0210040_10005242_pt1 | contig 16599 bp, 20 predicted proteins | sample CryGeyCG12114_NA_FD_185462 | JGI IMG/M metagenome (GOLD analysis project Ga0210040, IMG submission 185462) | Groundwater microbial communities from aquifer - Crystal Geyser CG19_WC_8/21/14_NA (SPAdes) (version 2) | ecosystem: Environmental > Aquatic > Deep subsurface > Groundwater | place: USA... | reverse complement strand
TAGCATCGAAGATCGTGATATACGGTGTCAGTGTAGCAGTGTCTTCCATTAGAATTGAACATTTGTTTGAGCATATTTTCCTGGATTTTGGAGACTTCCTCGAATAAAATCGTCACGATTTGACGTAAATTTAGTTATAAATATTCAAAACGCTGGAAATTGAGACGCCGTTGTTCATAAAATGGCTGAAGTCCTCACTGATTTTGTTTCAGACGATTATTTACAGGTAATGTCATATTAAGATAGTTATTCGACAGGTTTATGGAAGATTAGTTATTGTTCGCCCATAGGCTTTCGTAGTCGTTTAAAATCGTTCAACTACTCCAGGGTGAATATTACAAACTAATGATTAATCATAAATCATTAAATAAATGGACCAGTGGTATAAGAATAGCCAGAAATAAAAGGCAGTAGTTTTGCTCGTCAGGTTACATGGCTATAGTTATTTGGTGCAAGAAATGTACGAAACGGATGGAATGCATTATAACGCGAAATTGGCGGAGTCATAGATGCTGCTATGATCAATTTATAAATATTTTTTTTGTGTTTTAGGAGTTTGAAAACAATTACAAGGAAGAATGCAAACTAGGAAACCCAAGTGAAGACGTAAAGTTTCAATATGCATGGTGTTTGGTAAGTGATTTCCTCTATTAAAATATCCCCATGCGTAGCAAAACTTATGCAACATCAAAACAAAGAAAATGCATCTCTATCTGCGCGTGAGTGCGCATTAGCAAATTAAGGCATTCTTTATCAAAAAGAAATTATCTTTTTTTTGCATATATAATCTTTGTGTAACAATTTGAGCAATTTAAAAAGTTGACATTTCATTCTCTACATTTTTTAGATTCGATCAAGATTACTTTCCGATGTGAAAAAAGGTGTCGGATTCATGGAGGAACTCATGAAAAGTACGTCTCTCCATATTCAAGCTTCATTTTCTTTAAGCTTTTATTAAATGCATTGCAACCCAACTTAATTTGTTTTTAGGCAGTACTGACCAGACAAGACAAAGGGAGTATCTCTATTATTTATCAGTTGGGAACGGCCGCCTCAAAGAATACAATACTGCATTGAAACATTTAAAGAATTTATTGAAAGTAAGTGTTTTTGAGACTTGATATGAGATTTATGTATTTCTGTTACTTTATTTCAACTAATTTGTTTTACCTGTATGCAGTTAGAGCCAGGAAATCGCCAAGGCCAAGAACTGGAGAAGGCCATCAAACGGGCAATGGAAAATGGTAATGATGGAATCTTACTTCTAGTTTATTGAATACACTACGTATGAGCTATTGAATTGAGCCTTGCTTGTGTAAAAACTTTTTTTAAATTAAAATCTGCAGATGCATTAAAAGGTGCCGCAATTGCAGGAGGTGGTCTCATTGTGGCTGGAGGATTAGTTGCTCTTGGAATATCTCTTTTGAAACGTTGAAAAAATACATTTGCTGGCATAAAACGTGGGATTGTACCTGTTATTCCGGTTTTATTTGGTTGTCGACAAATTACACATTGGGAATGACGCATGTCCATCCTAATTATTTATTTATTTGTACGAGTTAGTTCCTTAATTATCATGTTTTAACTTGTTTCTTCACTTTCAGTCACCTGTAAGAAGCTATTATTCGTATTTTGATGAATGTGTGTCGTCAGCACTGGGATAACACGATAACATTGGTAGATTGTATTCTATTCTTATTTTTGCTGTTATCTTAAGAATCTGTTAGTTCTATGCATGGTTTCTCGGATCAGATGATGTACGATGTGATACAGCTTTATTTTGTATTTAGTTATTACTTTCTTGCCCTTCTGTCTGTTTGTTTTTTGTTGCTTAGATTACGTATTGTTACTGTGTATTGTGTGTTTGATTTACTTTCAATTCTTGATGATCATTAGCTAACGATCACTATAAATTGCTCTTTTAATATCGGTAGAGATAAAACGCACATTATAAAAGGGCAGAATTTTAATATCTATGGAAGTGAAATCCTCATTATTGCATAAATATGTTCGCTGGTTATAGTTCAGAACTGGCGCAATCCCATCGCAGTAAGTTTGTAGTTTAGTACAGTTGTAACAAACGTAATGGAGCAATAATAAAATTTGGCGCCTATATTCTATTTTTACTAATTTATTCATCATTAATTAAGTTTTTCTATGGAATACGAGATATATGCCGTTTCTCAATGTAATATATTCTCCTTCCAAGACAATTTAGAGTTCATGCAGTAACGGATTAGCATAATATCTAGACAAGACCACAAAAATGAGAGTCTCAAAGTCCAGTTTCCTCCAAATCTGACCATGCATTGCTAATTTTATACTCAACAAGTCTAAAAATAGTGCAAATCTCCATATTTCTTCCATTTTTTAGCATAAAACTGACTTTAAAAGAAGGTGTGTTGCATACGAAATTCAATTTTTCACCTAACTAATGCAGTGCTAATTTCTATCCAAAAATAGGATGACCAAAGCATGGTCGCTTATAATCCTGATTCCTGATGTCAATAGACTGGTTAAAAATTTAGTGTTGACCAGTCTCTGGTGTAATTAGTTTTTAGCTTTAAAAGCACTTAGCACGTCATGTAGTGGCTATTTTGAGCATATCACATCACCAGTTGTGTTACTTATGCTCCAATATTCTGTAACTAACTACCTGTACCTGGCTATTAGGTAATTGAAAACTTGACAGAAAGTTGGCAATTATCCTTCGGAATCTGACGCAGGTTTTCATGTCCGCATGATCTGTTGTACAAGACAGGTCAGAATTAAGAAAAATGTTAACTAAACTACACAGTTCAGTAATGATCGCCATACTTTTTGAAAAGCCTATATACTCAATCATGAAAACCGTTTTTGTAGTAAAATGTGAATTTCAATTTGTATGAACTCCGAACAAATTATGTTAACATTGTTAAAATTAATTATTCCCCGCTTGAAATTATAGCGAGACTCAGACTTCTACAAGCTGCTGATGTGAGCGAGCTGCTCAAAGTTAAACTAAATTGACAAAAATCCCATATACGGAAAAAATAAGAGAAGCGAAAAATGCAATCAAAAAACCATTTTACGTAAACTAGAAAGTTAACATATCACACGTTTAGGTCAGAAACTGATGGTGACCTTTTAGTTTTCTCACAAAATCATTCAACTTATTCAGCATGAAAAGTCAAGCCAATATGCCGACAAATATAGTTAGTAAGTAACGCTTTGATTAGAGAGCCAAAGTTCATCATAATTTTTCCTGCTTTGCAATTCAAAAATCTAACTTTTTCTGGTCTCCAACTCATTGTGATGCGTACATTGTACTTTTGGCATGTGATGATTCCAGAGGTCCAGATACATAATACGCTATAGCTGTGTATGGGTCTAGAACAAAAAGCAATAGAAAATGATAGACTAATTTTTATGATGATGGTTAGTCCATTCGACGCAAATAATCAATTTATTTAGCAAGTTTAATTTTAGCCCTTACTCTTTACGTTTTCTATTTAAAGCGACAATGATCAACAGCAAAAGATGAGATTCTTAACAAGTGTCTTCTGCAGTGATCAAGCAAGGCAATTTTCGAACCAACGTTTTAGTTCATTGCGTGGGTCTTGATACAAGTTTCATTTTTCTGTCGTTTTTCCAATATGGACAGTGAAAAAAATGAAGACTATTTGCCTCAGAGAAATCGAGCCTCATCTATCATCATTGATGTAAGGTTAAAATATTTGAAAAATATTATTTTTTCACTTTTTTCATGAAATATTTAAATATCTTTTTTAACTCTTTAGGATAATGATACAGTATGGGCTGTAGGAAAAAATCGATCGTATTCCATCACTTCATACGAAAATAATAAGAACAAGAGTGAAAAATGGGACAACGGGATTGATAATCCTGCTTTTACAAAGGATTTTAAGGTATTGAATTTTAAAGCGTTACGGAAAATCGATTCAGATGGGCTTTTAATCTACTGTTTTCAAAATTTAGGATGAGCCAGTTCATTTGGGACATAGCAAGCAAATTCGGCGAAAATCTTTATCGTACTTGAAAAAGGAGTTGACAATTGATTATCATCAGGTGGACTTGCGAACCCTTTTCAACAGATTTGGAAGTCATCCTACACAAGTAAGCAATGGAGCAATAAATTGCATGCAACACTGCATCCAATTATCCAATGTACTCTATCCAATGTGTACTTCACAATATAGGGATTGACTGATGTCCAAATTGCTCAAAATCTTTTAAAATATGGGAAAAATGAGCTTACGCCACCCAAAACGGAGCCATTATGGCTCAAGTTCTTGAAAACATTAGTAGGAGGATTTCAATTGCTATTGTGGACTGGAGCGATTCTCAGTTTTGTTGCGTATGGTGCTCAATGTTTTCAGTCTGCGGATCCTCCTCAAGATAACGTAAAAAAAAAACTCAAAATCCCCCAATATCATGTTTCAACAATCATAATTACTGCTCTGATTCACTCTAAATTCATTATACACAATCATAGCTTTGGCTGGGAATAGTTCTAGCCGTCCTGGTAAATGTCCTGGGCCTATTTACATTTTACCAAGAATATTCGAGTGGGAAAATCATGGAATCTTTCACAAAACTGGCTCCAACCTTTGCGAATGTCATCCGAAATGGGAAAGTGACCAGTGTAAATGCCCGAGAACTTGTAGTTGGAGATATTGTGGAAGTCAAATTCGGCGATAGAATTCCTGCCGACATTCGGATTTTGGAATGCCAAGGCCTTAAGGTACCTACTTATACACATCATGTAACATTCTTATGTCACACATACATAGAATCTGGGCCCAGGCTCAGGTAAAATTCTTGAATTCAAATTAACTTTTTCTTATTCAGGTCGATAATTCTTCCCTAACCGGCGAATCCGAAGCACAATCCCGCTCTGTCATTTGCACCGATGAGAGCCCAATGGAAACAAAAAATCTCGCTTATTTCTCTACTTACGCTCTTGAAGGTATATAAAACCAAAACTACCTAAGAAATTACTTTAAATGCATATTAATTGCAAATTACCCAATTATTTTCCAGGCACAGCCAAAGGTATAGTAGTAAGCGTAGGTGACAACACATTTATCGGCCGAATAGCCGGTCTCGTCTCCGGCCTGGACTCCAGTGACACCCCCATGGCTCGAGAAGTGGCCCACTTTGTAAAAATCATCTCCGCCGTAGCCATTTTTTTCGGACTCTTATTTTTTGTCATTTCCCTATGCATGGGTTACTCATTTATCAACTCGGCGCTCTTCCTCATCGGCACAATCGTGGCCAACGTGCCCGAAGGACTTTTGGTCACATTCACTGTAATTCTCGCCCTCACTGCGAAGCGAATGGCTCGTAAGAATTGTCTGGTTAAACAATTACATGCTGTAGAAACTTTGGGCTCCACCTCGGTAATCTGTTCGGACAAGACGGGCACATTGACCCAAAATAAGATGACTGCTTCCCACATGTGGTTTGGTACAAGAATTGCCAGCATTGGGGAAGAATTCGGGATCGAGTTGACTGCACTCTTACGCACGGCAAGTCTTTGCCTCCGGGCCAAATTTTTGTCCGATGACTCTGGATTACCGATATGCGAAAGGTGTGAAATTTTGTTATAGATTTGGTGGATAATATTATGCTAGTTAACAACAGTAGTGTAATATAAAGTGTTGAATAATTTAGGAGAATCAATGGAGACGCATCAGAATCAGCTATTCTCCGGTCCATGGAGAATTACATGGGCAGTGTGGAGCGGTACCAACAGGAGAGACCTAAAGTTTTTGAAATTCCATTTAATTCGACCAACAAATGGCAATTATCCATCCATGACACGTCTGCGGACACGAGTGAGCATGACTATTTGTTGGTTATTAAGGTCAGTTAGTTATAGTATCAGATGAATATTTGATTTTAACATGTATTGGGGGCATAAAGAGATTTTTTGCTACTAATAGGGCGCACCAGAAAAAATTATCTCATTTTGTAGTCACGTAAGTGTGAAAGGAGCAAGCTTCAATTTGGATGCGGCATGGAGACAAACGTTCGATGAGGTTTATGAACAACTGGGTGGATATGGAGAACGAGTTATAGGTTAGTTAGTAGCACACAAAACAAAGTATGCACATTAATTGGAAAGTTTGTCACTCATTAACATTGGCAACTATTTGCCACTCCAACCACAGGATTTGCACAATGCTACCTACCCCGCAATGAATATCCTAAAGACTTCAAATTCGAAGAAGATGACATGGATGAGATCCTAGAATCTGGACTAACATTCACCGGCCTCATATCTATGATTGACCCACCGCGACCTGGAGTGCCCGATGCAGTACAGAATTGTAGAAATGCGGGCATTAAAGTAGTTATGGTCACTGGAGATCATCCAATCACGGCTAAAGCTATTGCACGCGCTGTGGGCATCATTTCTGAAGGTGTGATAACGGTGAATTTCATTCCATTCATGATATGGACTGCAGATTTAACCTAACTTTTTAACCAATCCTTAGGAACCGAAACGGTACAAGACGCCGCAAAAAGACTGAACATTCAAGTATGTGATGTGGACCCCCGAACGTGCCATGCAGCCGTAGTGACTGGTGCTGAGCTATTGGAAATGTCCACTCCTCAATTAGACGAAGTTTTACAGTAAGTTAGTTAGTTAGGATTCCAAAACTTACCTAAACAAACCACAGTAGCTAACTTTTCAAACCCAAACTTTCTACGTTTTCAGATACCACCGAGAGATAGTGTTCGCCCGAGTTTCACCGCAGCAAAAACTAGTGATCGTAGAGGGATTCCAACGCATGGGACATATCGTAGCAGTGACCGGGGACGGAGTAAATGACTCGCCCGCGTTGAAAAAAGCGGATATAGGGATTTCCATGGGCATAGCCGGTTCAGACGTATCGAAACAAGCGGCGGACATGATTCTCCTAGATGACAACTTTAGTTCTATAGTCACCGGAGTGGAGGAAGGACGATTGATTTTCGAGAATCTCAAGAAATGTATTTGCTACCTCCTCGCAGCCAATATTGCGGAGCTGATCCCATTTCTCACTTATATCACACTGCGGATCCCACTGCCGCTGGGAACTATTCCTATGCTTATGATTTGTCTAGGGACAGATATTTTGCCCACCATCTCCCTGTCTTACGAGAAAAGTGAGGGAGACATTATGCGCCGGCCGCCTAGGAATCCAAAGACTGATAAACTTGTCACTGATCGGTATGTTAATTGACACAGTAACTAACTAATAACAGCTGTATAGAAAACTGGAGTAATTAACTAATTTTGCTTGGATTGATAGACTGGTAATGTACTCATACGGCCAGTTGGGAATGATCGAAGCATTTTCTGGGCTATTCACGTATTTTGTGGTCATGGCGCAAAATGGGTTCCGCATGGAGAGATTGATTGGATTGGCTAGTCAATGGGATTCTTCCAGTATTAATGATTTGGAGGACTCTTATGGCCAAGAATGGGTAAGTTAAATATGTTTTAGACTTTCTATTCATCTATTACACCGCAGGGTTGAAATATCTCACTTTGTTTTAGACATACAATGCTAGAAAAGATTTGGAGCACACTTGTTGGACAGCCTATTTTTGTTCAGTTGTGGTTTGCCAATGGGGGAACTTATTGATTTCCAAAGTGCGCAGGGTGCCCCTTCACACAAAATTATTCGAGTAAGTGAAAAACTACTTGTTAAAAAAATTTCAATGCAAGTGCTGTTTTCAATACTGCAAACTTTTTTTGCAGCAATTGGGTAGTTTTCGCTGCAATCATAGGGGAAACTTTGCTAGCATCTTTTTTGACCTACACTCCTGGCTTAAATACTGCAATTTCCTACATGCCAGTTCGGTAATTGAACTACAAAAGTTTTAAAATTAATTTGAGCAGTTTTGTTTAAGTAGTTTGCGATAAATTGCGAAGCTAAACTATTTGCTTTTTTTTGTAACTTCAGAATTTGGTGGTGGCTCGCCGCAGTTCCATTCTGTATCCTAATAATTGGTTATGACGAAATCCGCCGATTACTACTCCGTACCTGCCCCTCATGGAAATGGTTTCAGTTCCAATTCTACTATTAACTAGCTCAATGTAACTGTCCGCAAATTTTACTCAGCTCAGGGTTAGAAAAATGCGCATAAAGTGTTCTCAGTAAGGAAGTATGGTATAAGTAACTAACTAACTAACTAAAGTTCTTCGAACAATCCATTTTTATATTATTCATGCATTCGCAGTGTACACTATAAGCGAATGAGTATTGCTTGGTATTGTTACTTACTCTCATCAATGTTTGTTTTCAAAAATAAAAATCTAGTCAACTTTTATTATCTGATGATACTCATACTTGCTTATAAAACTGCAAGCCCATTTTGACTTGACCTAACTGAGCGCAAGATAATAACAATCGGAACGAAAGGCAAATAGCTAAAGTCCCAAACTTTCAAAACGCAAAGTTATGGGTGAAATCATACTCAATTGTGGGAATGACCGCTTGGACAAACTTTAGGAAAATAATTAAATACATGTGAACACCCAGTTCTTTGCCTCCTTCAGTGACCGTTTCTATGATTTTTTTCATCACCTCAGCATGTCTACATGGATGGACTGATGCAGCTATCACTCCTATCAGGTATGGATGAGTTTCCATTGTTACTGTCTTTTTGGCATGGTCTTGGCTCACGTCTTCGTACATTTGGTCTACTGTGAGCACTTTTCGATTCTAGAGAGAGAAAATCATGAATTTCGGATTTACTAACTATTTCATTCTCATAAAAAACTAAATTGCATCGAGTCTTTTCTTACCTCGTCATATCCAAATAGCCAAAGCCTCGGAGTCTGATAATATTTATCATATGTAATGTGCAGATCGTAAGTGCGAGTTTGAATGATTTCACCAGTATCCCCAGTTCCAGTCATGGAAGACTCCTTTGGCTTCTCCATCACATGGGTTTGACTATCCGCTTCATCTAGTAATCCCGAGGCTTCGAAATCTTCCATGTCCATGGCCACTTCTTCATCGTCTTCGTCCCCATCCCCTGTCGTTTGGGGTGTGGGAGCTTTGGAAGCCCCGGTGGAACCATCTAAGCTCATTTCTAACACCTTTTGTTCCATAGTGGGTTCAAAATGATGTGTATCTACCCATCCACCTAGGAAAAACTGAACATTTTAGAAAAGACATGCTAAACACAAACAAAAGCCAGAAATTATGAATAGAATTTTAGTTTACCTTCTGCATCCCCTTCTTCAATAACTTTTTCTTGATCAGCATCGTATTCAATCTGCAAGTTGGAAAAATAAATGACGTTGACGTTCAACTTAAGATTTGCAGGTTTGGGTATGGGTAAACTTTTGTGTCACCTGTTTGCATCTTTTAAAGCAGGGCACATTTTTAGTAATCAGAAATTGTTTCTCTTTGGGCAAATATGGCTTAGCTTTGGACTCATCACCCGGGGCCCATTGCCATGTGGGGCAATGATGAACTAAATGGTCTCCAGCAGCTACAAATTCTTCAGGAGTGATAACCCCAGTCTCACGAAATTTGGATTCCTTCAACACTGGTGTGAAATATTCTGCTACTCCTAGGGCTGATCCCTTCACAGTGTTGATCACGTTTTGCATATTAATAAGTGTGGTTTATTAATTTTACCTGGAAAATAAAAAAGCCACATAAATAATGCATAAACAACTTTTGTTCCTGTGCGACAGTTGAACGCCATTGTACAATGTTTTAAAGCATTTCGTGATTATAATGCAACGCTTTGAAGCCAACGAGTGACTTTCAGACGACATGTTTTAGTAAGCTAGAGCAAACGCGAACTTTTCAGATAACCAACATTGATTAATACTGCGCATTTCAAGTTATCTTTAGAGACAAAGTGGGCGGCGTCGAACAATATTACATTTTGTGATTCGGTTTCCATGGTATCAAAAGCGATTTTATTCAGTGAAACTATGGTGACCGGACTAAGGAACCCAAGCATTTCTTCCTTGTCACTTGGCAACAAGGAAAATACTGACATTTAAGTATTACAATTTAAATGAAATGTGTGTTTAATTGCTCGTTAGTAATTTGTTGGTTGATGTTGATACTACTGATTTGGGCTCGCAATAGCTACAAGTGCCAACTGTGCTCATCCATGTCAACAATGAAAACTTACCAGATATTTCAAAATGGAAAGTGACCCTTTTTTAATGCCTACAAAGTTTGGAACAACACCGATTTGGATAATTAAACCTCCAAAGGAACACAATCATTTACTAATGCATTTGAATTGACTTTTACAAATAACTTAACTCGAACCTCGAACTTATGGGTTAGTACCGCCGTTCCCTCCTTATGCTATTGCATGCAATGCACATGCACTGCATAAGAAACCCAAGCCAGAAAATCTGGACGGACACAAAGAAATGGAAGAACTTTTTCCGTTGCCATGGCTAGTGGAGCAAATGAAAAGAATTCGTAAACAAACTTTTGCGTCGGTTGCAAGTCATTGTTACTACAGATGCCATTGTTGTCAGTTTCGTAATAACAAAATCCGGAAGTTTCTTCTGAATTTAATTTCTGCCAAGTTATAGTTGTCTACCCAAGTGAATGAAGCTTCAGTATATAAAGATTATCTTTTGAAATAGTACCAAAGCTTATCACAATTGTACTTAACCTGTGATTTTTTAACATTCACATAAATTCTTTGATTTTGTTGCAACGTTTCGTACAGCGGCATATTTCCATCATGGACAATTCTAATATGTCGTCCTTTCGATCTGGAACTTCTCACTGCAGCTCACTTACGTATCCTAGAAATGAGTTGAATGCAACTCAACTTAGCCAATCGCAATCTTCTAAATTTGCTTCGATATGGACCCAGTATTCTCAACTCACTGAGAATGGAAGCAAACGACGGAGGTCTGAAAAACGTTACAGAGCGAGCAGTATTGCCTGGTAAGTTTTTTATTTCAATATTTTAGGTTGTTTGAAATATAGACAGTTTTTGGCATTCATTTAATTAATTTTTAGCACCAAAGTCAACAAGTAGTACTATTGTGAGATTATTGACTATATAGCTACTATAGCATAGGGATTTTTTTCATTGTAAATATAGCAATTTACTTGAGCCAAAAATTTTGAATTTTTTTCTTAAATATTATTTTAACAGCCGGCTTTACAACATGGCTATTTATTGTTGGCAACTCCATCGCATTGTTTTAACTGTATTTTGGGGAGTCATAATTTATTGCAGCAATTAAAATGTTGCATTCAACTTTTAGAGAAATAGTTTGAGGGACTCAGTTACGGTTTTGTTTGTTTATCACGGTGCGGTCATGCGCAGTAGGGTAATCATGTTATAAATTAATAAAAACAAAGAGACTCTGACTCCGTGCATGTTTTCATTATTATTGCGCTGTATATTTAGGGCAAGATGCAAAGTAGAAAAATATTTTGTTGTGTTTGTTTTAAACACGTATAGAATTCTTATTCTTATGTTTAATCTTTTTTCTACTCCGGAAAAGGTTAGAAAGAGGACCCGAAGATACTACACAATTTACTCCGCCTTACTTTGTGAACCCAAGTATGAAAAGTGTTTTACCATGGAAGATGTTTTCTATTTGGAATAAAAGAGTGCAAGAAAAGTTGAACAAAGAAATTATGGTTCGATCTATTCTGAAAGAGACATTGGTCAACTTTGGTATTCAACCTCTACAGGACTGTTTTGGGTATATTTGTGATCCCATCATAAATGAAGATCCATTGAACTTCGTCGCTGTAAGTATTATACTCAACAACTCAACTGTACTGGCGTGACATTTCATTTAACATTTAAAAGTTAACAATATTACACACACTAATTTTAATCCTCATCCGTTTATTTGCACGTAGTTGTGTGTTGACGTTGACGAAGATTCATCCCACACCTACACTCTCCGCCGCTCCCACAGACTCACCGAATTCACCATTAAATTGAGAGTGAAAAAATATATGTTTGATGAGGAGAACGTTGGGGAGAAACGACGGGACAAAGATTGGAAAATTGTGGCCCATGGGGACCTAGCCGATATTTTAGACGAAAATGCTCAGCGAGGACATCTCTTTATTATTTATGGAGGTTTGGTTTGTGAGGAATCTAAAACGGTTACATTGAACGTCTCCGGTGACAAATCTGAAGCGCCTATTTACTCCAGAATTATTCATTTGGTTAACAATGTGAGATTTTTTAGTAACTACGTAAATTATTATATTTGGATTATTGTGATGACCCACCTATTTGTTTTGCAGGGACAGTCTAAGCCACCATGTGATATTTATGATGTGGGCATAACAAAGTACACTATGATTACCGATGTAGGTAAAACTAAGGAAGGTGAAGATTTCACTGTCAACACATTTGCCCCCAAAATGTGTGAACTCCGTCGGTCCAGTGTTTCTATTTCGTCAAACTACTCCCAATCTACTAGTGGGGGATCTCAACAGTCTGAAGATGACAATAACATCTCTGGAAATTTTAGTGTTTTTGATTGAAGAGTTCGGTATCAACTAAAACTAATTAACTTTTATTTATGCTCTTCTATGCGGGGCTGTTTATATTACTTGCATTTATTAAGGTATATACGGATTGCATAACCAGGAGTCAATTGTTTCTGTATTTATTTTCATTTCTATTTCTAGGTGTATGAAAAACAAACCAAATGTGTTTACCAATTTTAGTTAGTAAGGTTTAGTCGGATTAAATAGTTATTAGTCATCTCCATCTGATCATCTGGTGTTCGTTTTCTGTGATTACATATTTATGCGTTCTATCTTATCACTCTGTTTATGCATTCGTATAAAGCCGACCAATATCAAGCTGTAACTACTTACCATATCTGTAAATAAGAACTAACTTATACATGGATGAATTATTCATCACCAAATCATCTGGTCTTCTTGAACGAAAATTGAATAAACCTTCGTAATTGTGTACAGTTACAGTATTAAATGTTTTTGTCCGTCCAGTACAATTCTTTCAAATGGCCAGGAATCAGTGTCACCACAATCATATTCACATGCACTTCTCCACAGCAGCATTTTTAATTCTTTTGGTTCTATTCTGCACAAGCTGCATTAATGCTATTACCAGTCAACACTTACAATCCAACTGTGTCTCATATGGCGAGAAATCTGTTGAATTCTTACTAAAGCTGTGGCGTCATTCAGAACAGTAAGTACATAAGGAATGATTAAATAATATAATGCATTAATTTTTTTGGGTTATCGTTGCTAACAAACTAAACGTGCTGGTTTTTTGTTGTAGTATGATCTTACTTGCTCCATCTACTTTTCTAATGGGAAGTGAAAACTCTGTAGCAATCCCAGGAGACAGTGAAACTCCATTACGACCAGTAGAAATCAAAACCCCATTTTGGATTGACCAAAGTGAAACGACTGTATTAGATTTCAATCGATTTGTGACGTCCACAAACTATACCACTACTGCTGAGAATTTCGGCAATTCCTTTGTTTTCTGGTTAGAGCTACAAGACCTGTCCAAAAAGAATGTCAAACTCCAAGAAAATGCATCCCGCGTATGGTGGTGGATTCAAAAAGATGGCATTTCATTTCGAAATGTTACTAAAGAGAGTGCGGGGGATTCTGTTGATAACTATCCTGCTACACACGTATCATGGGACGACGCACAAGCTTATTGTGATTGGAAAGGGGGGAGATTGCCGACAGAAGAGGAATGGGAATTTGCTTGCAAAGGGGGTTGCGATCGATGTATTCATCAGTGGGGGGATGAATTGAAACTCAATGGAACACATATGTAAGGGTTCTAAAATGGCTGTATCAAATTTAGTTGAATGAAAAATATCTAATTGGTTGAGTATGACTGACCGAGCGTTTCAAATTGTAGGTCAAATATTTGGCAAGGAAAATTCCCGCTAAAAAATACGAAAAAAGATGGATACATTTTCACTGCACCAATCGGAAGTTTCCATCCCAATGCTTATGGTCTTTATGATATGATTGGAAATGTGTGGGAATGGGTTGACGCCATTAGACGTAAAAATCACGTTAAAATTCAAAAAGGAGGTTCCTTTCTTTGTCATAGGAGACATTGTTACCGATACCGATGTGGAGCCCGAACTGGCGGTTCAAGGGATTCTACTGCTTCTAATTTAGGATTTCGATGTGTAGTCTCAATCTAAGCCATTTTGATTGTTTTTGTAATTTCATATTTTATTATGTGCAGTAAAAAATATTTACGTATTTTAAGGCATTAACTAACTAATTAATATTTTCTATACAAGGATCAAAACTTTTGAATACATTAGTGTAATTAATGACTAGAAAAGAACTGCCGGCACCAAGTAATGATCCCACTTGAGTTACAATTCCCCATAATAGCAGTCCCCGATTTTTGTCCGTTTGAAGCAATAATTGGGCCGATGAAACCCTCACGTATGTAATTTGAGCCATAAGTAGCACCCATGAGGACACCTGTAAATCATGAGTTCTTTAAGATGAATTCTTTTAGTTCAGAGTTTTTTTTTTAATTTTCCCACCCAAAAGAACAAAGAAAAGAGCTAACCATTAAAATAGTTCCCGTCATTTGACCCGCAAAAGGAGGATTTGGACTCAAAAGTGCTGTCACCACAATAAATAAAATCACACCGGCCGACCAAACAGTAAAAAACGCTACTGATTTTTTTGTCGGATCCGGTAAAAACGGAATCAAAAGGGAAGTAACAGGATTCGCAATATGGGATAAATTCAATGCCAAATGGTAAGCTACGACGCCGTAGGGCAAACAAGCGTATGATTGAATAGCAGGTAAAAGTCCATTGCAAAAATAGGCCGCCCATCCTTGCACCAGTAGTAGACAAATCAAATCTTTTTGATTTACGAAAGATCTACATTTCGAAATCCAAGTAGAGTCTTTCAGTTTTTCCTCTATACATTTTTTGACAACTATTGAGGTAGTACTAATTGGAGTCGGGGAATTCAAATCTTCCCTCAAATATTTTCTTGTGATAGATTTCATGTTCAGGAGAACAAAGGATCCGGAGGACAGGATTGTTAAGCCAAGTAGTATGAGGAAAAAAGCACTCATCGAGAAATTTGAGGTGGTCACGGATTCGCATTTGGACAATGCCTCTGCATTGTTTATCCCTTGTGCCAAGGCCAATACACTAGGGATAAAGTTCGCGAGCCCTTCGCCGATAAAAAATGAGGTTAAATATCTCGGTTGAAAGTTGCCCATAAATGGGATATGGAGGATTCGGCTCAGGCATACTGATTGGGCCAGAACGAACGTCAGACCTGAAATAGTATAGTTAGTTAAAATTTTGACATATGGCTTTATAATTGTGGAGATTTTGTCAATTTGCTTACCAAAAAATGCTCCTGATTGGAAATTGCGACCGTATATACCCGAAAAGTTATCCGGGTTACTGAAGAGTTGAACGAACATGGCTATGGAGAGAATACTGGTAGCCAAAACGAAGAAAATGGCTCCTCTCTGTGTTATGACTTTTGGAAACCAATAATGCAGAAGAATATAAACGGCGGGACCAATATTGGCCAACTGAACTACTAGACTCAAATATGAAGGGAGATTCCATGAGCCAGAGACATTTGGTACCAAAAGTGGCATTTCTGCCCAGACTCCATTGATGTTCAACCATGTGCTCAGTCCAAATAGGGCAACTAGGATGTCAATCTTCCAACTCCGGTCCTGGGATTCCATTTCATCGACTGTTAGACTTAAGGGATTACAACTACTATTATTTAGATAAATCACTGATTTGAATAGTCACAATTATTGATTTCTTTAGCAATAATAAGTGAAGACAGGTTAGCTATATTTATATCGTAAATTCTCAAATTACTTTTTATTAATTTAACTCAAGTCACGTTCAAATTAAATAGTTTCTACACATTATGATTATAGTAACAACTGATAAAATATAAAATGTAGCTCTGTGGTAATTAGTATTGAACTAATTAATGGTTCCAAAACTAGCTGAGAATTTAAAAAAATGAACTTGACCCTGTTAATTATTTATTATAGATCGTATAGTTGATTTATGTATGCATAATAAGATGTTGCACAACCCAGTAAGCTAATAATGGTTGCATTCAATCTATTGTTAACAAAAAATTCCAAGAAATTAATTGAACATGAAACAATTGACTTGATTTGAATGCAATTTATGCGTATAAGCAAAAACAATGATTACCGGCTGAAGTGAAAGTACTATAATCTTCGGACCCGCAAATAACTCTTTCAAAGATTAAAAAAATATTTCTTGTCGCCTTTGATCATGACATGATAAACTTGGAACTCGAATGCTCCAGCGCAATAAGTATAAGTAAGTAACCACAATATAGCAGTTTTAGTTGGTAAAGTTAAGCGTGTTTGTTCAAACCTTGAAGTCAATTAATCTTAAGTGAAATGAAACCTATACGGACTGAACCCAGTGATTTCGTTCACACTTATTTAACCTTACTCTGTGATCAACATTCTAAATGCACCGAAACATATATAACAAAGCCAAAAATGAACAAAGTCTGCAATTTGTCCTCTGGTCATGATTATTCACTCCGCTTGCATGTCTAA
>Ga0210040_10005241_pt1 | contig 16600 bp, 9 predicted proteins | sample CryGeyCG12114_NA_FD_185462 | JGI IMG/M metagenome (GOLD analysis project Ga0210040, IMG submission 185462) | Groundwater microbial communities from aquifer - Crystal Geyser CG19_WC_8/21/14_NA (SPAdes) (version 2) | ecosystem: Environmental > Aquatic > Deep subsurface > Groundwater | place: USA... | reverse complement strand
TCATTGAACTTTCTAGATGCGATCATGCGATCAGTCGAATTTATTTTCACCAACAAACGAAATGCAGTCGTCATCGCATCTCCATGTGAATCAAACAAAGAATTCTGTTGGTGCGTCAACGCATGCATCCAGTCGGAGCTTTGTGATGCAGCATCAATCGCATGTTCAAATCGCATCCATGTGAACTAGGCTTTAATCTTAATGTTAGTTGCGATAAAAAAATATGAGTAGTCCGAGCAGTCATATATTCTCTCGACTACTGGAGATCAATGGCTATTCGACTACGCCGAAAATGTTCAAAGTCTGAAGTCAATCTGTTAATGTGTTTCACACTTTTGCATTTCTTTCATCATATCATTATTGAGCTACTTTGGTGTGCACGGAATTTTGTGATTAAAACAGAGTTATTTAGCTTCAATGTTATGTGGTAATGGTTAGCTTTTGCTGGTTACTGTGCTAACAAAATTTGAATTAGTGTTCATTTTAAAATAACACATGACGAATTTGTTGATTTCTAGGAAATGTGGGGTTTTGGTTGCCACAGGTTATTTGTCAAAAAAGGACCCCGCACCGGTAACACAGAAAGATGACATTCAAATGAAATATTTTCAAAAGTTCGTCAAATGTTTATTTTTTTGCGCTGAATCCGAATCTGCAATCAGATTTCCCGAATTCGGTTTCAATCACCCGCTAGGGGTCACTAAAGGTCAGAAGAAAAAATTCCAAAATAAACAACAAATATCGCATATTTACGTTTTGAATAGCGTAGAAAATGATTCCGAATGTCAAAAACCGAAAAATCCGATTTTAATCCGATTCGGGTATTACTTGTGTAGAAATGACATTCAGTAGCAAAATGATGCAAACATGATTTTCTAGGTTTTAAATAGCGCAGAAAACGATTCTGAATGTCAAAAACCCAAAAATCCGATTTTGATCCGATTCGGGTATTACTTGTGTAGAAATGACATACAGTGCCAAAATGATGCAAACATGATTTTCTAGGTTTTCAATAGCGTAGAAAACGATTCTGAATGTTAAAAACCGAAAAATCCGATTTTGATCCGATTCGGGTATTACTTGTGTAGAAATGACATTCAGTAAAAAAATGATGCAAACATGATTTTCTAAGTTTTCAATAGCGTAGAAAACGATTCTGAATGTCAAAAACCGAAAATTCTGATTTTGATCCGATTCGGGTATTACTTGTGTAGAAATGACATTCTGTTAAAAATCCGAAAAAAACAGCTTTTAGGGTTTTTTGACATTCAGAATCGTTTTCTACGTATTTTAAAACCTAGAAAATCATGTTTTTTTCGATTTTTCACTGAATGTCATTTCTACACAAGTAATACTCGAATCGGATCAAAATCGGATTTTTCGGTTTTTGACATTCAGAATTGTTTTCTGCGCTATTGAAAACCTAGAAAATCATGTTTGCATCATTTTTCTACTGAATGTCATTTCTACACAAGTTATACCCGAATCGAATTAAAATCGGATTTTTCGGTTTTTGACATTCAGAATTGTTTTCTACGTATTTAAAAACCTAGAAAATCATGTTTTTTTCGATTTTTCACTGAATGTCATTTCTACACAAGTAATACCCGAATCGGATCAAAATCAGATTTTTCGGTTTTTGACATTCAGAATTGTTTTCTGCGCTATTGAAAACCTAGAAAATCATGTTTGCATCATTTTTCTACTGAATGTCATTTCTACACAAGTTATACCCGAATCGGATTAAAATCGGATTTTTCGGTTTTTGACATTCAGAATCGTTTTCTACGCTATTTAAAATGTAAACATGCCATTTTTGTTGTTTTTTTTTGGAATTTTTTGTTCTGACCTTTAGTGACCCCTAGCGGGTGATTGAAACCGAATTCAGGAAATCTGATTGCAGATTCGGATTCAGCGCAAAAAAATTAACATTTGACGAACTTTCGAAAAAATTTCATCTGAATGTCATCTTTCTGTGTTACCGGTGCGGGGTCCTTTGAAGATGAACGCAACAGGAGGAAATCCAGACGTTAATTTGATCACTAATTAACTAATTCCGTGAAAAAAACAGAAAAAAATTGTACCTAGGAGCAGCTTTGCGACAAAAAGTATATGAATCAGGATACCGATGCTTCGGAAAACTGTAGTTGTATTCAGTGCGTACATTTTTGTACAAATCCCAATCGTTGGGCAAAAGTGGCAACTGTGGGCCTTTTCGGAATCCAATTTGTGTCAGATTTCCCTACAGATGGTCAAACAAAAAATTGTCTTTGAGAGCTTGAAATATATTTGTTTTGGTGGAATAATGACATTTTTTACATACAAAAGACAAAGTATTGTCATTCTGGGGGTTCCAAGATGAGTCTTTAATCATATCCCATCTCCGTTTGGGTTTAGCTTTGACCCCAGCCCGTCTCACTTCCCAGTTGTGCATCAAATCGTATGTGGTCGTGTAATTTTGCAAGTAGTCGCAATAATCTTCTGTGTTCATAAGCATTTTGATTCCTTCCCCTTCGGCGGCCATTTTTCGTCCAAATGAGGATGGCGGCACTGAACAATCACCTGTAAACGAGAAATTGGGAAAAATTTGTTCATCCCATGGAATAAATTTGATCCAGGATGATAGTCAAAACGAAGGTTTTTTAGTTTGTGGAGTCAAAAATCAAGTTTTTGAAGCTCACAGACATAAACATCAGATTTTGTATAAATTATTCATTTCAAATTTTTCCTGGCCATACCTTTGTAGTCATCCAGACAATAAGGTTGGAAATCCGTTTTCATCAATGAATTTCCTGTGCAGCGTGGTTTCATCAATTTGTAGCATCTTCGATCTTCATACCAATTGTGTACTAAGGTCTACACAGAAATCCCAATATAAAATACCAAAATTTAAGAGTTTTTGGCAAGCGAAACGGGTAAATATATATATAGGGGTAAAACAAAATATCGGTCAAAATAGATACCCGTGTATTGTAGGGATTCTCTCGTCCCCACCTATCCCGAAAAGTCACATTCTTCTCTATAGACCCCAATTTGGGTGCATTTTTAGTCTCCTGTTGGAAAATACTGCAAAAAATTAAAAATATTTGATTTTTGCTTGCAAAGCTTGAAAATTTTGCTTAAATTACGTACAAGTCTTCTGTAGCTTGCATATTGAATTCTTTTGTGCGTTTTCAATTGGTTTTTGGAGAGTTTTTCAAAGTAGTGGCTTTAATTCCAAAAAGAAATAAAGTTCGATGCAAAAAGTTTTGTTGGTTCGGGACCACTGTCTTGCCAACCGGAAAAAAGTAAGTAGAACAGATTCTGACTATCTCTTCTCTTTCTTATTTGTAATCATTTTAAAACTATGAAAATTCTGTATTCAATTAAGACAAAAAAGCTTGAATTTTGGCTTTTTTCAGCTAAAACGCATTTTGAAACGTGGATGGAGTTAGTTGATTTGAATAGTGTTGAATAGTTTCGTTTTCCTTCTTGCAAGTAGGAAAACAATGGGCATGGGCAGCAAGAATGAAAGCAAGTATTTGCTCAAAATCATATAGTGAAAAGCAAAAGCACTTGCAGCAAATGCTATTAAATCTGAGACACAAAAATTGTTTATGCTCTGAAATGTGTTTTCTTTTTCGCTTTAGAATCCAAAATTGATAAAAAATCTAGTTTTAGACTAGTCTCAGTATGGTGTCGAGTTGCTCATCGTCGGATGTCGCATCAAATCGATTTCAACACAGATTTAAAATTTCCTTCAAATCCATGCAGAATTGGCTAAAAAATCGACGTTTGAAGATTTTTGGTGCAGTGCACATCCTGTTTACCTGTTATAACTCATTCTGGGCATCCAGCCGGATCTGATTCTGTACCATACGGAGTAGATGCGACATCCGACGATGAGCAACTCAACACCGTACTCAGTCAGACTCAGACTATAGTTTTAGAGCCAAAGTATTGCTTCCAGTCTTGCCCGAAAGAATGCAGCGCTTTGGAATATGAATTCATTTTTTTGTACTTATTCCAAAATGCATTACATTAACAGTGGGACCTGAGGAATTGTTATTATTAAATCGTGTGTGGGTGAACGAGAACTGTTGTACACATATTAGATAGTTGAAAAGTGTCTAAAAAACTTATAGACGGCTACAGATAATTCTATATAGACTAGACACATGTCAACTCCAGCTAAAGCATGTGCAGAAGTTCAAATTTATCTATTGTCTCCTAAGGAAAAAAATTCTAATTGACAAAAAATTTGAGATAGTACTTTTGACAACCCTTCAGTTGGTCGTGATATTTAGTTTCCTGTCATTTTTGCGTGCGTTCTCTACAAAAGCTTTTTGACCGTCACATTTTCGGAAAATATTTTTCATATCAACATACAACATTTATTTGGATGGTTATTTATATTTTATATGTTTATTAGAGGGCGTAAGACCTCTCATACAAATGTCGTCAAAGGGGGTCTCAAAAAGTCAAAAAATGAAGATTATTTTTTTACAAGAAAACTACTGAACCGAACAAACTCAAAATTTTTGGGTATGTTAAGCTGCTCGGGTTTTCCTACATAGAAATTTTCAAAACACAAAAAAGCATCACTGATTTAAAAAAAAAATTTTGTTTTTGGGTCACGTGACCTGTCTGAAAACGCCTGGGTGCTCAAAAAATGAAATTTTGTGTTCATGGTTTTGGCAAAACTACTGGATGGATTCGCTTGAAATTTTCAACATATGTTTCTTGATAGGGAATGCATCGTTGAAAGGCCGCTTTTAGCATTTAGGTAATTTTAGCTCATTTGATTGAAGATTTTTATCTTCCCATTTTAATGAATACAATACAAGATTATGTGCTAGGTTTTCCACAATTGCATAGTGGTGTGCAAGTCGTTCAATGTAATTTAATTTTTGTACATTATGGGTCTTTGACAATTAGTGGTGTGCAAGTCATTCAAAGTGATTTAATTTGTTTACATTATATGGGCCTTTGACAATTGAATTGCTGAGTGGTGCGTAAGTCATTCAATGTTTTTATGAGACGCACACTTGAAAGGCGCGGAAAATAATGAAGTGATGGAAATATTATAATGGTTGTTAGAAGTGAAAAAATGAGAAAGTTTCCCGTGGAATAATTTTATTCTCCTTTCATAAATAATATTTAGACTTAATGTAGTAAATATGAAATGATATGAAAAGATGGAAAAAGAGAATAGTTCATGTGGAATAATTTTAAGTTCATTTGATGAATAAATATCTAACTCTTAAAGAGACTAAGACTTAAAGTACTAACTATAAAACGGCACATATAAAAAGGTAAAGTTAACATAACGTGAAATTTTTTTATTCTTGACCCAGCATATACATTATTTTAAAATATTTTATACTTTTTATCTCAATTCACGGGAAACCAATCATATTATACTGAATTTTCCGCAATATTATCTGTAATTAAAATACCATTACTGGAAAGCAAAGCCTAGCGGCCTCTGATTATGTGCACTTACTGTGGTTTATTTGACAAGCATTGCATGTACGTATAGTAATAATCGCTTTGACAACAAATATGCATACTATTATAAATGTATACGATTTAAGCTTTATAAAATGTATTGAGCGAGAGTTTCTTTTTTGAATATATTTCAAATATTGATAAATTTAGTGAGCTCTATTTTAAAGCGCGAAAACTGCCAGAGGCAGCGGCTCTACCTGCGCTATAAGATAGCCCAAATTGTGCTATCATAGGTGCCCATTCCAAAATTAGATCAGTCCAACTTTTTGACTGTGAAGGTGTATTGCGTCGCTGGACTTGATTTCTGTAATTTTCTAGTTTTTCCATTAGATGTCTACATTCCGATTTCAACAATTCCAGTTCACCATTCAACTTGCAAAGTTTGAGCTTCAGGTCATTCTTTTTCTTTTCTTTCTGAAGAATTTCTTCCTTGTAATTGTTTTTCAACTCCGCCTCTTACTTCGCTCAATAAATACCCAAATAAGTAAGACTGCAATAAGAGCATGCATAATTGGCCAGTCGTAGAGTAATGCGACCCATGCAGCCAAGACTCCCTACAAATAAAGGGTCTATAAAGATTGATAATATGTAAGCGTAATACAATAACAGGATCTTATGCACATTCTGTGTTTAAGTTATCAACAGAGGACATAAAGAGAAAACTTACTGCACCAAAATCGTTGTTGTAAGCCATCCTGGTAGTTTGGGATATTTCACGTACATTCGTTGACGCCAGAAAGGCCCCATATACTGATTATGATCAAAAGTGTTAACGAATCACTGAAAATTTATCAGGCTTATCAATTGAACACACGCTTGTCGTCAGTTAACATTTTTGATTAAAAACAAATAATGGTTATCTGTTAAGCATATACATTTACTGTACACTTGGTATTGAAACGTACGTCCCTGGCCATCTACCAAGCAAAAAAGGCAACTTTTCTAAAGCAGCTAGCTTTACCTTCACAGATGCTATAGCCCTATAAGCAGGTATACTGAGCTACGGCGTCGTACTACTATAATGCAAATCCTCTTCGCTTCTACTTTAATGAGGATGCAGTTACTGCCTAGCTCAATAGATGACTTTAGAGGACGTACGTTTCTTTATCAATTGTACAGTAAGTTCAAATTCATACATAAGGAGAAAATATGAGAGCAATATGAACATAATATTATCAGCATACGATTTATAAATTGAGCATTTTAGGAACAATTGACTATGCATGCGTTATTGGTTAAACTCTTTACTCGATGTAAACATACTGCAATGATAAAATAATTATTACGTACCACGGGGTGTAATGAGTAAATATCATTATCGTGGCTAAGTGATTATGTTATTATCATGGCTTTATTACGTTTTAATTGTCCAGAATTAGCATTAAACAGATTTATTAGCATTTCAAAGTTGATAATAAACTCACTCCTGCAGAGTATCCATAATTCATCAGTTTAATTGGCGAGCATTGCTTGTCTACGTAGCAATAGCTATTTCAAGGGAGCACAAAAACATGAATGCACATATGAATACCAAAATTAGGAACAAACATATCTTATTGCACATTGAGAAATCGTGTACATTTGATTGATAGATTAAATAAAGCGTTACTTTAAAGCAAAAAAACCGCCAGCAACAGTTCTGTTAGTAACGTAAGAGAGCCCGAATTTCGCTATTGTAGGTGCCCAATCCTTGAGTAACTCAGGCCAAGATTTTGAATTTCGTTGCTTAACTCCATTTTCGTAATTCTTTAGATTTCTCATTAGATTTTTACATTCCGACTTCGAAATTTCAATTTTACCATGTGACTTGCCAAGTTTGAGTTTCAGGTCATTGTTTTCCTCGATTTTCTGACGAATTTGTTCGCTGTGATTTTTTTCCAACTTGGCAGCGCGTTGCTGGACTTCATGTTTGTAGTTTTCTAATGGGCTCCTTAGATTTTTAGATTCCGATCTCAACAATTCCAGTTCATCATTCGACTTGCTAAGTTTGAGTTTCAGGTCATTGTTTTCCTCGATTTTCTGACGAATTTGTTCGTTAGTTTTACTTTGTTCATGTAATATCCAAATGACTAAGGACCCGATAATAGTATTCACTGGCCACTGGTAGAATAGTGCAGCCAGGACTCCCAATACAAGAATAATCTGGAATAAAACAATGTGTACATTGGAATGATATGATGCGCGTGCAATAGAGAACAAATACGAAACAAAAGGTATTGTTGACGTAGGATCCAATAGGAAATTTGAAGGTGAGCCATCTATTGAGTACATCTACTACTTGCGCATTTTTACCTTGGTAGCATATACAGCATAGATAAGTAGGGATGCAGATTTGGCGCAAAAGTTAGAAATAGTTAGAGTTTTTGCTGTCAAATGCAAACCGAAACAGAAGTAATAGCCAAGTAATAGCTACTTTTACTCATAGATGGCTATCTTCAGATTTCCTATGGGATACTACTTCAAGAATACAAATTCAATTAGATTTGTGATCTTAAAATCAGCGGACGCAAAAAATAAATAAAATTAAGCAAGGAAAAAGGAAATATTTAGGCATAAATTTTGATTAAGCATTCCGTAACTTATAATTGAATTCGTACTTCATGCATTTAAAACACATTCTGTGTTTGAATCATTATGGAAAATAAAATAACTGAGAAAACTTACTGCTCCGAAATCGGATTTGGTAACCATCTTGCTAGACTTGGATAGTAAATTGTGGATTTCTTAACGCAAAACAGGTCCACATGTAATGTAAATGCGCTGATTAGGAGCTAACTCAATAGCAAAGTAATCACTGACAATTAATTAGGCTTATCAAACATACACTTGCCATCAGTAAACACATTTGATCAAAAATTATCTGTCAAACACACAGTTTAGGTTCAGGGTCACTTGCATATAAAGAAAATGTGAAAGGAATTTTACAAATTACAAAAAAATCAAAATGCTCTGCTACTTCAATATAAGTTCAATGTGCAGAATTTTTGTTTGGAAATTAGTTTTAAACTTTTCCTTTGTGCCTACATTTTTCAAGATGTCAACACTTTTTGCTTACTTATCAGTAATTTATCGTCCCATTTTCATTATCTTAATAATACAAATCATAAAATTGTTATATTCATAATTGGTGTTTTAACTCGGTTATGTATGGGTATGTGCACCGTAGTTTTCAATTTTACGATGCATAATAATGTTTAGTTTATTTTAGTCGCGCACACAAATAATTACATACTAAAAAACATTGAAAAGCTATGTCAAAGTCACAGCTATATTTTTCTAATATACCTATTGCATATTCAATACTCAACCAACATGCATACTTAATCAAACCCTAGCATTCAAGTGAGTGATTATTAAACTCATTACATTAATTGTGTTCGAATTTGCTTAAGAAAACGAGTACATACTTACACTGACTATTACTAACTTCTAAGTAAGCTCAAAACAAACTCCATTCTGTAAGGTGATAAATGTGTACCATATATTTAATAGCAATGAAAAACCGGCAGATTACTGCCCATGTATAGGAAATATGTAATAAGAGAAAATGGACGTTAACTGAACCGCGCAGAAAAAAGTGGAAAACAAATAGCCCAAAACTGCCGCACTACAAATGACCAACAAAAAGAAACTGTACATATAAAAAAGAGATGCAAGATTGGACTCCAAATTCAGTGATATAAACTCACTATTCTTCTCAAGTCCCAAAATGTTTGTAGAGTTAATACCGGTACAATCCAAATTCTACCAAATTTTTCAATCGTTTGAAATGAATATCGTCAGCATCATTTCAGATGCTAACGGGAAATTCCAAAAAATTGATTGAATTAATTGATTTTAGTTGCCAGATTGAAACATTTTCGGTCTTCCTGGTTTGTTTACTTTTTTCTTAAACTTCATAATTTCGGCCGATTTGCTTACATACGCCACTTTTTTGTCACAAATCTTTATTTTCGTGTAAATTGTGTCCCAGTCATACATTTGCACAGGGTCCAAACTAGCAAGCATCTCGCTTTTTTCTTTACAACCATACTTATCTACATAAGTCGAATTTGAACCTTGCCAAGTTTGCGCTCACATATCAAACATTGACCACATACGATGACCAAATGCAGTGTAGCCCCATGCTAAGACTGCACTAGACTGATTCTTTGCACTTTCATAAAGAATTGTGCCTTTGACAACAGGTACTTTTTTCTTCATGAAGGACTTTTCATAGATAAATCGCACTTTACCTCTATCCTGAAAATTCGTTAAATTTCTAAGGCTTTCCAAACTGGGGAAACTCTCACCTAAGGGGGTGACAACAGAAAACTCATGGAGTGCAAAAATATGATTCCATGGACTTATAACAGCTGCTGGTTTTATGAAATCACTAATGACCACAATTTGGTACCAATTATTGGGTACAAAAGCGCCGAAAAACCATATAAACAACACCCAATGGACAAAGGACCATTTTTTGCTAGCGAAAACTTTTCCAATATATGTGGAAATGTTTAACAATATGCCTATAAAGTTCAGTACCAAATCACCCCAATGGCTTTTTTGTTTCAGTCGTATGAGAGCCGTGATAGAAACTATTGAAAAAACTAGACTTAGCCAAACATACAAATCAAAGTATTGAGCGAATATTGTGTACACAATCTTGTGCTCAATTGAATTGCATGTTAGGAAATCAAACGACTCGGAATCCACCATATAAGAAATATGCGTGGATTTAAAATACACTGAGGGTTTTGTGGAAATAGGCAACTCAGTATAAACTTCCATATCATCAAGAAAATAGTCAAAGAGAGAATATGGATGCGACTCATTGCCGCAATTTCTTATCCATGTGGGAATCTCCGGTGAGAATAGAACACTACACAACTGACCTGCAAATGAAAAACACTCAGTTTTTAGAAGGTAGTGTGACAGCGATGATAGAAGGCAATCTTCCTTAGATTTGCATTCCCGAGAAAGATTGGTTACTGAACGTAAGTTAGAGTAGCAGAAATCTTTTAGAAACTTCGATTGCTGCTCTTTCTTAAGATTTGCGATTCTGATATTCAAAGCTGATTGGATCAAGATGATCGAAGGCACGGTTTGGGGAATCATTGTGAATTTCTCAAATGTGTGAAGCCCAATGCCGTAAGTGTTTTTTCCAGATAACAATGCTCCTCCTTTGATTTCATTTGGAGCCCATTTATACCTTCCCTTGCCCTGGAATTTGAAACGCAAGTTAAATTGAGAAACATTTGGACCTGTAAAAAACTGAAGAAAGAGTTGACTTTACCATTTTGAGAATGATGATAAGGAATGTGAGGTTGTGATAGTGCAATCGCATATTCGTGTCTTTGTTGCAATTCACGTGTGTGGAATAAAACGTGAAAAACAAGATGAAAATAAATCTCCTGGATCGAGCTACACGAAATTTCAATTTCGAATTCTTGGAGACTATAATAAAACTTTGATGAGGAAGTTTCAATTTTGCGTTTTTGAACATCTTGGATTTCGCTAAATGTTCGTGGAACCTGATTAAACGAATTTGGAGACGAAATTTATTTTATCGCTTTGTTTTCTCATAATGATGGCTAGAAATTCCAGAGTTGTATTCAATGAAATGTTTCAACATAAAGTTAGACAGTCTTTGCGAAAAGACTAATATTGTATTATATATTTTAAGACGTTATTTAATTCGAATTGGGATGTAAGTTTAAGTTTTCAAGCATTTCCTGATCGCTTGGATATTAAAGTGGACATTACACTTCATAATTAGTCAGAGACTATACATTTACATAATGTTTTTAAAATCAAAACTCACAGAAAAATATTCTCTGCAGAGTTTGTATTAATTCTTTTCAATTTACTAAGTTTACTTTATTCATATTTTAACAACTCATAAAATTGAGATTCACCTGTTTGAAGAGCTGTTTTTGTAAGTTTAAGCCCTTACAATACATTTCTAAATACAAAGTTTTATTGATTTAAACTTGCAGAAATCAAATTCTTGCAGTGGATTTGCACACTTTGGCAATTTTTTTTCCTAGACGAAGCATTACGCTGAAAAAATGATAATACGAAAAGTCCATATTCGACCTACAATGTTATAAAGCCAGCACCAACAGTAACAGTGATTCACTACCTAAGAAAAATTGCAAATGGCCAAACGACTTCTAACTGAAAAATATATATGGATTGAAACATGTTGTTAAGGAGAGTATAATCATTATATCTGTCAATCGAACTGTCAAGTTTTTAATCCATCAATACATTTTTAATGAAAAATTTATGAATTCAAAGCTATTGTCACCTTAAGTGTGTTATTAAACGGGTCGTAAAAACCTGAAAAAACAGTCTTACATATGTGCCAGCACTAGCTATCGTTCGATCGTGAAATATTGCACTTGAAAGAATTGATCAAGTGACTTGACAGCGCCAAAACTTGCTCAGCAAACTAAAATGTAATACGCTTTGTTGCTTCGCTGACATGTAATATGTTGTATTGCACTTGCAAAATAATGTGCAGGAAACAGTCAACAGGAATTACTATTTTTATTCATCTCTAGACGCATAAGAATTCAATTTACTCAATAGGGATGCAGAAAAATTTAGTTTTTAAGATTAATCGTCAATTTAGAAATCTATGCCGTTTAATCAAAACCATCAGGGTTGGGGCTGGTATTCAGATGACACCTGCAAAAAATTCTCATTTCATATCATGAAACAAATCTGTCCACGTGAGCCTTCCTTCGATTTTATTAGATTACCAGATTACGTAGTTTTCTCCAAAAAACGCAACACATTGCTGATTGAGCGTCTTTGAAGAAGTAATTTCTGCTCTGGATATCAAGATTCCTAGAAAAAATCTAAATATTGAGTGATAAATTTGGTACCACAAGAGAGAGGAATTGTTCAATGGTTAAGTAATTAGATTACATGAAGACATTATAAAATACAGTTTGTCATCAAATTGTAAATTAAAGTCTGAAATCTAAGAAAACATTTCTAAAGCCTCCTGCAAACGGACAAGATGCGCGCAGCACAACTTTGCTAAAAAAACCTTACTTATTTTCGAATTTCTATTCAACTAAACAATTTAAACTACAGACTTTCATTGGATTGATTTATTATTGCTGCGGGGACTTTTTGAATCATCGTTTCTTCTTTTCATAAAATTGCCTTTTTAGTAGCCAAATGTAAGCGCAGTGAGTTAATTCGAATTTGAAATTTTATTCTCGACATTCTCATGACAAGGCCATTATGCTGTGAAAATTATTAATCCAATTATCTAAACTTGCCGGGGCCAGCAGACTTTAGCTAGTCTCACATTGATTAGAAAAATTTAAAACCTGAAATCTGACCAACAAATTTACCAACCGGTCAACGTACCGCAATAAGTTTAAAATATGTGATGAACTACTCAAGAGCATGTTTGTCGTAATAGTCGACAATTTTTTTTTGTCACGTTCTAAAAACTTGCCGTATAAAACAGAAAATCATTCAAAGAAATTAAAAAAATTTCAGGTTTTAATTTTGCTCGTAAGGGTCATTCTGGCTGAAGACCAGTGGGCCCGGCTATTAAAATTATCAGTTCAGCACACTGCACACAGTTTACACTCAGGTTTAAATGCAAATATATATTAGAGGAAGTATGAGAGCAGTTGTCAGCACTTTTGAATAAAATTATACAATTTAGGAAAAAAATCAAAAATAACCTTGTGGATCTCAATACTTCAGAATGCTTATTCATTCAACGTGCTGCATTTTTATTTTGAAATTGTTCATTAACTTATTTTATAACTAAATTTTTTAAGATTTTAACACTGGTGCTTAACTATTATGATTATGCAATTTGCGTTGCCTGAATAATACAGATCATAACATTTAAATATTCATAGTTGACATCATCACTAGAATAAGGGTATGTTATGTATACAGCAGTTTTGTTAACATTTGGATATGAATTACTTTTTGTTTTTTAATTTTGTTTTGTTCACTAATGTATACATACACAGCAATAATTAAACATCGAGACATAATGTCACGACTACATTTTTCCAATAAATCTATTGCATACAAACACAAAATTTACTTAATGAAAGAAGAGTACTCAATTGAGTAAATATCATTACAGAAATTGTGGTCGGAGTTCACTGGAAAAATAAAGTACTTATACTGTTACTTAAAGTATAATTGAATTCCATTTCATTAAAAATTCTATTAATTACGTTGGTACAATGCAATTAAAATGTACTATAATCTTAGCCACGAAAAACAGTATTACTGCACATGTATGGGAAATATGTGAGAGGAGAAAATGCACGTTAATTGAGCCCCGCAAAAAAGAGTGGAAAAGAAGCAACTCAAAACTGTAAAACTACAAATGATCACACAAAAAAAACAATACATATAAAAAAAGGATGCGATATTTGATTCCAAATTCAGTGGAGTGAACTCCCTGCGTTTTTCATTTCGTCCCAAAATTGTAATATGTGTAGAGTTCATCGTCAACTTTTTCAAATACTTGTACAATCCAAATTCTACCAAATTTTTCAATCGTTTGAAATGAATATCGTCAGCATCATTTTTAGATGCTACTCGAAAACTCCAGAAAATGAATTGACTCAACTGCCCATTCTTTTGGTTGCCAGATTGAAACATTTTCGGTCTACCTGGTTGGTTTACTTTTCTCGTAAATTCTATAATTTCCGCCGATTTGCTCACATAAGCCACTTTGTTGTCGCAGTTTTTTATTTTCGTGTAAATAGTGTCCCAGTCATACATTTGCACAGGGTCCAAACTAGTTATCATTTCACTTGTTTCCTTACAACCATACTTATTTGTGAGAGTTGACGAATTCGAACCTCGCCAAGTTTGCGCACACAAATCACCAAACATTGACCATATAGCATAGCCTAAGGCAGTGTAGCCCCAAGCTAACACCGCAGTGGTATGATTTTTTGCACTTTCATACAAAATTGTGCCATTAGAAACAGTTTTGGTCGTCATAAAGGACTTTTCATGAGTGTATTGTACACGTAAAGTATTTAATTTTTTGTTATGTCGAAAAACCATATAATTTTTCAGCCTCTCTAAATGAGGTAAATTCTCACCCAACGGGGTGACAATAGAAAAACCATTTAGAGAAAAAATGTGATCCCATGGACTAATAACAGTAGCTGGTCTTATGAAATCACTAATAACTACGATTTGGTACCAATTATTAAGTACCAAAGCGCCAAAAAACCATATGAACCACACGCAATGGACAAAAGACCATTTTTTCCCAGAGCTGACTTTTCCAATGCAAATGGAAATGTTCAACAAAATGCCAACAAACTTGAGCACCAAAGCACCCCAATCGCTTTTTTGTTTCAATCGTATTAGAGCCGAGAGAAAAACTATTGAAAAAACCAGACTCAGCCAAACATACAAGTCGAAATATTGCGCAAACATTGTATATACAATTTTGGGCTCCATTGAATTGCATGTTAGGAAATCAAAAGAGTCGGAATTCACTATGTATGAAACATGCTTTGATTGGAAGTATTCTTTAAATTTTTTGGTGACTGGCAACTCACTGACAATTGTCATGTTATCAAGAAAATAGCCTATGGGAGAATGTAGATGGGATTTATTGCCGCAGTTTGCTATCCATGTTAGAATCTCAGGTGAGAATATAAGACTCCCTAAATGATCTGAAATTGACGAAAATTTAGATTTTAAAATGTGGTGTGACAACGCTGAGAGAAGGCAATCTTGCTTAGATTTGCATTCTCGAGAAAAAATCATCGGCGAATGTAGTTTAGAACAGAACTGTTTCAGAAACTTCAATTGCTGCTCTTTTTTAAGGTTTGCGATTCTAATATTCAAAGCTGATTTGATTGAGATGATCAAGGACACGGTTTGGGGAGTGATTCTGAATTTTCCAAATGTGCGAAGTCCAATGCCGTGTGAATGTCCAGATGACAGCGCTCCTCCTATGATTTCATTTGGAACCCATTTTGAGTTTTCTTTTCCCTGGAGTGCGAATAAATGTGAATTAGATCAAGAAAATGTTGGAACTGACAAATTTGAATTTTTTATGGGAGTTCACCATACCATTTTGAGGATAATAATGAGGAACATGAGGCTCTCGTACATCAACCCTCCCTTTTCAACGATAGGATACACGTTAGAGGAATGAAACGTAAAAAACAAGATGAAAATAAATCTCCTGGATCGAACTATACGTAAATCCGATCCCAAATTCTTGGAGACTATGATGAAGCTTTGGTGAGGAATTTTTAATTTTTCTTTTTTGAATATCTTTGGCTTTGAATACTGGTGGAACCTGTGTGGGCAAATTTTTGGAAGATTAATTTAGTTTTAAACATGCACTTTAACTATTCCTGCGAAAAATGCAAAAAATAAATTTTAAGACAAGAAAGAAGTTGGTATTTTACAAAGATTAAGGTTGTCAACTCGAATTGTCAATATTGCTTTTTAGTTTGGATATGAATATGACGGCGTAGATATGGTAGCAGATTATATTATAGATTGCATTACATGTTTTTGGATTTTTTTTTCAAATATGCACTTAACTCACAGAAAAAAATTCTTTGCAGAATTATTTCTTTAAATCCATTTAGTTAACTCAACTATTCATTTTTAAACATAGCTCGAACATATAATGTGAGAATTAACCTGTTTAGTGAGCTGTACAGCATCACTGGGTTTCGAATATTTACGGGGAAACTCGCAGGATTGTTCAGTCTATCCCAAACGAACAAATTATTGTACGATTCAAACACTGTTGAAAACGTATCAATTTGAGCTAGTGGATTCGCAAATTTTGGAATAGCTGTACACATGCGTAGTATTGCTGCAAGAATGAAAATACGAAAAATCCTATAGGCCCACATTGTTATGAAATTCAACATCAACAGTGGTTCACTGGGACTAACAACACTACTCTAGAAAAATTCCGAATGCCCAAGGACTCAACTACAAATAAAACTCAGCAAGAGGGTATACCGACGAAGCCGAGTTATAAGGAATTATTTATATTAATATTACAAAAAACCAGTAATAATAATTAGGGGTTTTTATCGTTTTTCGGTAGTCTCATCAGCTAGTCTTTCTC
>Ga0210040_10005240_pt1 | contig 16600 bp, 13 predicted proteins | sample CryGeyCG12114_NA_FD_185462 | JGI IMG/M metagenome (GOLD analysis project Ga0210040, IMG submission 185462) | Groundwater microbial communities from aquifer - Crystal Geyser CG19_WC_8/21/14_NA (SPAdes) (version 2) | ecosystem: Environmental > Aquatic > Deep subsurface > Groundwater | place: USA... | reverse complement strand
GGCCTGGGCACGGTGCTGGCCAACGAGGAGGTCACCTCCGACGGGCGCAGCGAGCGCGGCAACTTCCCCGTCTTCAAGCGCTCCCTGCGCCAGTGGATGATGCGGATCACCGCCTACGCCGACCGCCTGGTCGACGACCTGGACCGCCTCGACTGGCCCGAGGCGATCAAGACGATGCAGCGGCACTGGATCGGCCGCTCCACCGGCGCCTCGGTCACCTTCGGGGTGCTGGACGACGCCGCGCGCCCGGCCGGGGAGCTGGAGGTCTTCACCACCCGCCCCGACACCCTGTTCGGCGCGACGTTCATGGTCGTCGCCCCCGAGCACCCCCTGCTGGACGCCGTCCCGGCCGCCTGGCCGAGCGGCACCCCGGCGTCCTGGACCGGCGGGGCCCCCGCGCCCGCCGACGCCGTGGCCGCCTACCGCACCGCGGCGGCCTCGGAGACCGACGCCGAGCGCACCGCCGAGGGCCGCACCAAGACCGGCGTCTACACCGGGCTGAGCGCGACGAACCCGGTCACCGGCGAGGCGCTGCCGGTGTTCGCGGCCGACTACGTGCTCATGGGCTACGGCACCGGCGCGATCATGGCGGTGCCCGGCCAGGACGAGCGCGACCACGAGTTCGCGGCCCTGTTCGACCTGCCGGTCATCCGCACCGTGCAGCCGACCGAGGGCTTCGAGGGCGGGGCGTACACGGGCGAGGGCCCGGCGATCAACAGCGCCAACGACGACCTCGACCTCAACGGCCTGGGCGTCGCCGAGGCGAAGGCCGCGATGCTCGAGCACCTGGAGCGCACCGGCGCCGGGCGCGCCCGCACCACCTACCGCCTGCGCGACTGGCTGTTCAGCCGCCAGCGCTACTGGGGCGAGCCGTTCCCGGTCGTCTACGACGAGCACGGCCTGCCCGTCGTGCTGCCGGAGTCGATGCTGCCGGTGCTGCTGCCCGACGTCCCGGACTACTCCCCGCGCACCTTCGCCCCCGACGACACCACCAGCGACCCCGAGCCGCCGCTGGCCCGGGTGCCCGCCTGGGTGGAGGTCGAGCTCGACCTCGGGGAGGGGCTGAAGACCTACCGGCGCGAGACGAACACGATGCCGAACTGGGCCGGGTCGTGCTGGTACGAGCTGCGCTACCTCGACCCGGCGAACGACGAGAAGCTCGTCGACCCCGACGTGGAGCGGTACTGGATGGGCCCGCGCGAGGGCGCGGCCGGCGTCCGCCCCGACGGCACCCGCGACACCGGCGGGGTCGACCTGTACGTGGGCGGCGTCGAGCACGCCGTCCTGCACCTGCTGTACGCCCGCTTCTGGCACAAGGTGCTCTTCGACCTGGGGCACGTCTCCAGCGAGGAGCCCTTCCGGCGCCTGTTCAACCAGGGGTACGTCCAGGCCGACGCCTACACCGACGCGCGCGGGCAGTACGTGCCGGCCGCCGAGGTCGTCGAGGGCGCCAGCGAGACCGGCGCCCGCACCTTCACCTGGGACGGCGAGCCGGTCACCCGCGAGTACGGGAAGATGGGCAAGAGCCTGAAGAACGTCGTCACCCCCGACGACATGTACGAGGCGTACGGCGCCGACACCTTCCGCCTGTACGAGATGTCGATGGGCCCGCTGGACGCCTCCCGCCCCTGGGAGACCCGCGCGGTGGTCGGCTCCCAGCGGTTCCTGCAGCGGCTGTGGCGCAACGTCGTCGACGAGACCACGGGCGAGGTGCGGGTCACCGACGCACCCGCCGACCCGGCCACCCGCCAGCTGCTGCACCGGACCATGGCCGGGGTCGGCGCCGACCTGGACGGCCTGCGCTTCAACACCGCCATCGCCAAGCTCATCGAGCTGAACAACGAGCTGACGAGGCTCTCGTCGGTGCCGCGCGAGGCCGCCGAGGCGCTGGTGCTCATGCTGGCGCCGCTGGCCCCGCACCTGGCCGAGGAGCTGTGGGCGCGCCTGGGCCACGACCGGGTGCTGGCCTTCGAGCCGTTCCCGCAGGCCGACCCGGCGCTGCTCGTGCAGTCCACGGTGACCTGCGTGGTGCAGGTGGCGGGCAAGGTCCGCGACCGGATCGAGGTGCCCGCCGACATCTCCGAGGACGACCTGCGCGAGCAGGCGCTGGCCACCGCGGGCGTGCAGCGGGCGCTGGAGGGTCGCGGGGTGCGCACCGTCGTGGTGCGGGCGCCCAAGCTCGTGAACGTCGTCCCCGCCTGAGGCCCGCCCACAGGGGGCCCGTGCGTCCCCCCGTCCACAGGCGGGAGGCGCGGGCCGCCGGCGCACGTGCGGGACGCCGAGGCTGCAGCGGTGCCCGATCCCACCGGCTCGCAGGAGCCTGACGACGACCCGCTGACCCGCCTGCGAGGGCTGCTCGCCGTGGACGCCGGTCGCAGCGGCCGGGTGCGACCGGCGGCTCCCCGGTGGTCGGTGCCCGCAGCGGCGGGGCTCGCCGCGCTCGTGCTGGCCGCCGTGGTCGCCGGGCTCCTGCTGCTGCGGACGGCGACGACGGTGCCCTCGGCGCAGACCACGCCCGTCGGCCCGGTGGCCGCCGTGCCCTCGCTCCCGCCCTCGACGGAGGACGCCGGGTTCCCGGCCCCGGCACCGGGCCCGCTCCCGCCCGGGGCGACGGGTGCTGCGCCGGGGACCGGGCCGCCGGCCGCGCCGACGGAGGTGGTCGTCCACGTCGTGGGGCAGGTGCGGGCGCCGGGCCTGGTGCGCCTGCCGGCCGGGGCGCGGGTCGCCGACGCGGTGGACGCCGCCGGCGGGCTCACCGGCGAGGCCGACACCGCGCGCACCAACCTCGCCCGCGTGGTCGCCGACGGGGAGCAGCTCGTGGTGCCGAGGCCGGGGGAGGAGGTCCCGGCCGTGCCGGCCCTCCCGGCGTCCGGCGGCGGTGGTGCCCCGGCCGCAGGAGCCCCCGGCGGTGCCGGAGCGCCGGTGCCGCTGGCCACGGCCACGCTCGCCGACCTCGACGCCCTGCCCGGCCTCGGCCCGGTGCTCGCCCAGCGGATCCTGGACTGGCGCGAGGAGCACGGCGGCTTCACCAGCGTCGAGGAGCTCGGAGAGGTCTCCGGCATCGGCGACGCCCTGCTGGAGCGGCTGCGCCCGCTGGTCACGGTGTGAGTGACGGGGTGGGTGACGGGGTGGGCGACGGGGCTCCGCGCCCCGCGCCGGGGCTCGACCTGCGTCTCGTCCCGGCGGCGGTGCTGGCGTGGGCGTGCGCCGGCTGGGCGGTCGCCGCGCCGGCGCCGCTCGTGGCCGCCGCGGGCGGGACGGCGGCAGCCGTCGCCCTCGTCGCGCTGGCCCGCGCCGCCCTGGCGCGGGGCCGGCGCAGCGGCGGGGTGGTGCCCCTCGCTGCGGCGGCGGGGGCCGCCGTCGCCCTGTCCGTGCTGGCGTCGGGCACGGTGCGGGACGCCGGGCTGCTCGCGCGGCTGGCCGACCGGTCCGCCACCGTCGAGGTGGAGGCCCGGGTGGCCGCCGACCCGCGCCCGGTGCGCTCGGACCCCGCCGGCGCCGCCCGTGCTGTCCACGCCGACGACGCCGACGCCCAGCGCTGGCTGGTGCGCCTGGACGTGCGGCGCATCACCGGCCGCGGCACCGCCGCCGGGGCGCGGGCCCCGGTGCTGGCGATCGGCGGGCCGGCGTGGGCGCACGCCCGGCGCGGGGAGCAGGTGGCGGCGAGCGGCCGCCTCGCCGCAGCCGACCCCGGCGACGACGTGCGCGCCCTGCTGCTCGTGCGGGGACCCCCGCACGTGCTGGGCGCCCCGCCGCCGGCCGACGACGTGCGCGCCGACCTGCGCCGGGGCCTGCGGACGGCGTCGCAGCCGCTGCCCGACGACGCCGGCGGCCTGCTGCCCGGGCTCGTCGTGGGCGACACCTCGACCCTGCCGCCGGACCTGGAGGAGGCGATGCGCGCCACGGGGCTGACGCACCTGACGGCGGTCTCGGGCAGCAACACCGCGCTGGTCACCGGGGCCGTGCTCGGGCTCGCGGTCCTGGTGGGCGTGCGGCGGCGGGCGCGGCTGCTCGTGGCGGCAGCCGCGCTCGCGGGGTTCGTGGCGCTGGTCGGTCCCGAGCCGAGCGTGCTGCGCGCGGGGGTGATGGGCGCCGTCGGGCTGCTCGGGCTGGCCACCGCCCGCCGCGGCGCCGGCGTGCCCGCCCTGGGTGCGGCGGCGGTGGTGCTGCTGGTCGCCGACCCCTGGCTGGGGCGCTCCTACGGCTTCGCGCTGTCGGTGCTGGCCACCGGCGCACTGCTCGTCCTGGCACCGCCGTGGTCGGCCGTGCTGGCGCGCCGCCTGCCCCGGTGGCTCGCGCTCGCGCTCGCGGTGCCGGTCGCCGCCCAGGCCGTGTGCGCGCCGGTGGTGCTGCTGCTGTCGCCCGGGGTGCCGCTGACCGCGGTGCCGGCCAACCTGCTGGCCGCCCCGGCCGTGGCCCCGGCGACCGTGCTGGGGCTGGTCGCGACGCTGCTCGCCCCGGTGTGGCCGCTGGGCGCGGAGCTCGTGGCCCGCACCGCCGGCCTGGCCACCGCCTGGATCGCCGTCGTGGCGCGCACGGCCGCGTCCGTGCCCGCCTCCACGCTGCCGTGGCCGCAGGGGTGGCGCGGCGCGGTCGCCCTGGCCGCGCTCACGGCGGCGGCCCTCGTGCTGGCGCGCTGGTGGCGGCTCCGGTCGCGGCGCGCCCTGCTGGTCGCCGCCGCGCTGGCCGGCGCGGGCGTCCTCGCGCTGACGGGCCCGCCGGGCCCGCTCGCCCGGGGCGGGGCGTGGCCGCCGCCCGGGTGGGCGGTGGTGGCCTGCGACGTCGGGCAGGGCGACGCCCTGGTGCTGGCCTCCGGCCCCTCCTCGGCGGTCGTGGTGGACGCCGGGCCGGAGCCCGGCGCCGTGCGCGGCTGCCTGGACCGCCTCGGCGTCACCCGCGTCGACCTGCTGGTGCTCACCCACTTCCACGCCGACCACGTCGACGGGCTGGACGGCGTCCTCGCCGGGCGCACCGTCACGCAGGCCCTGGTCGGCCCGCTGGCCGAGCCGGTGGGCCCGGCGCGCGCGACCGTCCGCCGCCTGGCGGCCGCCGGGGTGCCGGTGAGCGCGGCGCTCGCCGGCCGCAGCGGCACCTCCGGCGGCGTGGCCTGGCGGGTGCTGTGGCCCGACCACGCTCCGCGGCCCACGGGGGAGGAGGAGGCCGAGGGGTCGGAGGCCAACGACGCCAGCGCCGTCCTGGCCCTGGAGGTCGGCGGGCTGCGCGTGCTGGCCCTGGGCGACCTGGAGCCGTCCGCGCAGGCCGGGCTGCGCCACGCCCTGCAGGCGTCCCCGCCGCCGTGGCCCGGGCGCCTCGACGTCCTCAAGGCCGCCCACCACGGCTCGGCCCGCCAGGACCCCGCCCTGCACCAGCTGCTCGCGCCCAGGGTGGCCGCGGTCAGCGCCGGGGCCAACAACGACTACGGCCACCCCTCCCCGCAGGCGCTGGCGCTGCTGCGGCAGGTGGGTGCGGTGGTGCTGCGCACCGACACCGGCGGTGACGTCGCGGTCGGCGGGTCCGGGGCGTCGCTGTGGACGGCGGCGCGCGGCAGGTCCGGATGAGGCGTCGGACCCCCGTGGCAGGCTGCGCCCGTGGCAGCGCGGGGGAGCACCAGGAGCAGTGGGTCGGCGTCCCGGTCGTGGCGCGAGGCGGTCCCCGCGCCGGTGGTGCTGGTCAGCGGCAGCGAGGGTCTGCTGGCCGACCGCGCCGTCGAGCGCGTGCGCGCCCTGGCCCGCGAGCAGCACCCCGACCTGGAGGTCGTCACCCTCGACGCCGGCGCCTACGAGGCCGGCCAGCTCGCCCTGTGGACCAGCCCGTCGCTGTTCGGCGAGCCCCGTCTGGTCGTCGCCGCGGGCGTGGAGGGCGCCAGCGACGCCTTCGTCGCCGACGCGACCGCAGCCCTGGACGACCTGCAGGACGACGTCCACCTCGTCCTGCGCCACGGGGGTGGCCAGCGGGCCAAGAAGCTGCTGGACGCCGTCCGCGCCCTGCCGGGCAGCGTGGTCGTGGACTGCCCCGCGGCCAAGAACGCCGGGGAGCAGCGCGCGTTCGTGGAGGAGGAGCTGCGCGAGGCCCGCCGCCCCGTGGCGCCCGGGGTCGTCGACGCGCTCCTCCTGGCCATCGGCTCGGACCTGCGCGCCCTCGCCGCCGCCTGCGCGCAGCTCGTCGCCGACGTCCCGGCCCAGGACCCGAGCGGTCGGGCCGTCAGGATCACCGAGGACGACGTGGAGCGCTACTACGGCGGCCGGGCGGAGGTCACCGGCTTCAAGGTGGCCGACGCGGCCGTCGCCGGGCACCGCGAGGAGGCGCTGCGCCTGCTGCGCCAGGCGCTGGAGTCCGGCGTCGACCCCGTCCCCCTCGTCGCGGCGCTCGCGGCCAAGATGCGCGCCATGGTCAAGGTCGGTGCGGCCGGCCGCGGGCCGGACCACGAGCTGGCCCGCCAGCTCGGCATGGCGCCGTGGCAGGTGAACCGGGCCCGTGCGGAGCTGCGCGGCTGGACGCCGGACGCCCTGGCCGACGGCATCACCGCCCTGGCCGAGGCCGACACCGCCGTCAAGGGCGGCGGCCGCGACCCGGTCTACGCCGTCGAGCGCGCGGTCCTCGCGATCACCTCGGCGCGCGCCGCGAGCTGACTCCTCTGCCGGCGATCCTGCCTCAAACCTTCGCTCGCGGTCCTGAAGGGCGCAGCATGTCCTTATTGCAGGCGCTGAGCGGGGGTGACGAGGAACCTTGGGTGAGGAAAGTAATGCTGTAGTGATGCTCACGGTGGCTACGGCTGTTGCAGCGGCTGCCTTCACGGGCCTGCAGTGGTGGGCTGCGCGTTCGCAGGCGCGACAGGCTGAAACCCAGCTCTCGCAGGCTCTCGTGAGTCAGTGGAGGAGCTTGGAACGCGACTGGCAAGTTGCTTTGATGTTGGCGATCGGCCCAGGCGGCTACTACGTCACTCTTCCTGTCGAAGATCAGCGGAATTTCGTCGCGCTACACGAGAGCTACGGGGCGGCCGGTCACTACTATTTCGATTCTCTAGGAAAACTCGAATCTGCGACTGCGGCCGAGTTGGGCATTACTCCAGAAGCAAGAGCGTTCTACGAGGCTCTCGGAGAGGCGGAGCAGCGCACCCGATTGCACGAAGTTGCGACTAGCATTGATCGCATTCTCGATTTCATGTTTCAAGCGTCTGGTGGCATTTTGGACGGGCGCCTGCGGGTCGGGACGGTCTACGAGTCGTTCGGCATAAGGATCCTCAACAATGCCGCATCTGTCCGAAAACTACTGAGAGAAGATTACTACTCGGGCTATCTGTTCAGCGGCATAGCAGAGCGTGTTCTGGCATTAGTGGATCTTCTGTGGGCGTATGCAGTCGCTGTAGGAGACGTGCAGGAGTCGAACGGACAGTACGTCGCTCGGCATAAGCAGTCGACTGGCAGTGGTGCCATGAACCGACTACGAGTCCGAAATCTGTGCATGGTACGTGGAGCTCATGTACGCGCATATCGACTTGAGTGGCTCCTGACGGCCGCCGAAGTTTCGAGTCCGCGCGGCGTCATGCTCCAGCGACTGCGTACATGGTGGAGTGGCCATCCACTGGGAGAAGCGTTGATCCTCGGGGTTGTCTTCTCCTCACTCCTGACTGCGCTCCCGCTCTTCCTCCAGTGCGCAGGCTGGCTTTAGATCGCTTGCTCGCGGGGTGGTGCGATGACGTACCGGCCTGCAACCGCACTCGCTGGTGCGCGTGCGTCGGGAGGGCCATGATCCCCCGTCATGGACACCGCAGCGGCAGCCCGCACCAACGACGAGGTCCACCGGCGCCTGGAGCCCGTCGCGCGGATCGGGTACGCCGTCAACGGGGTGCTGCACCTGCTGATCGGCGTCCTGGCGGTGCGCATCGCCCTCCGCGACGGCGGTGGGAGCGCGGACCAGAGCGGCGCCCTCGCCCAGGTGGCCGGCACCCCGGGTGGAGCGCTGGTGCTGTGGGTCTTCACCATCGCGCTGGCCGCCCTGGGGCTGTGGCAGCTGACCGACGCGGTGGTCCAGCAGCGCTCGCCGGGCGGAGAGGTGACGGACGTCGTCAAGGCGGCGGCCAAGGGCGTCGTCTACCTGGTGCTGGCCTGGACGACGCTGCCGTTCGCGCGCGGCGGTGGGTCCTCCAGCGAGCAGGGGGCCACCGACGTCACCGCGACCCTCCTGCAGAGCGGCGTGGGCAGGGTGCTGGTGGCAGTGGTCGGCCTGGTGCTGGTCGGCGTGGGCGGCTACCACGTCGTCAAGGGCGTGCGCGACCGCTTCCTGCGCGACCTGCGGGCCCTCCCGGGGCGCGAGGTCGGCCGGGCAGCGCTGTGGAGCGGCCGGGTCGGCTACCCCGCCAAGGGCGTGGCCCTGGTGGTGCTCGGCGTGCTGTTCGGAGTGGCCGCGGTGCAGGTCGACCCGCAGGAGGCCGGTGGTCTCGACAGCGCCCTGCGCACGCTCGGCGAGGCGCCGTTCGGCGCCGTCCTGCTCGTGCTGGTCGGCCTGGGCTTCGCCGCCTTCGGCGTGTACAGCTTCGTCCGGGCGCGCTACGGGCGGTTCTGAGGCTCCTCGCCGCGAGCGGGGGAGTCCTTCGGCCGCGCCACGAGGTACGTCTTGCCGTCGGGCCCGCGGTGGACCTCGAAGTCGCCCTGGACGCCGTCCATCCGGTTCGCCGACCGCTCCCGGGGCCGGCCGGCGTCGCGCAGCTCGGCGGGCCCGTAGAAGGTCTTGAGCTGCTCCTCGAGCCGCCCGAGCCACGAGCGCTTCTCCCCGGCCATCCCGGCAGTCTGCCCCCTGGCCGAGCTCCCGTCGCTCGGGACCGAGCGCGCCGACGACCTGCGGTGAGGCGGCGGCGGGGTCTGTCGCCGGCGCCGCCCGGCGCCTAGCGTCGGCGGGGTGGTCGCCCAGGAGGTCGTCGTCCGCCTGCCCTTCGAGGGGCGGTGGCTGGTGCAGAACAGCCCGGCCCGGCGGGTGCCCAGCCACGGCGTGGACGTGCTCGGGCAGCGGTACGCGATCGACTTCGTCGCGGTGGACGACCGCCGCCGCACGTCCGCCGTCCGCGACTGGCGCACGCTGGCGAGCACCGAGCCGCCGGATCGGTTCACGGGCTTCGGCCGTCCGGTCCTCGCGCCGTGCACGGGCACGGTCGTCGACGTCCACGACGGCGAGGTGGACCACGAGGCCCGGCGCTCGCAGCCCGCCCTGCTGCCCTACGCCCTCGGCCAGGCGGGGCGGCTGCGCTTCGGGCTGGACGCCGTCGCCGGCAACCGCGTCACCCTCGCCCTGCCCGGGGGCGGCTTCCTGGCGCTGGCGCACCTGCAGCGCAGCTCGGTCGCGGTCGTCGTCGGCCAGGAGGTGGCGGAGGGCCAGGAGGTCGCGCGCTGCGGGAACTCGGGCAACTCCACCGAGCCCCACCTGCACGTGCAGGCGATGGACGGCCTTGATGCCCGCGTCGCGGGGGGCCTGCCGCTCGCGTTCCTGCGCTTCCGCGAGCAGGCGCGGAGGGCGCGGGACTGGTCCACCAGGGAGCAGGGTGTGCCGGGGGAGGGCTCGGTCGTCGAGCCGCTGCCGGCGGGGGCGGCGTCAGCGGAGTAGCCGCTCCCGGACGAGCTGCGACTGGGCGGCCATCCGCGACGCCGGCGCACCGGCGGGGGTGGTGTACCCGGCGAGCTGCACGAGCGCCCGTCGGCGGCCGTCGCCCAGGTGCAGCACCGGTGCCCAGGAGGTCGCCACCACCTTGCGGTGGACGGGTTCGACCTCGACGCGCTCGACGTCCTCCCACGCCACGGACGACGTGCGCCACAGCCCGTGGTTCCTCACGCCGTCCGCGCCGAGGACCACCCGCACCGACGGCAGCCGCACCAGGGCCCAGGCGCCCACCAGAGCCGCGGCCGCACCGAGGGCCAGCGCGACGGGGTGGTCACGGGTCGCGCCGGTGACCGCCACCAGCACGGCGACGGCGGCGGCGGCGAGGACGGCGCACCAGCTGAACGCCAGCCAGGGCGAGCGCAGGACGACCACGGACCCGGTGCGCACGGAGGACACGGAGGGCATGGGCCACCCTGGCACGCGCCGCGCTGACGACGACGGACCCCCGCCGCCCGGCAGGGCGACGGGGGTCCGCCAGTGCGGTGCGCGGGCGGTCAGGCCTGCGAGGCCTTCGCGGCGGCCTGCGCCAGGGCCGACTTGCGGTTGGCGGCCTGGTTCTTGTGGATGACGCCCTTGGAGACGGCCTTGTCGAGCTTGCGCGAGGCGGTGCGGACCGCGGTCTGCGCGGCCTCGGCGTCGCCCGCGGCGACGGCGGTGCGCACCGAGCGCACGACGGTGCGCAGCTCGGCCTTGACGGCCTTGTTGCGCAGGCGCGCCTTCTCGTTGGTGGCGATGCGCTTGATCTGGGACTTGATGTTGGCCACGAGGAACTCTCTGTCGCAGGGTCAGTGCTGGATCTGGTGCTCAGGTCTCGGGGTGGGCACCGTCGAGGAGCAGGGAACCGGTGCGCGCACGCGACCGCCGATGCTACCAGGACCCACCGGAGGCCACCGACCCGCCGAGTTCCGCCGACGTCACCTCGTTGTAACACCCAGGTCGGTACCGTCCGCTCATGACGGACCTGTTCGAGGGGTACGCCCGGGCGGCGGGCGCCAGCGGTGCCTGGGACGAGATGTTCACCGCAGACGGGGTCGTGCGGCCCGCCAGCGCCAGCGTGCACGCCGCGCTGACCAGCACCGCCATCCGCGACCTGCGCGGGCGGGCGGAGGCCCTGGCCACCGCCTACGTCGACAAGGGCATCACCTTCGGCGTGGGCGGGGAGGAGCGCCCCTTCCCCCTGGACGTCGTCCCGCGGGTCGTCCCCGCCGAGGAGTGGGACGCCGTCGAGGCCGGCGTCGCCCAGCGGGTGCGGGCCCTGGAGGCCTTCCTCGCCGACGTCAACGGCCCCGGCCGGGCCATCGAGGACGGCGTCATCCCGCGCCGCGTGGTCACCTCCTCCGCGCACTTCCACCGGGTCGCCGCCGGCATCGAGCCGCCCAACGGCGTCCGGGTGCACGTGGCCGGGATCGACCTGGTCCGCGACGAGCAGGGCGCCTTCCGGGTGCTCGAGGACAACGTCCGGGTGCCCTCGGGGGTCAGCTACGTCCTGACCAACCGGGGCGCCATGTCCAACGCGATGCCCGAGGCGTTCGCCGACCAGCGCATCCGCCCGGTCTCCGCCTACCCGCGGCGCCTCCTGGCCGCCCTGCGCGCCGCCGCGCCGGTCGGCATCGACGACCCGACCGTCGTCGTGCTGACGCCCGGCGTCTTCAACAGCGCCTACTTCGAGCACGCCCTGCTCGCCCGGAGCATGGGCATCGAGCTCGTCGAGGGCCGCGACCTGCTCTGCCGCGGCGGCCGCCTGCACATGCGCACGACCGCGGGCCTGCGCCCGGTGCACGTGGTCTACCGCCGCGTGGACGACGAGTACCTCGACCCGGTGCACTTCCGCGCCGACTCCCTGCTCGGCGTCCCCGGGCTGCTCAACGCCGCCCGCGCCGGCAACGTGACGATCGCCAACGCCGTGGGCAACGGCGTGGCCGACGACAAGCTCGTCTACACCTACGTGCCCGACCTGGTGCGCTACTACCTGGGCGAGGAGCCGGCCATCGACAACGTGCGCACGTGGCGCCTGGAGGAGCGCGAGGCGCGCGAGGAGGTGCTCGACCGCCTCGAGGAGCTCGTGGTCAAGCCGGTGGACGGATCCGGCGGCAAGGGCATCGTCATCGGCCCCGCCGCCGACCGCGCCGAGCTGGACGCCGCCCGCGCGCGCATCCGCGCCGACCCGCGCGGCTGGATCGCCCAGCCGGTGGTGCAGCTGTCGACCGTGCCGACCCTGGTCGGCGACCGCGTCTCGCCCCGCCACGTCGACCTCCGCCCGTTCGCCGTCAACGACGGCTCGCGGGTGTGGGTGCTGCCCGGCGGCCTGACCCGGGTAGCGCTGCCGGCCGGCGAGCTGATCGTCAACAGCAGCCAGGGGGGCGGCTCCAAGGACACCTGGGTGCTCGCCCACCAGGGCGCCGAGGACTCCGGCTCGCCGCCGGCGCGGCCCGGGGAGGTCGTCCACCTGGAGGCGACCCCGCCGGACGCCGGCCCGGGCCTGGTGGCCGTGGCCGACCAGGAGCAGCAGCAGCAGCAGGTGATCGACCTGCGCGAGCCCGTGCCGCAGGTGCGCCACCGCCCGCCGGTCGACGAGCCGGACGAGGACATGCAGCGCCGCCACGGCTCCCGCCCGCGGCGCGCGCAAGAGGAGGGCACGTGCTGAGCCGCATCGCCGAGGCGCTGTTCTGGATCGGGCGCTACGTCGAGCGCGCCGAGGACACCGCCCGCCTGCTCGACGTCCAGCTGCAGCTGCTCGTGGAGGACCCCTGGACGTCGGAGCAGACCGCCTGCGAGTCGCTGCTGACCGTGATGGGCGCTCCCGTGGACGGCGCCCGCTGCGACCGCGGCACGGTGCTGGAGGTCCTGGCCTACGACGCGGCGTCCACGCCCTCGATCGTCTCCTCGATCGGCGGGGCGCGCGAGAACGCCCGCCGGGCGCGCGAGACGGTGTCCACGGAGATGTGGGAGGTGCTCAACACCGCCTACAACTCCGTGCCCTCGGGCCGCTGGCGCGCGGCCAGCCCGCACGACTTCTTCTCCTGGGTGCGCGACCGCACCGCGACCGTCACCGGCATCGCCGACTCCACGATGAGCCGCGACGACGGCTGGCTGTTCATGGTGCTCGGCCGCAGCATCGAGCGCGCCGACATGACCGCCCGGCTGGTCACCTCCACCGCGGTGCGCAACGGCCCCACGCGCTGGCCGACCCTGCTGCGCGCCTGCGGGGCGCACGAGGCGTTCCTGCGCACCTACCGCGGCCTGGAGGCCGACACCGAGGCCGCCGAGTTCCTCCTGCTGGACCGGCTCTTCCCGCGCTCGATCGTGCACGCCCTGGCGCAGGCGGAGAAGTGCCTGGCCGAGCTGGAGTCCAGCGGCCAGCGGGCCGGCGTCTTCGACGAGGCCCAGCGCCGGCTCGGCCGCGCCCGCGCCGAGCTGGAGTACCGGCCCCTCGCCGACGTCATGGCGCACCTGCCCGAGGAGATGGAGCGCGTCCAGCGCACCTGCACCGCCGCCTCGGACGCCGTCACGCGCCGGTACTTCGCCAGCAGCGACGCCCTGACCTGGATGGGAGGCACCGCATGACCTACCGGCTGCGGATCCAGCACCAGACCGGCTACCGGTACGACTCCGCGGTGCCGTCCTCCTACAACGAGGTGCGGGTCACCCCGATGACCACGCCGGAGCAGACCGCCCTGCGCACCCGCCTGGAGGTGCGCCCCGGGCCCTGGCAGCACGTCTACCACGACTACTGGGGCTCCCAGGTGACGGCCTTCGAGGTGCACGAGGCGCACACCGAGCTGCAGGTCGTGGCCACCTCCACCGTCGAGGTGGACCGGCCGCGGGTCGACCCCCCCGGCGGCAGCTGGGACCTGCTGCGCGAGCCCAGGGTGCTCGACGACCTCGTCGAGTGGCTGACCGTGGCGCCCTCCACCCGACCGCCCGCCGAGCTCGCCGACCGGGCGCGGGCGATCGCCGCTGCCGCCGCCGGCCCGGACGCCGCGGCGCTGGAGATCTGCCAGCTGCTGCACCACGAGGTCGAGTACGTCACCGGTTCCACCGACGTCCACACCCGCGCGGCCGACGCGTGGACGGCGCGCCGCGGCGTCTGCCAGGACCTCGCCAACCTCGCCCTCGGCGCGCTGCGGTCCGTCGGCATCCCGGCCCGCTACGTCTCCGGCTACCTGCACCCCGACCCCGAGGCGCCGATCGGGGTGACGGTGACGGGGGAGTCGCACGCGTGGGTGGAGTGGTGGAGCGGGGACTGGTACGGCTACGACCCCACCAACGACCTGCGGCCCGGCGACCGCCACGTGATCGTGGCCCGCGGGCGCGACTACGGCGACGTGCCCCCGCTCAAGGGCATCTACGCGGGCCACGCGGCGTCCACGATGCACGTGAAGGTGGACATCACCCGCCTCGCCTGAGGTCAGGGGCGGGGGACCAGCCGCACCGAGGGGTCCTCGCACCAGGCGAGCGCCGAGGGCCAGTCGCCGTACCCCGCCTCGAGGTCCAGGTGGCCGCCACCGGGCACGACGTCGACGTCCAGGTGGGCCAGGCCCAGCGGTCGCAGGACGCCGTGCGCGACGCCGTCGGGCAGGTACGGGTCGTCGCCGCCGGCCACCACCCGGGTGCTGCCGGCCGCGGCGGCCACCTGGCCGGCGTCCACCCGCGGCGCGGCGAACCCGGCGACCTCCGCGATGCCGGCCAGCACGGCGAGGCCGGGCGGGGAGACGAGCAGCACCCGGTCGACCGGCGCCCCCGCCCCCGCGCCCCTGCCCGCCCCCCTGTCGCGGCCCGCGGCGTGCAGCCACAGCAGGCAGCCGAGGCTGTGCGCGACGACGACCCGCTCGCCGGCGGCGCCGTCTGCGCGCAGCCGCGCCAGGGCGGCGTCCAGCGCGTCGAGCCAGGCCGGCAGGGAGGGGGCGTCGGGGTCGGGCAGCTGGGGGTGGTCGGCGCGGTGACCGCGCTCGCGCAGCTGCGCCGCCAGCAGGGACTGCCAGTGCTCGGCCGGGCGCCGGTTCTGCCACCCGTGCAGCAGGAGGTAGGAGCTCACCGATCGCACTCTCCCAGGAGAGCGCCGCTGCGTGGGGCCCCGGGACCGCACCCTCCCGGGAAAGTGCAGGAGGGGCAGCAGGCCGCAGCGCCCGTGGGACGATGACCGCGTGCCAGCCCTGCCCTCGCTCGCTGACCTCGGGATCGCTCCGGCCACCACGCCGCCGGAGAAGATCCGCAACTTCTGCATCATCGCCCACATCGACCACGGCAAGTCCACGCTCGCCGACCGGATGCTGCAGATCACCGGCATCGTCGACGCGCGCGCCATGCGGGCCCAGTACCTGGACCGGATGGACATCGAGCGCGAGCGCGGCATCACGATCAAGTCCCAGGCGGTGCGGATGCCGTGGGCCCCCACGGGGTCGCCCACCACCCACGCCCTGAACATGATCGACACGCCGGGCCACGTGGACTTCACCTACGAGGTCTCCCGCTCCCTCGCCGCCTGCGAGGGAGCCGTGCTGCTGGTGGACGCCGCGCAGGGCATCGAGGCCCAGACGCTGGCGAACCTGTACCTGGCGATGGAGAACGACCTCGCGATCGTCCCGGTGCTCAACAAGATCGACCTGCCGGCGGCGCAGCCGGAGAAGTACGCCGAGGAGCTCGCCAAGCTCGTCGGGTGCGAGCCCGAGGACGTCATGCGGGTCTCGGGCAAGACCGGCGTCGGCGTCCCGGAGCTGCTCGACCGCATCGTCGAGCAGGTGCCGGCCCCGGTCGGCGACCCCGACGCCCCGGCTCGCGCGATGATCTTCGACTCGGTCTACGACACCTACCGCGGCGTCGTCACCTACGTGCGCGTGGTCGACGGGACGCTCCACCCCCGCGAGAAGATCACGATGATGTCGACCCGCAGCACGCACGAGCTGCTGGAGATCGGCGTCAGCTCCCCGGAGCCGGTGCCCAGCAAGGGCCTGGGCGTCGGCGAGGTCGGCTACCTCATCACCGGCGTGAAGGACGTGCGCCAGTCCCGCGTCGGCGACACCGTGACCAACGCGAGCAAGCCCGCCGCCGAGCCGGTCGGCACCTACGAGGACCCCAAGCCCATGGTGTTCTCGGGCCTGTTCCCCATCGACGGCTCCGACTACCCGCTGCTGCGCGACGCCCTGGACCGCCTCAAGCTCAACGACGCGGCGCTGAACTACGAGCCGGAGACGTCCGTCGCGCTCGGCTTCGGCTTCCGGTGCGGCTTCCTCGGCCTGCTGCACCTGGAGATCACGCGCGACCGGCTCGAGCGCGAGTTCGACCTCGACCTCATCGCCACCGCGCCCTCGGTGATCTACGAGGTGACGCTGGACGACGGCCGCGAGGTCACCGTCACCAACCCCAGCGAGTACCCCTCGGGCAAGGTCTCCGAGGTCCGCGAGCCGATGGTGCGCGCCACGGTCCTGACGCCCGCGGAGTTCATCGGCACGGTCATGGAGCTGTGCCAGCAGCGGCGCGGCGAGCTGCTCGGCATGGACTACCTGTCCGAGGAGCGCGTGGAGATGCGCTACACGCTGCCGATGGCCGAGATCGTCTTCGACTTCTTCGACCACCTGAAGTCGCGCACCCGCGGGTACGCCTCCTTCGACTACGACCGCGAGGGCGAGCAGGCCGCCGACCTGGTGAAGGTCGACATCCTCCTCCAGGGCGAGCAGGTCGACGCCTTCTCCGCGATCGTCCACCGCGACAAGGCCTACGCCTACGGCGTGATGATGGCCGGCAAGCTCAAGGACCTCATCCCGCGCCAGCAGTTCGAGGTGCCGGTGCAGGCCGCGATCGGCGCCCGCGTGATCGCCCGCGAGACCGTCCGCGCGATCCGCAAGGACGTCCTCGCCAAGTGCTACGGCGGTGACATCACCCGCAAGCGCAAGCTGCTGGAGAAGCAGAAGGAGGGCAAGAAGCGGATGAAGATGGTCGGCCGGGTCGAGGTGCC
>Ga0210040_10005239_pt1 | contig 16602 bp, 19 predicted proteins | sample CryGeyCG12114_NA_FD_185462 | JGI IMG/M metagenome (GOLD analysis project Ga0210040, IMG submission 185462) | Groundwater microbial communities from aquifer - Crystal Geyser CG19_WC_8/21/14_NA (SPAdes) (version 2) | ecosystem: Environmental > Aquatic > Deep subsurface > Groundwater | place: USA... | reverse complement strand
AGTGTGCTCACCTCGCTCATAATAATAGTTCCATCTATTGCCAGCCTCAAATCAGTAAGTGTAGTACGTACAATTTTGATCACTTTTTGCATCCTGTCTAGTTCTTGACGTAAGAAAGTGTTCATTGGTGTCAATCCACCCATTTCCGACAATCTGATGTGAAAGGCGGATATTAATATCTTTCACTTCTCACTTGGCAAATCGTAATTTTCTTAGAAGTACTGGAAATTATATGCATACCGTTCCTTGACTGTATGTGGAGTATAATTAGCAGGCAATTTTGCCAGTAACTCTGAAGCCAATTTATACACCACAGATTCTCTAGTTTCTCCGGTACCTTGAGCCGAATCTTTAGGCTGAATGCTTAAAATTGTGTCCAGTAATTCTCGTGCCGTGTTAATTTGGTACCTGAATCAAAGTGAAAACAATTCTAAAAAAATCAACCACCATATATATGTTTTAGTTTGCTAACATGAAAACAGCAGAAGCCGTACGTCATTCCAGCATTGAAGTGAAGTCCGTAAACGTTAGGATTTGCATTGCTGGGTAAATCCTCAATAAATTTATGATAATCTTCCAGCACTTTCAATTTAGGATTCGCATATCCTTCACTAAACATAAACCCATCTTGTAACATGTTGTCACAGAACCATAATTTGCAAAAGGTGAGCAACAGTCTCTTGTCATATTCATCTGTAATTCTGCCTCCATAGTGAACTTCGCCCACCATGTATCGTACAGTAACCCATGAAACTCCCTTTTTCGTGTCCATCTCATCCAAATGAGTTTGGAAAAACTGAACACATGCAGCCCAATCAGCCCAATTGAACTCATACGGAATATTCCAGCCTAATGGTCCAAACTGTCTCCGTTCTTGAACCACGGAATGGAAAAATGATAAGGCATACAACATTGGCTTCCATTGGAATACATTTGTGTAGTCCAAAGTGTCCGGATGTAGAGAGGAATATGTTCGTTTCAGTCCAGCTTTTATTCCTTGAGGTGGATCGTTGGTGAATTTTATGCTCATCTGAAGGAGTGATATAGAGAAAGCCGGATGCTCTTCAGTTGTGTACCAAAGTCGGAATCCGTGATGCAGCTTACTTGCGTCCTGGACAGCTTCTTTCAACTCATGCATGAAATCTAGACAAAGATGACAGTTCTGCAACATCACCCATCCACCGGTGGAAGTGAATGCCGAAAGCAAAGCTCTCGCATGAACCTCTTGACCTTGACCCATCGATATGGATTGAATGGGGATCCTATGTCGTTTGGCAAGGGCTTCGATTTGAGGGGTAGGATCAGAACCCATACTCAACAAGCAACACAATGGTGTATTCGGTTTGGATTCGTGAACCATTTTCTCTAAATTGAGAATCACTTGGGGGACGTATTTCTTGCCTAGAGAGTCCGATACGTACTTCTTGGCTTGGAAAAGAATTCGGTCTGGACACCAAGATCTGATGAGTAAAAGTCTTCGGAATGAATCTAATTGATTATACCCATCCGGTATGGATTCATTTTCTGGAGCATCCGATTCAACAAATCGTTTCCAATACTTTTCACTTCGTACCACTTGAGTTAAAATATTCTGGAAGGTTGGTAGATTAGATAGCTCTACTAAATTCAACCAAGTGACATCACTTATCCAAGCAGCGGTAGAAGGTTTTGGAACTGAAGTATTAATATCCAGAGCAGCTCCCCCTTTGATCAATGTTTGGAATTCATTGTGTTTTATGTATCCTCGATGCATATCTATTTTCAAAGCAAGTTGCAGAGTGAACATGAATTTATGAGATTCATATAAACCCCTGCTGGTGTATCGGAAAGCGTCAAATGTGAGACAGTCCATAACATTTGCAATCCGCTTAGTATTATGGGGCGATTTCTCCGCTCGTTCCATTGATTCATCAAATACATCCAAGAATTGGTTCAACGATGTTTGGTACATACAGTTTACCATGCTCATTTCACAGATCAAGAAATACACGATGGAGCCACGTGTTGCAATTGTTCGAAATTCCTCACGGGCAGCATTGATTTTTTTCTCTGTTTCTGCTGCAATGTACAATTTTTCTTTGATGTCCAATGCTGTAGTTCTGGATGTGTTGAGAACTTCAACAAGACTTTCGTCATCTAACAAGGAGCCTTGGATGGAACTTAATTTGCTGAGCAGATTTTCTTCTAGCTCTTGCATTCTTCTTTTGTTGTTGGTGACGCCCTCTATGAGAGATATTCTTTCGGATTCTAACTCCTCTTTTTCAGCTTTGATAACCCGACCAAGTAACTGATCTTCTAATCCTTTCATTGTTACAGTGAAGTCAATTATGGAAGTCCTGGCAGAAATTTCAGGACTGTAGATTGGGTTTGGTAGCTTTGTTGTTAAATATAACCGGAATCCGGGAGATACTTCAACTTCAGCGTCTCCAACTTTCACCTTTTGACTGGATCCGGATTTAATGAAATTCTTTTCCAATACATTGTTTATCATCTGCAATACGAAAATATTGAAAGGTTGCTGACGAAAATCAATTGTATAGAATGTGGTTAGTAGGTTGGTGAAAAATTAGCTAATACCGGATCGATTTCTGTGCCAATGTCTTCAACCAGTAACGGTTTCCCTTGAGATAAGCATTGCTCCAAAGTATTTCGGAAATATTTATGCGACAAGAAGGTTATCTGAAAGATGTATTTTCAGCATTTAATTTCATGCATTCCAGAACAATGACAAGTTTTGACTTACTTTGATATCATTTGGTCTTTCCAATCGTTTAATCCATGTTTTTCCTTGGAATTGGGGATCGATCATCAATGGATATCTTGTGGCTTTTGTAACAATAATTCCATTTTGGATTGACAGCTCGTCATTTGGTAAACCACATAAATTCCACTCACCAATCTTATGCAAGAAATTTCCCGAATTACTACTTGCTGAAAGTTAATAATTCTTACCTAACTCTGATTACTACTGAATACTACATACCACATGCGGTTCGACAAGCATGTTCACTACATTAAGATTCAATGATGTTGGAATTCTCCGTTTCTTTAAGTCATTTTTCCAACTATCCATCAGTATATTCCGGTATTCTTGGTTGAAAGGTCCCACATAAGATAAACATCCTGTTAAAAGCAGAACGTCTCCAGTCAACCGAATAATCTGAGATTTAAATCCTTTGGATTGATCTGTCCACCGTTCTCTTTCTCCAGCAAGACCATTGATCAAATCTGAAGCCAAATTCATTTTCCGCTTGCAACGATTCGCATCATCCAACAAAATTTGTCTCTTTTGCATAGCTGCATCGTATATTTTCTGAACTCCTTTCAAATTAATTTCCTTGGCTTCCAATTCCACCTGAGCTTTGGCCAATCTCTTATTTGCTCTTACTAATTTCCCTTCACTCAAAGCTAACTGCATTTTCAACGGGAGCACAGACTTATTCACAGAATAATAGACACTCAACGCCTTTGTCCAAGACAGAAGTCCGGCCACATTGCCACAGACTTTTGTAGCATTGTCTTTGGTATAATCGTCCATACTACTGACTGGGTCCATGAGTTCAATCATTTCTCCATTTATGGAGTCCAGGGGGAACTTTTGTAGCATCTCAAGGAACTTTATATTGTTCAACAATTTTATCGCTTCACCCCAAGACGGTTTTGGACATTTTTTATCGGGATCTATGGTGTAACTATCCAATTTTTTGTAATGCAGGATAAGAATGCAGTCAGTAATCCTCATAATTAAATGGGGCGGTTTTCCAAGTTTCTTCACAGTAGAAATGTCTGAAGGTTGAATAACTTTCAAAGCATCTTCTGCTTCTTGTAAAGCTGGCTTAGCTTCCGCTAATTGATCTTCAGCTTTGAACTTTTCTGATGTAATGAATTTGACTAATTCTTCTGCTTGGTCTTTGACGATTTTTACCTCATCTTTCACTTTTTGTGCCGAATTGTTTACCACGGTTACATCCGCTAAGACGAGATCAGCCTCGGCTGAAGCTATGGCTAAATTTTTCTCCATTATTTCCAGTTCTTTACTTAAAACGGCTACTTGGGATCCAGCATCTTGTAATTTCAGGAGACCAGAGTCCATGCGTTTTGATAACATTTCGTAGTGCTTTCGTTTTTCTCGATAGATGCTCTTGTATCCTGCTAAGAAGGATAGGAAAGATTTGGGTGTCACGTTCACTTGTCGACGGAATCGTTCGAAGTAATTGGTACACGTATCGGCGACTTGATCGTGAATATTTCCCATGATTTCAATAAGTTGTCCTTTGACTTCTCCAGGGCACACTATAGGAAATTGGGCTATGAAATATTTGGCTACAGCAATTAAAGCTTCACGAGGCCAACTGGAAAACCAGTCCAGAGTGCATCCTGATACCAATCCGGGGAATTTCAATGCCCTAGATCGAAACTTTTCTCCCACCTTTTCAATTGCAAAATGCAAAAATGTGTTGTCCAATTTTAGTATGCTTCAATCAATTATGGATTGTGGTTAGTTATGCATAATATTTTTAAGAAAAACAAATTAAAAAGTACCGGAGAAAAACATAAAACAAGATGCAGATTTTTCCTAACACGGCTGATAAAGTAATCGTACAGATTGTCTGGAGTAGGAATTCGTTTTGGGAACTCTTTTTTCATTGGCATGATCAATTCATTACAGATTTCATCGTTATCTTCCCTCGTTAACAAGTTTGCAACTTCTCCAGAACTCAGAACATTATTCAAATATTCCAAAAAACCTTCCTCTTTGATATCGTTGTCTGTAAAAATAAAAGTTACGCCCCGTCCATGTTGTCCCGCAGTTTTGTACAGTTGTTTTAAATCATCCATTAGATTAGATGCGTTGTAAGCTCGAGACAATGTGATTTGAAATGTGTCGTAGCCTCCTAAGAAGGAGGAAAGTTTTGTCAAACTTTGTTTCCCACTGCCACCAACTCCGACTAGCATCACACAACCTCGATCCGTTCGAATGATTCGAGTTATTCGGAGAATATGAAGAATCGCATCTCGGAAAAATACTAGCTCCATTTTGGGTCCACGTGTCACTTCATTGAATTGCTCCATGAATTGGACCAAACGTTCACGGACTGCGTCGAAACTATTTTTTTTTTCAAATTCCAGGATCACAGTCCAGTAAAACATATTTTGAGTTTTCTAGCTAAACTGCCATAGATTATTACTCTGATTAAATCATTAATTTACCTAATTACAGGTTCATATACATTGGGATAGTCGGGAACATCTTCTTCATCACCGCCAGATTCCACCATATCTTCTGGATCCTTCATGAAGTTAACAAATAATGGTTCTGTGGGCAAAATGTTCTCATATTGTTCACCCAGATTTTCATACACGCACAGATGGAGCTGACGTTCAAACCAATCTTTGTCATCCTTATTGACAAATCTATATAAAGATACCACGTTTGTAAACTGTATAAAATGTTTCGGTTATTCGTAAACTTATAAAACAAGCATAAATTCGCACCGATCCGCAATTACGCGAGTGCATTCATGTTTCCACAAAGCCATTAAAGTTTGAGGAGTATTGCATTCCTTCTTTCTAACACAAAGCATTCCTTCCCAAATACGGCTCAAATCTCTCAAATTAAAAACACTGTAAAATGTGACAATAAAAGTGGATACATTAGTTTTTCAGTACACGAACTCAAAAGCAATGTTAAAAAGTAAGATATAGTCATACTAATGGAATTTAGCCGGAGTCGGAAGCATTTTCCCTTTAGTAGCTTGCCACAAAATTCTTGTTAGTGGAACCAATGACGGAATAGTGTCCACCACATCAGAGCCAAATCTGGCTGAGCAAAAATATCCGGATCCAATCACATCGAAAATTTTGTCCATAGACGTAACACTGGGAAGCGAGCAATTGAAAATACAGAATTCCCGTTTCAGCCGATTAGGGATATCATTTCTGCCACCACCGGGATGAATCATAGCAGCAATAAATTGAATGTCCAAAATGTTCATGAATTCTCCTGGTTTGTCCAGCGAATAAAACCCCCTCATTTCGATAAGTTGTCGAACAATTTCATTTGTGATTTGATCGCCCCATACATTAATTTCGGGCATGTTAATATCATCAATGAAAATGGTCATTTTTCGGCCTCTTGCTGGCCCATATGTGGTACCCATTCTTTTATCCACAAATCCCTCTACAGTCCTTTGAAACAAATTGGGCGTAGTCGCGGACGAGAAGTTAATCATTTTACTAATTTGCAAATCGGCGTTATATTCCTTTAAATATTTTTTAATCATCACAGTTTTTGCTGTCCCTTGCTCCCCAATAAGCAGTACGCCCTTTTCTTGTTTCGCTATCAAATGCATGAGGAAATGAGTACGAACGTTGTCTACATTTGGAACCAAAATAGACGCGAATTCGGGCACAGAGTCGGTCGGGTACACAAACTCTTCCACATATTGGGACCAATGTTCCCATTTCCCTTCTGCACCCACCGTGTATTCATAAATGCTTTCTCCAAAGTTTACTGTAGGTAGACTCAAAGCACTTTCATGAGATTTGAGGAACTCTTCCAGCTTAACTCGATCTTCAAATTCCATTAGTGCCCCTACACTCCACATCAAAGCGAATACAAAAAAGTTTTCTAGCTGTGCTGCATTGAACTGCCGAATGTTTTCTGTTTTCCCAGACGATTTGGATCCACTTCCAGAGGATTGATGACTAGTAGCGATTGTGGGTTGGTGAATTGTTGGCATTAGTCCCATCAAAAGATCGGTTGCTTGCCGAATGTAAAGGGCTTCTGGTATAGCCATTTTGGGGGTAGTGTTCACTTTGAGAAAGGTCATAACATCTGTGAATACTTTGTCGAATAGGGATCCAAATACTTCTACCTCATGTTTCGGGCGTTTTAATAGCCAACTCTGGAGAATAGGATGCCAAGGGAGAACTGAGGAGTTCATATAAACCATTCCTAGTCGAGAAATTGTAGCTGGTGATGCATTATCAACATTATCTGGTTCGAATACTAGTTTGCATGTGGCGGCCATAATGATACGATCTCCGTTGGCTAGTGTAAGAATTTTGGAATCGTCCAGAACGGAATTCAAATTCTCGATCCATAAAGCGTCAACCTGTGCATTTTAATTTCATTAAGTCTGACGTGAATTTTTGGGATTTCTTTCCTGGGGAAAGTATATTGTACCGGTCCATCTAAGACGATCCACAAACTTTCCGTTTTCTTCAAACGCAATGCTTTACGCCACAGAGTTGAGAAAATTCCGTCGGTCCAGTCATTTGTGGCGACATCTAGTTTTCCAAACATTTGAGATGCTGTGATGGCTTTGGGATTCATGCGAATTTCTTTATGAGGCTGTCCGATAGCAGTCAAGGCTTTCATAAGGATGTTCATCATAGTAGATTTACCGGATCCAGTTGGCTGTAGAAAAATGTGCGAGATTTTAATTTTCTGCCCTGTCAACAATGTTTGAGATACTGTATCAAGAAATATCGCTGTTAATACCCCCAGAGCCATCAATCCATGCCTAACAAGTTGAGTTTCGTAGAATTGAACTAATTTTAAATTCCAAGATGGATGATTTGTCAGCTTAGCCTTGGAAACTTCATCTTCCACAGCTTTTAGTAACTGTGTGTGAATCACGCTATCTAATGCTACTCCAGGAAACAAATCTTTAATCAAAGCTAAGAAAAGGCCTTCATCTTCATCGACTAGTTTGGATAAATTCATGTCTCTTAAAACGGTCATAACCACAGTCTCTTCAGCATCATTTGGTCGAGATCTTTTTTGGAATCCTAGCGTTCTCAAAACAGATAGAATGTTTCGCAAGCCGAAATCGTAATGGACTTGCTTGCTCAATTGCTCTTCACATAAACGGTACAACATGAAAAACTTTCTGGCCAGAATAATATTTTCCAAGAAACCGCAGGATGCTAGTCTAACTCGGATGATAATTTGCTTGTCTGGTACAACCATAGCTACTGAACGGAATTGGACTTTTAAATTTTCGGGCAGTTCTTGGCGGCCTATTTATGTAGAATACAGGAATTTTTTAGCACATCATGGCAATATTAATATTTTTTAGCGTTGGTTGAAATAAGTTAAGCAAGCTAGAATGCTGTAGTTACCTGCATAACCAGGATTCATTGTAATGCTACGGGAAATGACAGTAATTAATTTTAAAAAATGGGAAATGTGTATGTTTAAAACGGTTATGAAGTTTTTAGCACTTTATCTTACATTATTCCAACTTCAGGATTCAATGCTACTTCATCACCGTCACTGAAAACGAAAGATTCTCGGTTTTCTTTTCGTGATTGAAGGATTATGTGTATTTGTTGGGCGGCCACACTCAAAACAGGCAATTCAATACGATTGAATTCATCAAAACAGCCCCAGGAGCCAGATTGAGCCAAGCCTTTAAAAATTCGACCCAATCCACGGAAATCCATCTGATCTGAACAGTTGAAAACGACGCAGTATTTTCCAAGAGCTTTAGCCATATCTTTTGTAGTTTCCGTTTTTCCTAAAAATCATGTGTTAGTTTTCGTTAAAATCTTCAAATGCATGAATATAAAACAATAAAATGTCCTTATTGATTGTCTAAAATTACCTGTTCCTGCAGGGCCAGCAGGATTTGCTCCCAAATTTGATCCTGAAGAACAAAAATTAATTCATATGTAAATGGATTCAATACATAGATTTTTGCATTTTCGGATTTCTTTAGCCATGTCAAACTTACCAATGGACTGAGCAATAGTGATATAACATCTATCGGTCAAAGGAGTAATTACAAGTCGTTCCGTAGCTAGAAAAGATTATTTCAAAAATTTTTATTTTGCTATGTGGATTTACGGACTGTGAAAAATATTGCTTCCCAGCATTCTTATGCTATTTGTCTACTGCACTTTACCTCCAAGGAATTCATTCTGATAAATGAAATTAATATTAGTGATTTTGCAAACACAATGGTCCTCCTCAAAGATAAAGTAAAAGCGACTTTGCTTCAGCCATTCAAAATCATTGAGTGACTTCACATTAGATTTACTCAAATCTTCAAAAATATCCCTTTGATGAACATGGATCGTGATCAAGCTCTCAAACTTGATTCTTTCATATTTAGACAAATTCTTTGCAGTCTGAGAAATCAGAGTGTTCAGCAAAAACTGAAATTTTTCATTTGCATGCCTCATAGCTTTTTTATCTCTCTTGGCTTGGGATATCGCAAGTTCGGATTCCTTTGTCCACAAGATTTGTATTCCCAGAAGAGAAACTTGTGCAATATAATTACCCAAGAATTGTAACAACTCAAAATCCGTTGCACTCAATGCATAAACTGCGTCCAAAATTACTGCATGCAATGCTTTCCTCTTTTCATCTAATAATTGTCCCAACCTGAAAACAATTTTTTCAGAAAAAATTCAAAAAAGTAACCCTGAGCTTCTGTAAAATGCAAAAAACTTCTTTCTTACCAAATTTCCACATTTCCTTCCGCAAGCACGGGTGTTTGCAATTCAACCTTTTCATTCTCCCTTGATTCCACAGACAACATGAGATTGTACTCTTTAGGATTAAATTCCACTTCATTCACATTCTCAAACACGGAAAGTAAATGAGGCTGAATAGTATGAGAATCGGAAGCTTGCCCCAGAATCTCTAAAAGTACAGGATCGCTGACGAAGAAGAATCTGGGGAAAATCTTCCTCTTGGATTCCAAATATCCACTCAAAGACTTCTGACAAAGCTCCAATTGCTCCAACAAATAGGGCAATGTGTTGGACATAGTATCATCACCGACACAGCATGGAATGACCAAAGCATTTTCCCTAGCCCTGACCATGATCTTGTTCCAAATGACATCAATGTTTAAAAACCTAACCGCCTCTTGAGGCATTTGCTTGGCAATATCCCCACCAACAAACACTGCTTCCAAATAAATCCACAAGTTTTGAACCGCTAGCCACAAGTCAAGTATTTGGGCAGCATTGCTAAAATCGGTCAAGATCGTTTGAATCTCTTGTCGATACATTGTGCTGTAGCGATTGTTAAGCAGGTAATTGAGGATCATCAGAGCGTCTTCCAAATTGGTCATAATGTCTGCAGTTTCTTGACCTTTCAACAAAATCTCGCCTCGACTCTTGAAATTTGTAAAGGATAAAGTTACTCCAGCCCATTCTTGTACAATCTGTTTCATCTTGCCGTCGATTTCACGTTCCTTCATGGCTCCAATGCAAATGTCTTCCACCTCGTCCTTGTGTTTCAGCAGTGGAGCTTCCATTACATGTTTTAGAGAGAAGTTTTCATTCTGAATATGGAATTTGTGACCCGTGATTTCTCCAATTAGTTCCCAGTGACGTTCTTTCATAGATTTGTTGGTCATAAGTTCTAATAAAGGACAGGTTTCATTGAAATCGTCTATTTTCTTTTTCAAGTCCTGGTATGCTGGCCAATCTTTAAGGCCTTTGGGGAGTCGTCTACAACGGTTTTGGAATTCCGTTAGTTCCACATTGATTCGGGAGATGTCCAAGTCTGCCCAAAGAATGTCGTAATAGCTATCTACTACTCGATTCACATCATTGTAAAGACCGTATAGTTTCTGAAGGAGGGTTAGCTCATTTTGCAATCGATTTAGCTCGGGATATTCGGATTGGTCGTAACCAAATAGACGTTCCCCAGCTTTACACATTTGATACCGGTCATACAGATCGTCAAATCGTACTTGGAATTTGGACAGTCGACTAGATGCTTCTAAAGCTAGTAACCCATCTACCATTGGTCCATTAGTAGTGTAATCACTTAGAAAGCTTGCCAAGTCACTTTTAAATTGGGAAATGGAATTAACGAGCATTTGCCGGTTCTTTTCTTGCACATTGCAAATATCCAGTTGAACTTTAGTTCCCTGAATGGATTTGTGTTATGAATGCAAAAAGAAAGATCATTCGTTTTTTTTAACGTAGATGGATCAGGAAGAAAACTAAAGTTGAACTTACCAATTTTAGAAGATTTTGAAAATCATTTCGTAGTGAGGCAGCTCTTTCAGTATCATCTGCTGGCACGTTGTAATTTTGTCTTTTAAGATAATCATATGCTTCTTCAATTGGTCCAATCATATTGTCAATTTCATAAAATTTGTCCCGAATCCTGTCCAAAATGCTCATAACAAATTGAATATCATACAAATTGCGGATATTAATTTGCAGATCTTTGCTGCAATCGTCAATAAACTTGTGGATTTCTATTGCTTGGGCTCTGTATTTTTCATTGATCAGTCGACACAGTGTTGTTTTCCACCCTTTGATTTCAATAATGAAACCTAGTTTCATGTTTGCGGTTCGAATATGGATCGGTCCAATTTGGTGAAATTCGGTGAATAAGGAAATTTGATCTTGAAGGGAGTCATAATTTTTTCGCACTGCTTCGATTTCAGTTATGGAGGGATGTGTACGCAAAAGTGATACCATGTCATCGAGACGTGCGTCTTTCCACAAGTAGCTATAGTTCATGTAATGTTGCACAATATGTTCAGTCTTGCTTCGAATTTGGAATACTGAGGTTTGCATCATGAGGATCATTTTTGATATGTCTTTGTAATCCAGGACGCTTCGATATACGTTTTTAAGTGAGCTTGGGGTTTCGTGATCCATTTTTTCTGCAAAATTACTTTGTTTATCACATCTGTGATCCGTGGTTTAGTAGCCAACTAACTTGACTAGCAAATTCGAAATTTAATAATTCATAGTCCTATTATTTTTTCAATCCACACAGTCTTACCAACATGTTGCATCTCTTCTAACCGCGAATAGGGAACAACACTTTCAATTGAAGCTCGCTTCGCTTCCCGACTTTTATAAAATGGACCTTCTTCAGTCCCTGAAAAACTTAATCGACGTGATTGTCCCCACATTAGAACCCGTTTCAAAGGATTCACAATCATTTGAGTGCCCCGAGTAAGAGTCTGTTGCATTTCATCAACTCCAGGTTTCAAGGATATGGATGGGATCGTGAGCATTAAATCTGTGTAGAACAGAGGGATGTGATGCGGCACCTTTTGAGGATTACGCTTAGAAATTTGAGGCTCTTCTGTCCGCTTTCGAATGGAATCTAAAGACAGTCGGGTTGTTTTTTGCAACGCTTCTAGGAACTTATTTTCATAGTATGCGAAAACATGACGGCATTCTTCATGCACGTGAGATAATTCCTCCCTAGTTGCTACAACATATGTAGGTGTGTCGGGCCCAAAAAACGCTCCCTGCATTTCTGTGATTTTTACAAAAGTGTATTGTCTCCTCACTGACTGAGAACTAGTATTTTTTTTGGATATGCATCTACATAGGCAGATAAAATTTTGTCATCATTACCTTTGGGAACTACTTCAGGATTTGGCATCGGATGAAGCCAATTGAGAACGAAATCTTCCTCAAAATGAAACTCAGCTGTAGTTAACATCATATTGATGAGCTCAATAACGGCAGTCTCAATTAATCGAGACCGGTATTCCAGCTCCTTTGAGACAACTTGGCCATATGTTCGGATACGATCCATGAATTCGTCCAAAGTCATTGGTCGATCTTCAGGGAAGTCCACAAGCATGGCGTGACTAACATCGTACAAATACTGAGAGATTCGAACAATGGACAAATTTTTGGCGTCTTGTAATAGCTGCTCGAATTCATTCAAATGCTTCTCGATGAATTCGAAATATGAGTCGAGTTTTGTAGATGTCCATGTAACACTATTAGATCCCGGCATGAAAGCTTTCTCAACTTTCTTCATCACAGGTCGTAGCAAACCAACTAATTCTTGGGGCACTCGAACTTTCAACTTTAAAAACCGATCCAACAAAAATTTCATGTTCTCATACACAGTGAGTAATTTTTCTTGCTTTTCATACACAACTTGCGCTATTTCGGGAATCTCCAGACCCATTTTTCGAAGTATATCTGTTTCTTCTATTACTTGCTTGAAAAAAGGATCGAAATTGAGAACTAATTCTTGTCGGATATTTCCACGTAGTGTTAACAATGGAGCTTCTAATGCATCATGAATCGCGGCACATTGACGCATCCAAGCATCGTGAAACAGAATTTCGTAGAAGACAAGTTTTTTGGATACATTGTTATACAATTTGATTGCTGGTTTGGCATTATCATTTTTCAAAAGGGAAGTTTTCTCTTTGAACCATTTCATTGGCTGGGCCAGTCGTCTAGTATCAATTGTTAAGAACGATTGCAATTAGCTACTTACAATTTCAAAATTACCGAATCACGTTCGAATCATAGAGTAAAAAGGACGCCATTATGTGTACAGATAGATTGTTGCGATTGTGATTGGCATTCAGCTTTATCTTTATCACAAAAGCTAAAGTATAATAACTTTGGGTTTACCTAGATGGCGTTTTATGTAGGCATAAAATTATTGAAAATTGAAATAATTTTTTATTTTGCATTAAATAATTTCCAAACCGGTAAATGTGACGAGCCCAAGCAATTTTTCCAGCAAATGGTGGGTAACCTCGTGGAATCGGTGTTTCATTTTTTTCACTTTCATACACATTTTTAAGAAAGTTCATCTCGTTGATGTAGAAATTGAAAATGTACCATTGTTTTCCCTCTATATCTAAGCATCGATTTCGAAGCTGCAATTTTTAAATAGAGCAATAATATTAGTAAGTTTAATATTTTGAATTAGCTGAATTATTTTAAATTTTTAACTCAAGCATACTGCAGCAAATCTCTCTAATAGCCGGATGGCATGCATAACCGTTGGGCATTTATCAATAGACTTGTCCATAAATGCTTCCAAGGATTTTTGGATTTCGTCAATGGCAGTTCTGATTGATGCGTAATCTGTATCAAACTCTGGTTTCCGGAATTCCAATGGATCATACGTTTTTCGGAAAAGTGATTTTTGAATATTGACGAGTCTGCTTGAGATTGTATCTAAGCCATCGATTGTAGAGGCACCCATTGGTTGATATAGCGTGAATATTTCTAGCAAATCTAAAATCTACGACAGGAAAAGCAACATTACTCGATGTGGTTGTCCAACCTCAATCTTGGAATAAGATCTTTTGAAAATAGAAATGCAACCTTTTTCAATCGATTACAAAACAGCTCATAACGTCCGAATATTTGATTCTCAGAAAATGTGAACCTTTGCCCACTTGGATCATTCATAAGCTCTAATTTTGTTGACTCAAATGACCCTTTGAATGTTTCAAACAGTCCAATGCAATTCTGCAAGCGTAGTTTCATGATTATAAATACTAGACGTGGCTAAAACCATTATGAAATTTTTCATAAGTCAGTATACGAATGAATTACATGAATTTTTTCCAACATGAGCTCCTTATTTTGATTCCAGATGGTTTCAGTGCCTCCTTTACACAGATACTGTCGACATGAGCGTACCATTTGGTTGCTTATCTGTTTAAGCAAAATTGTACAACATTTGTGAAAAATATGCCTACCATACGTTTTAAAGGCGAGGAATTTGGACGTTTAACAACTAACCTTGACTAACAAAGCAGTCACTTTTTCACACGTGTTAAAATACCTACTACTCGTATGAATAGTCCGAATGACATACATCATGCTGTCGATATGAGTTATCATGGTAGGAGGATCACATTTATATAAAGGCTCACAAAACTTCTTCAAAGCATACATATAGCGAATATTATCTTTAGCTTCGTGAAATTGATCAGTCACTCTTGAATCCACGTCTTTCCATCTCTAAAAGGATATATAGGATTGATTACACTTGTTCGCATCAACCAATCAAGTTTTTTTAATTGGCATTACCCGTAAAACCCTGGATTTGGAATGAACCAAAACTTGTATAAAACTGACTACTTTCCAGCCTTGCACTTGTTGAATAATGTATGACAATTTGGCAGTCAAGTTTCGCCAATACGCTAGTTCATCTAAAGTGTCCATATCGTCTGTATCTTTTCTCATTTGCTTACACAGGGCTAACTCTTTTTCGATATTTTTGCACCATAATGAGACCGCATGTTCAACCTGTGACACAATTTCTGCATTTTTCGCAGCAATCATAACTTCCTCCGATGTGTTCAAATTTAAATCTACATTTGCTATATCTCCGAATTCCATGCGTGTGTCTATGTCACTGTGACTTGCTACAACACAATATATTTAGTTAGTATGTTCATGACTTTCGGAAAACATGGGATATAGTTCAAAATTTTAATGTAATCTAACCATTCAAAAATTCTTGGTATTGTTCAATCGAAGTGAGAAATTTGTGTCGAACTTCATTGGCAGTTTCAACATTAGGAATTGGATTCCACGAGGAATCTGCACGCAAACTTCCGATAAGAACTTTCTCCAAAAATGTGCTCAACTTTTTTAACACACTTCCAGCCCTTTCGTTTTCACTTGAGTCCAGTACCCCGACTAATGTTTCGTCAGATATGTTTTCCACTGTGATTGCTTTGTCATTTCGAACTCTCCATATGTAAATGCATTGCCCTATTATGGAGTACTGTTCTCCATCTGATACGAGCACTCTTTTTAAGCGTTTTGTGTTGGTGATTTGTCTACCAGATTCTGTATATCGGACAATAATAATCGATAATGAAATGACAGAAAGAAATATACACGATTTTCTTGTTATTTTACCTTGACCAGGCGCATCGGCTTCTTGGAACAAGAAAAATAAACTTTTTCTCCCATTTTTTTCACAAAAGTTGATAATTAATGTTGTAAATTCATCCGAATCAATGATGAATTCGTCCATTTCTTTAGCATTCAGTGCAAAATGCTTTGCCGCAATTGATATGATGCGTTGGTAAATAGGCACTTGCATTTTCTCTTTTCGTTCATCCCTTTCGAGTTTAAATCGCAAAAGTCTTTGTCGAGCCAAATCAGCTTGTTGGTGAACAGCCACCGATAGTTTTCGACTTCTTCTTTGGTTACCTTCTGATTCGGCTGATGAAAGCTTATGTTCAGAAGCTCGCTACAGAGAATATATTTATTTTGCACTGCATTTGTGTATGCATTAGCGAATCGATTGAAAAATTCTATTTTTATTTAACATTCATGTACCTCAGAGCGCCCCGTGGACGTTTTGATGGCTTGACTGTGGTGTGATTCTGTAGCGGATTTTACTATAACTACATTTTTGCTTTTACTAGAAGGTCTGTTTTTTATAGCACTTTTTGATTCAACAGCATCGTTTTCCGCTGCAATTTCTCCCGAATTTTCGGCTATACGTTCTTCCAGTTCCTGTTCTGGGAGTATTTGGTCTGCGACAGGCAACTCTTCTTCTTCATTTTCATCTAAGGGAGGATTTTGTTCGTCAGACATCGCAAAAAGATTGTCAACCGATTCAAATGGGATGGATCAATCGCTATTTGACGATTATATTATTTGGATAGTTACAAAAAAGTTATAAGTGCTTAAATGTGAAAGCGTTTTAAAAATCTTCCAGTTTCATGTTAAGCAACCCTATCACATTTTCGTCAGAATCTGCTTTTTTATTTGTTATTTTTCTACGGCTGAAGTTTTGTCATAGAGACTTTAGTCAAATGCATGGAATAAAAAAAGTTTTCCACATCGTCAAAGAAAAACGGTTCA
>Ga0210040_10005238_pt1 | contig 16603 bp, 8 predicted proteins | sample CryGeyCG12114_NA_FD_185462 | JGI IMG/M metagenome (GOLD analysis project Ga0210040, IMG submission 185462) | Groundwater microbial communities from aquifer - Crystal Geyser CG19_WC_8/21/14_NA (SPAdes) (version 2) | ecosystem: Environmental > Aquatic > Deep subsurface > Groundwater | place: USA... | reverse complement strand
ATGCATTTGCATATGTAATGTATTTACACACTAATTAACTAATTAACTAACTAACTTTGTTAGTTAAAAACCTTGTGTTGATCCAGGTTTTGATCGTGGAAACTTTTTTGTGACTGCACAGAGAAAAATGATGGTTGAATTATCTGAATACCAAATTTTTGTTCATTGCGCACTAACTCACCTTGTAAGCGTTATGAGCGTGACGCGCTGCATGAGAAATCTCATTTAAAAAGTCTGTAAATTCATTTGGTGTATCCAAATGTTGCTTATTTATGTACGTTTAACGTTCAGTAAAGTTTAAGGGGACAGTTCTATCTAACAGATTGCATCTGTGCGATATTTTTCACAGTTGTTTATTTAGTTAGTTAGTATTCATATGGTTTTACAATATGTTAAATATCACCGGCCTGGTCATTATGTCGTATTTATACTCATACTGACGCAATTATCAAGTACGATGTAACCTTTTCGGAAAAGTCTATTTTATTTGTTAGACAAGAGAAACGAAAGTGAGACTTTTCTGGTTTGCAGCAGATAATACAATGTTTTTTGCTCTGTATTTGGGAAGAGACAATTTCACCAGGCAAGCATCTCGAAGTTGAAACTGATAGATAAAGGTAATAATCTACCCTAGTCATTAAGATAAAGTATCTCCCATCTCAGTTTTGCAAATAGCATTTACGTATATTCTAATGCTCTGTAGCTGTGACATTCAAGAGCCTGCAGAGTACAGCTTTTGATAAGAAAGATGCAAAAAAAAACTTGTACGTCATTTTTCATAGCATAATTATCGGTAAAATATTCGTTTTCTATGCTTAAAAATCTTATCCAATCTAGATAAGCACAATTCTCACTTTTTACTGCTGCTGCATATGTTGTTTTACTTTGCAGTCACTCATGACTATATGTAATGAGTTAGTCGCATCATTTATAATGTCTGTTAGTCTGTTCATCTCATTAACCGTACAACTACGAATTTAAATATATGCACGGCGACACTTGCTGTTTGACGCGTCTGCAGCTACACACACACACACTCATTTGGCGTTGTGGTTGTATAGTAAAGTTGCACACAGTGAGTGTGAAGTGTGAGATCATAATTACGTGTAGTGAGGGAACCAGAGTGATTGCAATTAGAGCAGAGCCAATGAATGAAAATTGCTAATGGATGAGTGGAGAGGTGAAATGCAAAGATTGTAGACAAGTATTCCTTTCCAAAATCCTGGGGTGAACTACACACACACGTACGCATATTGAAGTTGCTATAAATAAATATCATTATGAGAAGAGATGTGTATATCTGCTCATTTAATTTGTCTGTGGAAGGATATATACTAAGTTAAGTCCTGGTGAAATACTTATGTGTGTTCACGTAACAAATGGACATTTATTTATCTCATCTCAATCTCTCCCTTGTCATTTTGCCACAAGAGAGATTAGAAGTGTTGTTTTTTCTTACAAACTATTCTTATGGGCCGTTTCAAACTATTGAGTTGTTGTAGGCTTCATTGAGAGTTTTTTAGTTTCCAAGGAATTTGTTACTATGTATTTATTACTATTAATTACTATTATTTTTGATCTGCAGATGCAGAAAAATCCTCTCCTGCAAACTGAGCTGCAAACTTACCTCTAACTATTTTCTCAATCTAACCAGCCAATGAATGTACTTTCTCCTTCAGCTTCAGCAACAATGGAAACTAATGTCTATCCTATAATTTCAAATTTTTTCAATCAGAAAGTGACGCATGAGTTTCTTTAATTCAAAAACTTTAACTCGCTCAACCTAATATAAGCTTATAAAAGAAAAACAGCTTCAGATATTAGCTATCCTTTGTCTGAAAATCACTTTTCCCTGGTTACCACAACCCTATACATCTTGTGCTTTGAGGTAATTCGTAATCTCCAAAAAATCCCAGGGGAGCCAATGGATCCGAAACACCCTGGATGTTCGCTAACTGCCTAATTGCTGGTAGGTCTGCACTCGTGCACTCTGCACTCTCGGAGAATAAAGCAAGTTCAAAAACTTGTACACGGAGCCAACGTAAGCAATAGCTGCATGGAATAAGCAAGTGTTTGAAGAAAAAAGCCCATCTCGCCTCAACATCCTTTTCTTGGCCTCATATAACATTGTCTGTATCTATTGTACCAGCGAAAAGCCCGTTTTGCGCCCGGGTGGTTAACAGAATGAAATTAAATTCTCATGCAGCAACATGAGCTGTAATATTAAACATAAAAGGATTATCAGTTATAAGCCAAATTTAATTTTGAAATTCGAAACTGTGTAAGTTAAAGTGTAAGTACGTGAAAGTATTAAGTTAACATTATTTGCCCAATTTTTGCCCTATTTAGAAGCCCGTGCTAAAAAAATGAGATTCGAAAAGATACAAAATCTATGTTTGGCAAATTGAATGAAAGGGAACAGGGAGGGTACGATATTTTACTTTATTACTCAAAATTGTTCATTTTCGTGCAACATTTTGCCATCAGTGGTATTTCCCGAAAAATTTTCATGCTGCACGTTAAACAGTTGTTTAAAGTTTTCTCTATGGCATCATAGCTGCCCTCTTTTTTATTTTAATTTTATATTTGTTTGCCAAACGTTTGTTCATCAACAAAATATTTGAACGTTTTTGGTCAATCTTCCCGCAGGAAGGGTTAGGGAAGGAAAGATTGTTGAGATTTGAGCCCAAATTTCACCCTTCTGAAGGGATTCCCTATCGTAATAGTAACCCACGGTAAAATGTTCGTTCATTATAGTAAAAAAACAATAGTAACTCCACGAAATAGTAACAACAAAAAGTAATCAATTGTATATTTGGAAAGGATATAGTCCAGAACAAAGATTCATCCATGCTATCACTGTTGCCCGCCAACATAATATTGCGCACAAACAATTTCACTTTGTTGTCCGATTATGTAGAAATGTTATCGTCTCATTGTGCATTGCTGCTGAAAAATTTTGTATTGTTACACACATTAAACGTGAGTTAGCATTTTTATTGACATCGCTGGCTTTTGCAGTAAACAAGTTTTATATTTTAAGACGAGGAGATGAACGTCCATATGACGATTACTTGAAGATTATTTTGAAGCAAATCAACTCAATAGTTTTGACCCGAATTGTGGGTAATATGGTTTTTTTTTTAAACTCGATTATTAGAGTAAGATAGTGCATATTCCTGGTACACAATATTACTACAAACTAACCAACTAGCTGACTAACTAACTCGACGATATCATCCAACTTCTTTGTATACTAACTACCCAACTAACAAACTAAGGAACTGAAAATCAACGTGACTCTCTCTGCCAGTTGGTACGTAAAGCAGTTCACCTGTCTAGCGTTAAAAAAATATTTATGCCATGCAGCTATCCTCATTCTCATCCTGGTTGTCCTAATCATCATAATGATATGATCCAGTTTCCAGTTTATCAAGCACATGTTAAGGGAAAATGCAAGTGCTCGGTGAGTTAGGGATAGAAACCAACTACAAGCCACTTAGATTCCATGGTAGTACACTAACTAACTGAACAAGTGTATACAAGTTGAGCCTGACAAGCGAGTAAACTAACTAACTAACAGTGGTGACCAGGAGTAAAAAAGTTGATTCCCACGTGTTACCAATCCTCTCTGAAAAGAAAGCTAAGAATAGGCATACATTTTACATGTGAGACAGTCTCTATTTATAGCATGCACACTTATACTCGCATCCTCAGCTAGTTAGTTAGTCGTTCATTCCAGTAGCACTTGCTAGGTGGTGGCTTCAATAGCTATAATCTGTTGTAAGCAACCCAACGAAGCTCCTTCCAAAATTGCAATATAGGATGCAAAGAGCTAAACGAGTCAAAAGACTGAATATTCACACTAACTCACACTGTGTACAACCAAAGCAACCTCTTGACTTTTGCATATATTACATCTGTGCATATTACACAAACAGAGACTAGGAAGATGGGAGCAAAATGATAATCATCATCACCATCATTTTGAACTGTCTGCCTGTGTCCAACAGTGCGAATATTGTTAACGACTAAAAATTCGTGCTCTATATGCATAATTGTGAGTGACTATGGTGTGCAAATGAATGATTAGTTAGTTAGTTAGTTAGTTACTACCGATTGTGTCCTCTTTGTGACTTATGTATAGTTTGCATACAGACACTGTGCATACACAGTCATGCAGTAGAGTTACTTCTTTCAAGTGCAAGATAATTCCCTCTCACAATCCTATTGTAGTCAAGCAAAGGCGTCCCTCATCTTTTTAGAGAACAAAGTGATAATTGATGTTACGTCGTTTCTTTTTCACTCTCCTTCCTTCCTCCCAGCTCAACTAGACACTCCACATGCATAACTTTTCTCGGGGTTTTCTTGTGCTAAAATGGAGTGTACGTCAGTCACTGGAATGTCACATTAGTTGGTTGGTTAGTTAGAATTGTACCCGAGTCGTAGGTAGTACTGTAGTCAGTTAGTTAGTTTTGTTACTAACTAACTCAAGTCAGAGCTCGCAGCAGACTCCATGCATTTCAATCACTTTGTGTTCCCAAAAAATATAGAATAATAGTCAAGCAACAACAACAACAGATCATCAGCCTTGCATTGTATGCACATAGTGAAGAATAATCAGTCTTTTGGCTGCACCGTATATGTACAGTACAGTTGGATACCAGAGGAGTGTGCGAGACGGTGTATACTATACTGCTGGTTGCTTTGATGCTTATAGTTATAGTTAGTTAGTTAGTTAGTTGGTGCAACTTATTGCTGACTTTCGTTAGTTAGTTGGTTACAACAAACGTAAGAATTCAGTCCGTCTGGTGTCTGCTCAACGATAATGCGAGTTGGCTAAAAATGAATTATGTGTTGTTGTCGAGTTCATGAAGTGAGTGCAAGTCAGTGAAGTGTAAGTATATCACCAAGACAGACAAATAAACTCGTGTATTATGTACTTTGTGTTTGATCCCAAGTAAAAAAGCGTCACGGTTGTAGAAGTTGGAGTTTGAAATAATAATAATAATAATAATAATAATACTATAGAAAGCAAATGGGTTCGTTTGTACTGTGCCGTTTGGTGGAAAAGTGTGTGAGATAAAGACATGGTGATAGTCAGGTGATTTGTAAGCGAGCATACTCGTCGGATTTATTGTTCACCTGTTGTCCAAATGGAGTGAGTCTAATTGTCATTTTGTGCTCAATGTGTCCAGTTGATCATCAGTTGGCCAGCCAAGAGTTGTTACACAGTGTGTGCAGACCAGTCACCAAGGACTCCATTTCTTGATTATTGTTGTGGCCTGGAAAAGGAGTGGAGCAAACTGTGCTATTATTCTTTTCCAGAGCTCAGACTTTTCTGGAGCTCTCTGTTACACCTACTTTATATAGAACAGGAACCATAAATTACTTCTATAAGTGAGTTACTTCTTGCACAGAGCAGAGAGTATTTTGGATACTTTTTTTCAGCTTGTGTGACATTTGGGTTGCATGGGTTTGAGTTTTCTGGTTATTCTCGGGCAGACCACACATGTATAGAGATACTATGCGTGGATTGGATTTCCACGGCTGGAATTGCTAAAAGTTTAAACAAGTTTTCTTTTCCTCAGTTTGTGACTGGAGTTGATTTAGTGAGATGAATTGTATGATTTAAAAAAAAACTCGGGAGGAGTTGGCTGCCTCTATTTTCCTATGAGCGGGTGAATATGTATGTCGTAAGTTTTTTGTCACTGGAGACAATGTGACTGCATGTGGGCGTAAATAAGGAATCCATCGAAATGGCAGCTATATACTACACAGGGAAAAATGCCGGGATTTTTGTTGCTATTTTTTATTTTTCTTTATTAGAGTTACAAGGTTTCCATTTTGTCTATGTATGTTCAATGCATGGATAGAGCAGGAAACATTATTTCCCACTTTTTGAATTGCGATGATAAAGACAGGCATTTGTTTTCATTTCAATTTATTGCCTTCTTTTCATTTTTGGCATCCCAATGTTTCACACCATTTTTTAACTTTCCTGAGCTGCCTTTTCGTTTTGTTTGAATGTGCGAGTTGAATGCATTTGTGTTTTTGCTCCTTTTGTAGATATTTCATCAATGGGGGTAGCGTTGTAGGTATCTAAAAGTTGTTTGAAATAAATGCAGGGGGAAAAATATGAGCAGCGATCACTGACAAATCTTTGCATATGATATTTAAGTGTACGTGTGAGACGCCGGTCGCTGAACTTTATTCCCAGTTTCAATCTCTATATGCAATCTATCGCTTATATTTCTTCAAAAAACCGAATAATGTAAAAAGAAAAATGATTTGTTTTCACAAACCAAAGCAGAGCTTCTTTTGCAAAAAAAGCAATCTTGTACAGCTTGTCTGCTAGTAACATTGCATGGTTGAAGAAATTAAAAACATGTACTTGTGTTTTGCAGCAAGTAGAGCAAAGTAATTTAGAAAATATGCTGGCTTTCTAGAAAGTTTCTAAGTGAGTTTAAATGTCGTTGTGAAAAAGAATAAAATGAAAAAGTTCCCCATTCCCATTAATTCTTGAAACTCATAAATTGTCTTAAGCATTTATTAAAAGAGCGATAATGGCCTGGTAAAAGTATTGGCTGTAATACTAACTTTTAACGTTTAGAGACTACCAAATTCGCTTCTTGATTTTATGGCCAAAAACTTTACTGCAAATTGAGAGAACAGTTACAACAATAAAGCAATGATAGAGAAAAAGATGGCTATAGCATTCATTGATTTGGAAAGCAAGCAACCCTTGTAACGCATTTTTGAGTGCACATAAAACATTATACTAGCCTAGCGTACATAATCAGTAAAACCCACTTTTGTTTTTTTAACCTTTTATCCATAACTATAATTTACTGTCGTATTCATTTTTTCATCACTGCTCTAAAAACTTTACTGCTTGTCGTAATCGCTAGAAAACAAAACTCTTAAAATTAAAATTAATCATGAACACTTGGAACTTTTATGTTGTGAAATCATTATTGAATTGGCAAATTTTTGTACCTAACTGACCATGATGAGCTTTCTTTAAAATACATGGCTGCAAATTTTTCGCTACACTGTAGATTTATGTCTATTCATTGATCCCATACAGAAATGGGAATGGGGATAGGTATGGGATTGTGAATGGAGCATGCAATGCACAAATTTACGGCTATCTTGATTGGAACTCATAAAGCTGGAAAATGTGTCGCCTCAGAATAAAAAAAGGAGCCACGTAGTAAACAGTACATACATTAGTTCTGTATGGAAGATAAAGGGTGATGACAAATCTTGTATGTGCGTTTCTTTTTGTTCCAGATGTTGTTATTAGATGAGTGATTTGGAGTATGAGAGAAAAGTATGGCCTCGGATTAAGAATGTATTCCGTGCTCTGGTGGCTTTCACTTTCTCTCATGTTGGTGTGTGCGGTCTAGTCATCGGTTACATTCTTTGCGGCGCGTTCCTCTTCCAGTGAGTACACCTTTTGATTAGAGAATTCTCCAATCACGGTCCAACTTTTCTTACTTGCTAACTTACTTATTTATTCATCCAGTTGAATTTTCACTAGCACTAACACTAACTTTCTAACGACTACCAAAAAGAAGCTACAAACTAACAAGCTAACTTAACCACACTCATTCCTATTGTGTAAAAGTAGTCGGGCTATCCGATTAAATCCAATAGATAGGAGCCTAACGGCAAAATCAATTAGAATCCCATGTTCCTGTTTGTTTTCCCTAATGAACAAGTTGTGTATTCCTATAGACAATCCAATTTCACAAAGTAACTACTAATTGACTAAGCGAGTGCACTAATTACAGAAATGACTTTAGTCACAGCAGCTAGCACCTCAAAATTTAAAGATGCAGCTTTCAGATTCTTACTCTTTCTGTTGGTAGCAGTAGATGCATTCACAATTCACAAAAAAACGTGTTAATAATAGTTAGTAGTGTGTTCTACAGTTATGATTGGAGCCGGGAGCCGATACGTGCCATCCTTATCATAATAGCATATAGGATGCATGCACCGTTTATATAGTTAGTTAGTGGTCCATGTAAGTAGGATAGGATCTGTATGCTTGGCACCCATTATGAAAGATAATGAGCCATTGCGTGGGAGGAACCCAACACACCCGAAGGAAGAAGATACTAGTTTGGAAATCAATAATTTTCATTACCACACATGCTTTGCTGTTGCCAGCGGGCTTAAATGACATTAATTTGGATGCGTAACCCGAAACACCTGCCATTAAGAGCTATTTAAATTTCAATCAACACACCCAACCGTTGCCACGCTAAAGTTCAGCCCATAAATCATTCTACAGGGGTCATAATACGTGTACCGTATGTATGGAACAGTACGCGAAGCGTGAAATGAACCACTTACTAACTCACTAATGCCTGTCTTCTAGCACACGGCTACCTGCACCTATTCTTATACGTAACCCATATGGTGATAAACCCAAGGCTTGTTAGTTAGTTAGTTAGTTAGTGGGCTGTTGCCTTCGCAAAAACCTGGGCACAAATTGCAACAAAATGTGCTAATTGGTTTGGTAGGTTGAGGGTTGAGATGAGCAGTTTTCACCGTCAAGTGTGAGACCACACCTACCACAGTAGCATTATTGGAACACTCTTTCCATTTGGTCCATATTCTCCATTTGGTGGGGACACAAGGAGAGAAATTATGTCTTTTGTGCCGTTCATTCCTGGAACACTTGATTTTATTCATTGCACAGTGGAGACGGTGGGGCAGCTGGGGAAAAGAGAGGAGGAAAATGGTTTCTCTCGCAGTACTGTATAGAGCGTTGTCAACAACAGCCCACATCAGCGCAATAATATGCATAAGTACTAAAAGTAATATATGTGTCCTGTGTGTACGTGCGTACGTAATAAAACATTTGCATGGGCGTAGCATATCTTGTAAGTTCCTTCGGAAGCAAAATCAAGGTATGGCACACGCTCCCTGTAATGCTCCTTTATTTGCCGCTCCAAGGAGCAATGATGACTTTTCCAAGAGTTTCATCAAAAAACCTCTGATGAGCTCTTGGTAGGAGGACTAGTAGGGCAAGTTTGCTAAGGCATACTGGTCTATGATAATGCCAATGCTCCCGACCTCCTATCTCTCTATATGGGAAACCCTGGCTCCTGTGCGTAGACTGCTGGGTACTAAGTTTTTAGTACCTCAGATTTCGTGCATTGGTTTGCCATAGAAAAACACTGCAAATCCCAGCATGCTCGCACGCGTCCATTGCATATTACATTAAACGGATAAAAAAAACTAATAATTTCAAAAATAAAAAAAAGAAACCTGGAAAAATTTGAAAACTAATATATGTTTAGGTTTTATCTATCACTTATGTTTTTAATGATGTGATTAGTGTCAAAAATCAAAGAAAATGTTAAAAAATAATGTTTGAAGTGAGAACGTGAAAGGTAAACGACACTGTGTGCGTCGTTGTTCAACCTGTATGCCAAACTATCAGTCGCTACTTACATCAAAATGTTAAATTTCGTGCTACGAAATTCACTCACTGCTCATGCTTAAGTAGGCAACCAAACTCAATGATGAGTACTTCTTCTAGTGTATATAGTAAATCTATTTCCATGGATAATGCATAGGTATCCAACTTATTTCATGAACATTACTTACAATTACGAAAAATATAAATAAATCCTACATTTTAAATAAATATATATATGAAGATTATTGCAGTGCAATGCAAATATAAATTCTCGGACTCTCCATAGCTAGAAAAAAGTAAAAATTTGTTTGAGCTAAATCTTATATAAGTTTGGAGCTTAATTTCGGACAATTCCAAAAGTTTTTTTCTGCTTCTTGGCCCTCAGCAATACGCTATAGTAAATTTGACATATTTTGTTATCACTACTACTATACTCCAGGGGGACCGAAATGTCATTTTGCATTCATGGATAAAACATTGCACAGATGACGCATTCACATGGAGGATGAAAATGGATTTATCTTTCTTTAGAAACTATCCTACAGATAGTTGTATGCATAGACTTCTCATACGGCAAATAGAGCATTCATATTTCCTACAGACATAGTTACCATGCCATGATATTTTTAGTCAGTAAGCTCTAGCCTCTGAAATATGTATTATCTGATTGGATAGAAAGTTGAATGAGTAGCAACATTTCATAAATCTGATCACAACTGTTTTCCAGAATGATTGAGAGTCAAGAAGAAGATCCTAAGCTTGAAGAAGTGAGAAGACTGAGAGAAAATACGGCTCAACAGTTGCTCCTCATAGTTTTAAAGTCAAATACAATCAATGAGGTAAGACAAAGGAAAATGTTTTCCATTCATGACAATTTGTTGTTTGTTGTCATAACAATGGTATAAGTTTGTTGCAACTCTGCTTCATGCATTTTGACAAACAACGTGTCAAATGCGAGCAGATGATGAGAGGATTCGAAATATGTATGTTGCTTGTAAAAATGCATGAAGCGGATTATGAACCAATTTTTTCCATACAATTGTCTTCTACATGGTTTTATTAAACACAGCACGCTTTAAACCTTTTGTACAACGCAATTGATTTCTACAAATTATAAAGTATTCGTTGAATTGTGTAGCTTGGATTCCGGTGAGGACTAATTCTCCAAGTCCCATTCGCTCAGTGCTTCGTTTGCTTTTTTGATTGTCGGCGGTATATAATTTAGATTGTAGTCTTGAAGTTGAATTCTTAATCGATCTGTTGTCCTGGAGAAAATATTCTCGTTACGATTCCCCTGTTTTCATACCGACTTTGTTTAATTACACTATTTAGACGGAGTTTTTTGAACTGGCAAACATTACCATTTACAACTATACGCTGGACATAGTGAATGCCATCAGTGATGGTTATGAAGGGGAGCCAATCAATAGGACCAAACTGACTCCTTTGAATCCCACCACAACGGCGTCAACAATTGAATTGACTGGATCTGTGGGCAGTACAAATGGATCCAGCAGCAGTGCTGCTGGTCCAGCTCAAGACGAAAAAGTTCAATGGAGTTTCTCCGGAGCATTCCTTTACTCCCTCACAGTCATGACTACCATTGGTAAGTGTGTTGTGAACATTTTAATTGTAATCTTCACAGTCTTTAGTAATTTTTTGTATTCAATGAGAAATATGTTAACTGTATTAATAACTTTCAAAACTCCATCGAATTAGCTTTATTGGCGTGTAGAAGCGGTAATATTTTCGTGCATGTCAGTCAATTCCGCAGATCGATCAAATCACAGACTTCGGATTCACCTATTTATTTACCACATAAAAGCATCTTTTTTAGGACTATGATTATATGTTTTGCAGGGTTGCAGAAAATTTAAGGTTAACCTAAATGTGAAAAAAAAACTTGAAAGGAGCATATAGAGTTGAGGTATGAGGCAGGGGATTATTTGTCAAAGATTAGCAACGGAAGCTTTAAATGAGGACTGTATAAGCTGTGCTGTGTTGCTAGTTTCATTTTACCCTCTGGTGGACTGAAATTACGATTCTTTTTCTTCGATTCCGAAGATAATAGCTGCGTCTGTGGTTTATATTATAACGTATGTTGCGTGCCCAATGATATAGCACTTTGTTTGATTTGAAAACCGTGCGTAAGTTTGTTTATCTCTCAAAAGCCCTGTAGTAACTAACAAAATTGAAATTAATTGTAAAGTTAGTGATTTGAAGGCATATATTGAAACTGACTTGGGCATTGCCGTTTAGCAGAAAGAATCATTTAGTTAGTTAATAAGCTCGAGCTTGATGATTGAAGTTTTGGAATCATCCTTTAACGAATTTCAAGTACATTGATAAATGGGAAAACTTGAAAACAATAAAAAGGAACAAATAAAGCAATCCTTCTACATAACATATGCCGAGTTATTGTACGCATTGTATAACACGGACAAACTAACTAGCGATAATAGCTGGTGTTCAATATTGTCGGATTTTGAAACCAGAGCTGTATGAGTTTGATATTAGATAATTAATTCCGCCATCATTGTATATGTGCCAACACGCTATGTTCAGTTCCATTGTTCTACTGGCCATGTTTCATGCACCAAAGTATTTTCAAAGATGAGAACACAATGTGAATAACTGGTTCACAACCAACGGGATTCGGAAATGAATCTGATGTACCCATTTTCAGTTACATGGTCCACGTATTGTCCCTAAGGATGTGTACAAAATTTGATCGTGATAGCATCGCTGGTAGTGCAGTGTTTGCTCTTGATAAAAGTGTCTCTCCCAGATAGTAATGTTGTGATTAAATGATGTTCCAGGGTATGGAAATGTAGCTCCAAAGACTCCATGGGGGAAAGTGACAACGATTCTGTATGGGATCATCGGGATGCCTTTATTCCTTTTGTATCTTTCGAACATTGGAGACATCTTGGCTAGAGGCTTTAAATGGACTTTTGCAAGATGCTGTCAATGCAGGTTCACTGCCGTTTTCTTGCTCCCAATGTTCGCATGTTATCTGAATGTGTGAATAGACAATGTGTAAGCAAGGACTAGGGCAACCAAGTGTTTTTAAAATGAATATATGCTGGGTTCTGTTAATCAAAAAGTACAAACATTTGTTGCGCTGGCGCTAAGAATGAAAAATATATACTAAATACGCTACAAAACATTTGTCAGTAAACACGTTTTCTGTCAGCAATTTTTAAGCCATGAAATTTTCGTGCATCTAAAAGTTTTCTTCAACGTTGCTCTTTTGAAGAAAGGCCTTTCACCGAAGGAAGCACATTATACTTCTCACAATAACTGCCATGGCTAACGTTAGCGCTCATAATCTTCTTTAGTTAAAGTGATCTATTTTGATATTATAAATATTCTATACACTTCTCGTCTTGATATATCATTCTATATATTTTTCCTTATTATCCTTATTCAAAACAATCTGGGCATATTATCAGAATTGATTGAAAGCATTGAAGTAAACGATCATGCTACCATAGTTGTTTGAACTAAAAGAGAACTACAGTTCTTAAGTTTTGCTCAGTCAAAGCTGTCAGATTGAAAAAATGCGTTAATGAATCAGCTATTAATCTCTATGATTTCGTCTTGAGGATACCCTCCAGAAAACTATAATAAATAAGTAAAGAACATGCTCTAATTTTATTTCAATCTAAAAACCCATATGTATTTAGGGTATTTTGCTTCATTTAGTTAAGATAGTAGTTTTAGTTTTAGTCAGTATGCCATAAAAGTTGAAGGATTTCGCCAAGCACTAAATCTTGATTGCAAAATTTTACCTTCCCGGTTGTTGTGTGGTATGTGTAGATGGAACTGTATAAAAAGAAATCGAAGACTAGGTAGTAGCGATATGGAGGAAGATGAGGATCATATGGAGGAGGATGAAGAAGAGGAGCAAATCACAGTGCCCATTTCTCTCTGTCTGGCTCTCATGGTTGGTTACGTTTGGGGAGGTGGACTTTTATTTGCCGAGTGGGAAGGATGGTCAGTCTTGGATGCTTCTTATTTCTGCTTCATCAGGTAAATGATCGCTTGGCTTCCGTCTCATTTCCTGGTCTGATAATCATTCTCATTTTTCATCCCACTAGTCTTTAAAATGAAGCCGTGTGGGAGCACAAAAATTGACAGTCCTCACTAATCTAACTGGTCCAATTATATGTGAACTCATCTAATTTTGTAGATGACGGGACATGACATCTGTGCTCTACTTGCACACTACGTACGTAGGACGGTAGACACATGAAACCTCTCGCACACGATAATAATTGCATGGTTTCTTGAAATTCTCTTCATTTAATGTATATAGTTTGGTAGTAGTTGACTTTTACAGCTTTCTAAGGGGGAGCACTTTGAGAAACTAGGATGACTGTGGGGAAAAGGTGAAATGTTGAGAAGATGTACTGACTGATGTAGCTATAAATTAGAACTTTATCTCATTGACCTCTCGGAATTCCCTTATGGTTTGTTGCAGTTAGTTAGTTGTGCATGGGGTGGTACTTTTGGACTGTATTCAATAAAACAAGAAGAAATGGCATTTTAAATCACAATCAACGACGTAATAACGGTAGATAAAGACAAACGGATACTCAATAGAATAGTAAAGAATGGGAGTGTGGAGGAACAAAAAATGTACACATTGCCATTTGTCGTGGCCAAGCATAACAAGATTTTTTTTGTTGGCAGCTTGAGTACGATTGGATTTGGAGATTTGGTCCCTGGAGATGCTGTGTATGCTGAAGGGTTGGAAGATGCCATTCAATTGTCCTTTGTATTTTGCTCACTCTATCTTCTTTTGGGGATGGCTCTTATAGCTATGTGTTTTAATCTAATGCAAGAAGAAGTGATTGCCAAAGTGAGGGTTTGTGGAGAACGTCTTGGGTGCTCTCGATGACGTCCGATACTTTTTTTCTATGTAGGTTAGTCTCAAATTTTTCAAGTCCTGAATGCTTGGGACACGAATACAGTAATTTACAACATATATTTATGCGCCCAGCTGCTATGTTGTTCCGCTCTGTGTACTATTTTGTAGGTATAAGCAATAAGTAGGAAATTAAAGGTGTATTTATTCCATTTGTGTCCATTTGTCTATATTGAGTGAGCAAATGGGGAAAATGTCATGCACAACTGTGTTGTTTTCCTTGCCAGTAGTACAACATGTTTTTTTAGGGAATTGCATGCAATTCGTAAAGTTTATTTGACAGCGAGTGTACACAGTTTCTTGAGGGAGCTGCAATAAGTGAAACAGTAGTATACGTGGCACAACTATGGGATAGAACAATGTGAATGTTTTCCATTTGCTCAACGGGTAACTATAACTTCCGTGAAATGAGTATGAAAAGCATGCTGTGAGTGAGCGCGTAATGGTGTGTTCAGTCATACAAGGAAATCCTGAGAAATACACTTTGGCTTTATCTTTGGCCCGACTGGACTTGCACTCCAATAATAATGTAGGAATAACATAAATCGGTGCTAATCTTATTTTCCAGATTTCTGTGACACAAATGCAAATGGAGAAGGACAGAGAAAGTTGGGAGAAAGCGGAGCCCATGAGAGAGTTGTTAAATACTACAGATACGTAGCGGATTTCCGACACAATTTCTACCTTCCTCGCACACTCTACAAACAAAGGATAATGTGCAGCTCGCACTATCATTTTCTACATACACTATATATAAAGTCTTTAACTTTTTTCTTCTTCATTCGATTCTATTCACTTCCATGTAGTCTGTAAGTGTGTGCATGAAGCCGTATATGTCGTCCACACAACTGAATGTACACTAGAACCAGATGCATTTAATGTATGAACCGATAATAGGATTTGCAAGGTAATGCTACTTGGTTTTATTGGGCCCACCAAATGTTATGTTACGGGCAACTAGCAATTGAATTCAATTTCTTGAGTCCAATATAATGCTTGTACTTGTGGTTGGTTCCCTGATCCTCTGTATAATTTCAGCCACATATAACATACCTCGTCATATGTACAGTTAGTAGAAACCTTATCTGATTTCAAATGGTGGCTCCTTGTAGAAGCCAAACTTCTCATAATAATCTTATGTCAGTAAGCCGGGGAAAGCCATGATGTAAACAACTCATATCATAGAATTTCCTATTATTTCCTTCCATTATCTCGTTTAGTTTGGGACTGCAAGCCCACCATACCTGTATTGAATTCACATAAGCTTACCTTCAAGAATCTTTAGGGAATGTTTTAGATGCACAAAAGCTGCTGTAAAAAAACTACTGCATTTATGTATGAAAGGAACCATGTTTTTCTATGATATTATTATGATATATGTATACTACTTGCTATCTCTCATGTGAGAGACTATTATGCATGTGTAAGAGTGTGGAGCGGCATGAAAAATTCACCGTGCACAGGACATCCATGCACATTTTTTTTCTCCGTGTTTTTTCGTATACTATTATATCCTTGTATTTCTATGTATGTTCCATAATACAGCTGAGGGGAAACAAACACTTTTATGTGTTCTTACACCTGAGAGAAACCCAAAGATGGGTGCCTTCTTTCTCTCTGATTGACTGAACAACCCATACATACGTGCATTGAATAAAAACCACGTTGAGTGTTCAAACAACTTACAACGTTTATAAGTGCACCTATTTGTGTATTCCTCTCCGTAGAAGATGCTGTGTTTGCATGTAAGATCAAAGAAATCAAAATTTAAACCATTATGAGTTGCATGCACTATAAGCTAAAAGCCATGGCTTGTGGTTTATCTATCATCTCGTATGTTCTGTGTAAACATGAGCACCCGGAGTAGCGATGAAGCGAGGGCAAAAAGGATTTTGATTGATTTTATATGATGGAGAATGGAGAGACTCATCCATGTTCCGTCCTTAGCTATACTCCTACTGCCTCCATATTAGAGATGATAATCCCGGACGGTTTTGTGAATCCCGGGATGCGGGATTGAAAAAACAGTAATCCCGGGGAATCCCGGGATTGACGGGATTAGGTAATTTATTGAAAATCAAAGAAATTGGTACATAATTTCGGTTAAACATAGACTTGAAATGTTTTTGGTGAAAAGTTTTTTAAATTCAACACGAATAGGAGTAGTTGAAAGCATCCCTAATGTTAAAATTTTGAAGATTTTGTACAAGACTGGAAATAATTAGTTTTAC
>Ga0210040_10005237_pt1 | contig 16604 bp, 8 predicted proteins | sample CryGeyCG12114_NA_FD_185462 | JGI IMG/M metagenome (GOLD analysis project Ga0210040, IMG submission 185462) | Groundwater microbial communities from aquifer - Crystal Geyser CG19_WC_8/21/14_NA (SPAdes) (version 2) | ecosystem: Environmental > Aquatic > Deep subsurface > Groundwater | place: USA... | reverse complement strand
TTATTAAACTTAAAGAAATAACTAGAGCCAAGCTCTATTCAGCACAAATAGCAAATACAGAAATCTCGCAATGGATTCCAAAGCGAAGGAATCTAACAACTAGAAACTCTAAGAACAAGGAACTCTCAGAACCTTTTTACATTCCATGATGTACACCTTATATAGAAGTGAGCGAACAGATAACTTAAACGGCAGCAAAGCCACACAATCAATTAACATAGCTGTAGCTTTTAGGAATCATAAATGCATATAAGCAAATGAATGTAAAGATAACAAAAACTAGAATTCATGTAGACAGCAAATATAAATAACTTACATATTTAAATATTTCCGTCTAACAATATGGGAAATAAGGAACCGCTATTTTTATTTTAATGTGATATTGCTGGGACTTTTTAATCATCTTTTTTTTATTACAGTACTGCTTAAGAAATCTATTGTGTATGTAATCAGCCAGTTTCAAAGATGATCATCTAATTATCTTGACAAGACGGGCCTACCGGCCTATAGCCAGACTTACGCTTACCAATTTTAAACCTTGCCTTCAACGATACGTGAATTCTTTTGACGAACGGAAATTTTCTAGAATATGATATGATAGAGTAAACGTTTTGAATAGTAATGCAAACTAGCGTCGTTTATCAAATTCTAAAAACTTGCAGTGTGTCAGAAAATTTGTGGATCATTTGAAATTTGGCAGGTTTTAAATTTTACTTGCAAGAGTAAGTCTTATTTATAGGAGCCAGTAGACCTGGCTAATTCAAATTTTCCTGACTAAAAATGTAAATTTTGAGCTGACTATGCAGCAATCAGTGTGTCAGTAGTTAAAGGTCGGCAACTCTGCGCCCAAGGAAAAAAGTTATTTCCTTCGTACGCTCTTCGAATATTTGGTACCACAGGGTAATGGTTAAATTGCTTTTGGCTGTACAAAGCAGCCACATTGCTTTTCACTACTAATTTCGTGCCAACATAATCTACAGAATAGCCTTACTTAACTCTTAATGTGGTACCTTGTACTTTATACAAGTCGAAACAGTTTGACTCTGTACTCAAGTCCCAAGAGATTTTTAGTCACTGGGCTCTCGTTCTATGGCCTTTCTAAAACACCGTGAATTTCTGTTTAGCAGACTCTCATCAGAATAATTGGTTGTTTTCATTACATTGTTCCACAAAGTGGTATCGATTGATACTACATAAGGATTCCATTTGCCTTGGAAAGAAAGTATAATGAATGAAATTTGGTCCAAAAATTCAGTTTTTGATAGAAGAGGTAAGATTTCATTTGTCTGCAAGAACAATCTGTCAGATTATACATAGATAGAATACTAACTAACTACTGGAACTGAAAGGAGATGAAACCTCATTTGGTTTCATTCTACCCAAAACCAGATGCTAATCAAGGTATGCTTTCAGCTGTAAGCTGATATGTTTGTCAGTCAACATTTCAAGTGGATGATAAATCCTTTGGCTTTGGTATTATGATTCTAATTTTGTAAATGACTTGGGATTTGCCGGTTTAAATCTTTTCCTGAATTTTGTGTTGGCGTATACATAAAGATTGTATTGCTTTTACTTAGTTAGTTAGCAGCGTTGCTCATCACCTTTAAAGTTTTCTACATCAACACATTAGGGGTACACCCGATGCCGTGTAAACTCGTACATTTCTACGTGCGTAAAACTCCCAGCCAATCAGATCAGTAAGTAGAAGTTGGAAGTCTGCTCTGATTGGCTGGGAGTTTTACGCACGTAGAAATGTACGAGTTTACAGGGCATCGGGTGTACCCTTATTGTTTTTCACCGGAAAGATTTATTCTAACTAAAACTTATCTTATAATCCGTTGCTGGGCTTCGGTACGGTAACCATTGAAACTTGTTTCCTAAATTGTACAGTTTTTGCAGACGCATGTAATGATAGAAATAATGACCGGAAATTAAATTGTACGATGAATAACACTCTTTTGGCCTCAGGGAAGACTGCAAAAAGAAATGCCCAATATGATTCCAGTTTTGGAATACTTAATAGTATAAAAATAGTTGCAAAAAATGAGTGAAGTAAGCATGAAATTTTTTGCGTTAGTTAAGTAAGTGCTATTTGAGTATTCTGTATTCATTCATCCTAATTTGTTTGTATATTTTGCTAAACAGTCAAAATACTGATGAATAAGAATGATATTGTTGCATTATACAAACTTGTTTCCAAGTCACAATTACAAGAGAAAGTCTGCTTTTACTCGTATTTTCCAGGTGCGCTAATGGAACAAGAGAAAAAGGAACGATTATTTTGCTAATGAAGGGAAACACCATTAGCAGCACTATCATTATCGTTGAACCAAAAGACAATGGTTGCTCTACAGTAAGTAGGGAAAGCATCTGTACGATTTTGTTTCCACCTTTTCCTGGTGAAAGGAATATATTGCGAAACGAGATTCTCGCTAAGCAATTTTGCAATGCAAAGTATTTATCCCGTTGAGATAGATGTATCATGTTTTTATAAAAATGACACATTGCATGATTATGTTATTACACAAAAGAGACCCCTTGTTACAACTCAAGCAATGCATGATGTTTTCTTTCGCACTTTGCAAATGCGTCAAATTATATTGTATGTTTTGTTAATCATAGTTTTATTACTTTGGTTTCCTGAGATGTTCATTTCATTATCTTTAGTAATCTTGAGAGGAAATAGGTTTCCTTAAAGCATAGACAAAGAACGTCTGGGGGATAATATGTTTTCGGTATGTTTAAGGGAACTACTACAGCATTAGCTCTAGTGCATTACATTTTTGTACATCTGGGTGAGGTGAAGAGTACCTTTTTCCCATTTCCACTCTCTCTAATAGACCATACAGGGAAAGTAATGAGATGAACTTCTCATTCCTTCCCTAATGGTTTCAAGGGCGGAAGCCTACCTGTAAATTTGTGAGATGCCTCGTTTGAGTTTATGACGTGATTTTAAAAGTAATTTCAGAATTCACAACCCTTTCTTCTTTTTCAGCTGAGTGAATGTGCCAAATACTCTCCGAGCCATATTATGTTCACCTCATTTTAGTTAGTTAGTTAGTAGCCACATTTCTTTTATAATTTTCATCACATTGCTTCATAAACCACATGGAGAACACAAAGGTATTAGTTTTAAAGAAAAAATAAGTGTGGAATTTTTCTGATTTTCTTTACAGTTAAAAAATGCTGAAGACAGAGAGAGCAAAGCATGAATAAAATAGTGAAAGTCTCTATTTGAGTAAATGTTTTTTCATGCATTTAGTTTACTTGCACCTTTATCATGTAATTTTGTTATCATTATGCAGTGTATTCTCCGCATCGTAGGAGGAAAATAGGATTCATAACTTGGACATGGTATAATGCTACTGTCACATGGAGAGGGAGTTGGAATTTCTTATCTTCCATAGTATTATGGAAAAAGGCTCTGTGCTTCCGGCAAAAACCTAATCTTATATCCGACTTAGCTGAACAAGATCTCTTAAGCCTACGTGCATAACAGAGTATGCTCATCTCTTTAGGTGTGCGGTGTGCCGCGAATTTTTAGTTAACTCCCGGGAGATGTACGTTTCTTAACTGTCTTGTATGCATCTATTCATGGAACAAAATGGTGTGCAGATTTTCTGCACAAAAAAGTATTTTTTGCAAAACAAAATCCAATTTGTGTGTTGTATGGTGGGCAAAGATATCAGTCGGTCAAATGGAGCGATTATATTTTGATGTTTTTAAAACTTTTATGATAGTAGACTCATGTTTTGTATGCAATGAAATATTCTGTTTGGACTGAATAGAATAAAATATCTGAAATTATATATATTTTCACGCCATTCAGAGTGGACCCGCAAGGCATAAACTTTGTTTGTGTGAGAACCAGATAGAAAGTGTTGAGATCAATTTTTTTCCTCTTTTACTTTTTTGGTCCACATTCACTTGAGTTGAAGGAACGTCTCACAAGTCTATTTGAGATGTGACACCAGCAGAATCATCATCATAATAATGTGTGTTTGCAATGGAGAAAAGTGGAACGTATAACGTGAGCAGCTTTTTCCGTCTTCAATCCGCTACGAACCAAACGTTATGATACTTTCGTAGTAAACTGAACTTCTACGTTGCAAAATGTTTGCTTCATAAAATTAAGATGGGTTTGGTTGAAAATGAATGTTCCATCTTTATTTAGCCGCTTGGTTGGCAAAATTTCCAATATAAAGTCCCCAAAATTTTTCACCTTTTGGTTCATTGATTCCAACAAGCTGGTATCTCTAATCTTCGATAAAAAGGAGTCCCGTAGACTTAAAGTTATGCAACCTTGCAATTTTTCATTCATTATGGACACGCGGGTAAAAGCACATTTTCGTGTGGACTGGACAAACTCTTTGTACGTGACGATTTTTGTGGGTCAATGTCCATTCTGTCAAAAGGATTTATTGGACAAGGGGAAACAAGTTTCTTACAATGCTGCTTACTTTACGTGCATTGGTTGCTTCCCTTCTCTTCTTAAATAATAGAATTTGTACAGTTCTACCAACTTTCTAGTGGGCAAAAGAGAAAGTGAATCTTTCATTTAAGTCGTATGCATTAGCATGGTGGAAAAGAAAGGGAGATGCTGCATCATCATCTCTCCTTTTTTGAGGATTGTCTTCTTTTGCTAAAGATGGTGTTAGTGTATCTTTTTTTACTCGTCTGCTTCACGTAATCTTGCTATGGAAAGTTTGCATCTCTTAAGTTTACCGTGGAGTTTTTAAAAGATGAGCTAACCTACTGTTAGTGAATGCGCAAAACGTAAATTTAATATTTTCTTTTGGATTAGTCGTTGATGTGTACATTGTATGCTTATTTTATAATTTCAATTATTCCAATTTTTAAGATTTTAAAAGTTATAATATAGTTTTATGGGTAGCTAATATTATATTTGCAAAAAGATGGCGGGGTGAAGGAAAACAGCTATCAATTAGAATTCCCTGTCAAAGCGTTAAGAAAACGCTGAGTCAGCATGACAAAGGAGTTCTTAGGTGGCAGCATAGCTAGTTATTGCTAGTTAGTTAGCTATGCCTTATAATATGGGACAAAATTGTTTCTTTGTCGTGTATAGAGGACTCATTAAAATTCATGTGCGCTTCTTTCACGAATCTTTCACTAACTACCATAGCTTTCATTGTGCTTTATGTATTGAATTCATAAGTAGACTATGAAAGCAGGTGAATTTTGTTAGCTGCTTTGGTGGCCCTGTGTGCACACATTGCAAAATGTGTGGAAGGAGGAAAGAAATTGAAAACGACAAAGTTATTAGCTTATTAAGCATGCCAAGGGAGTTGCTGGGAATAAAAAAGAGTAAGGAAATTCTGTAGGGAACCCAAATGATAAGATAGATGGCAGATCGTTAGTTAGTTTTCATGTTAGTTTGCAGCCAGATAGCAAGCGTAGTGTGAACAAACAATGCAAATGAGACTGTAGAAAGTTGCGTAAAATGTAAATTTTTCCCGTGTTAGTTTTTACGCATACAAAATGGTTAATTCGTTATAGTTTAGCTATTTTTACTAAAACTTTCTACAGGATTTTTCATCATGTTGTTTGTCGACCGTCTTGGGGAAAGACTTTCTCTTTTTCTGTCAGTAAGGCTGTATATGCAAGCAGCATTGTGATTAGTCCTCTTATTGCGTTTTTAACGCTGGATATTTAAACAATATGGGCTCTTTCTGGCATGAAAAAAGATAGTGTTCGCTTGTATTTTACAAAATGAGAAATTGGGTGATAAATGGTATGAATAAAGCAAGGGAATGGTGTTACTAGTTACACACGAGTGAGACTTGGGAAATCGTTGAACTCAATAGATTTTCATGGTTAGGTATTGTGCGCGTTCAATGGTTTGTTTTCTTCACTCAATCTCTTTTATTTCTTGTTCTGACTCTGGACTCAGAGACCAGACAGACAACAGATTTACGCATTTCCTTCCTTGTGTGAAGAAGATTTCGGGCTAGGAAAGTTATGACGCTGCTATAAATAATATTAGCTGAGCCAATGTAATACCATTACTCATATTTATGGGATTTCTTACAAACCTTTCAATGCAAATAAACGGGGCAAGCTGTTAAGGAATTTTTAGTGGCTATCGTTATTGTAGCGAATCACTTGATTAGCACAAGCTTTGCCATTTTCGAGCCAGAGGATAATTGCTAAACATTAAGTGGCAAAATTAGATTGATTGCCGCAATCAATATATCACCATTGAGTTTTATTTTGCACGTTATGTAGGCTGGATCCATTCATTGGTTCTTAATCGGTTTTGCATAATTTGCTGCAAAATCCAGCTCAGGCTTTCACGAGGGCTAATCTTACTTCATCTGTCATTATGAAAGCTCAAAGCTGCTTTAATTAATTAATGCCTATCAATGATTCGTGATTTATTAATTATTTTGTTGTGGAAAAGAACCTTTTCAATTTGACGATTGAAAGTGACTAAGATTGCTCTCCTTTTTATTGAAAGGCAGACTGGAAGACAAGTTTTGGCAGGTTCTATTCATCATTCATTTTCTATTGAATTCTTGAAAGAAAGGAAAAAAGTTAATGAACTTATAGCTTGAAGCTTCAAATTTTTTACAAAACTCTCAGATGTATATTACGTATTAGAAGACTTTTTACTAATGATTTGTTTGCTGCAGGCATTTTTCATAGAAATTTTTGCGGACAACATATTGAGCATAGTGTATTTGTCTTACAGTAGCAAATTCAAACTATACTTTTTATTTCAAAATAAATGTTTTTGCTATCGTTACTTTGCAAATGGTAAAGTTGCCACAATTTTTGCTTTAAATTTATCTCAAAAGCAACGATTTTTTTCACATAATATGCTGTCTATACATTTTACAATGTTTAATTAAAAGTAACTTTCCCTAGTGTCGTATCATATAACGAGTCGTTAAAAAGTAGTGAACAAAAAATGAGAAGCTAATCCCATCATAATTTTTGCTACTATGCAGAACTTTTAATTACTCTTTCTTTTATGGTATCTCATTTATTACATCCAATTTTATTTTTAGTCCTGATGATTTCAAGTCAGTTCTGTGTAACTGTTTGCTCACTCATTTTTCGCTAGCTACGTTAAATTGTTAGCACAGTTTTTTTGCTCGCAATTATTTTATGTGCTTTTATCTAATTCATAGAGAAATTTCATTCTCTGCTTGTTTTATCAATACGATTTCTGTACATAGCAAATAAGATATAATCTGTTACGACGTTTTATATACATAAGTATGTAATTTTTTAAGTTATTATATTTTACCAGTAGTGCAAATATGAACACCATTTTGCCAATTTGATGATGCAAAAAAATATTGTTGTCAAACGATGCCTGCTAAGGAGAATCATAAAAGAGTAAAAAAAATTTTGTTGACGTCATTTTTTCTTTCTCGTTTTATTCATTGCACAAATTTTTTGTCGACTTACTGTAACTGGCTATTCCAACCTAATCATATTCAAAAGCAATTTACACTCATAAATTGCACACATGCAAAGGCTTTGATGTTCCTAAGCAGAAAGTCCCATGAAACTAAAAGAATATTTTCACCTGCGTAGGTTTTGTACCCTTTAGGGAAATTCACTCTATTTTTACTGTACAATTTCCCTTGTCTCATTTTGGTATGAAGATTTTCTTGTAAATTTTTACAAAATGATGGCTCATCATACCATGCATTACATTTAGAGTGCATGTGGTTCCACAAAAAGTTTACTAAACGTCAGAAATTTTCCCAATCATCATCATTATTTACAACCCAAGTGTGCATGCGAGAAAACTGTGTATCTACTCTCAGCAAAAATAGATATGTTGCGTGTTGGATCTCTATTAACTTGACTGGTATTGCATTTTCGCCGTAAAAGTTTGATGTACTGTGCGTGCACGCTATTAAGTAGTGGAGCAAAGCAAAGCCACTCTCTAAGGCTGCAATTCCCGTCATTCTGTCAGTCCGTCACGTTGACTTGACTATTTGAAATATTTGTGTTCGAAACTTGAGGAATTTTTGATGAAATTTGGTACATTGATAAAGTACTGTCAAGTATAAAATGACATTCCTTTATCATCTTCTACAAAGTGGGCTGATGTATTAAGTTTTAAATTTTAATAGTTTATGCTTTAGTGGGTCGAGCAACGTAACGTAAAATTTAACATTTAGGAGCTGTGAGACAAGCAAAACAAAGTAGGAAAAAAATTTAGTTTCTCCGCGTGTGCGGGTTTTAAAATCCCCTAGTTTCTGGTTAATTTGTCTAAAATTAAGCATTTAAAGGTTGTAAAACACGCAATACAATATAGGACATAAAACTGGCTGTTAAACTTCTGAAATCTTCATCGGTCTGACTGAAAATTTGTAATTTAAGGTTGCAAAGCCAAACAAGATAGGATTGAAAATCGGACTAATATTTTACGATGTGAAACACACCCTACTACTTCTTTGTGTTCACTTGCTGTGGTTTATTTGGAACTATTATAAGTCAGTGTTTAAATGTATTATTATTTGTATATCTGTAAATTCGTTTGTACGATTCTGCAACATTTTTTTGTGTCTGCCGCATATATACTTATGAATCTCTATGAAATAGTGACTGATTAAAACTGAAGTTTCACTCAAAAAAGTAGTTATATAAATTCAACAACCGTCTCATTTCTCCTAATTTGGTATTGCATTTCAAAAGGCATGAAAGGTTAGCAGCTTTAAAGTCACTAAAATTTTTTAGAAATATCCACTGAAAAGCCACACTCTAAAATTGCTCGTAAAATTTCAACTAACTGCGATAAAACCTTACATCTAATGATCAGTATACCCAAATCCAAAAAGTATCTATGGCATTCTTACTACGTTTGTCAGTTTAGTAGTTTTTTTTCTATACAATCAATGAAGCAACATGTTGCATCGCCCACAATGTATTGTCAATACAAAGAAAACAAAGGAATTATTTGGGAGACAAAAGTTTGTCAATAAATTACAAACGAAATTAGTCAGTCAACTAACTAACATTGCATGTAAGAAACTGTAGATTAAATTTCTGTGGCAGAAACTAGGTGTAAGCCTGAGCGATGAATGGGAAAAATTATTCGATTTAGAAAGTGTTTGCTTTAAAAGTTGAAAAATATAGACGGATTCCCTTGTGAGTAGAATGAAATGTTATACCAGCTATCCACTATATGCTGTACAAGTGTATAAGAAAGCTGACAGAACAAGAGATCGGTTCGAGTGATTTACAGTTTAGTTTTCTCACTGTACAAGTAGTAGTGGTAAATTTCATGTAGGGTGTTAAAAAGATGGATTTTTTTTGTATTCTCAAGATTTTGTAACTTTCAAGTGGAAATATCTAGACGGGGAAAATTGAGTTAGCTCCTATAAGGCGCAAGCAACTTAGTTACCCTTGACAGTATACGACTGGGGAAAATGTGGAAACAATATTTTTTAAATGATAAGTTACTTTCTTTGGGAACAGATAAGAGATAGCTTTTGTTGAAAGATAAATGAAATAAACGAGCAAGAAATTCCCTACGGATTTATATGCACCATACATTTTTTGTAAATAGCACTCACCCAGATGAAAACTTTGTAGTGTAGATAATATATTGACAGAAAAATTCTGCCTTTTCTAATCTGTCTGTAGCAACTTTCAAAGATCTCTATAGCCTAACATTATTATACAATGAATGACTATCTAGAGTAACAGTAAGCAAATAATACAATGTATGCACCATGTCATTAGCAAGAATCTCTCAACATGCGATTTAATGAAACAGAGAATTCTTTCACTCAACATTTTAAAACATAGGAATACAATGCAAACGAGTCATTTCTTTACAAAGTGAAAGTAATTACGAGTGTTTCGCTTGTCCTAGAGAATGGATTGGGAAATACGGTTTCCCTATTAGATTTTAGTCTCATTTACATTTAGTATGTGTACATCATCCTTTTTAAATGAGGATACAAGTTGACTTAGGTTTACAGTTTTCCAGTGTAGTGTGGTACAGTCTGCTTTGATTCTATACCTAGCTAACTTGACCAAATGAGGGGTTGATTCACCTCATGTGAGGGTGTAATAATAGTGTAAAATTACAATTTTTCCAAATTTTCTGATTCACAGGTGAACCATGTGAGCAAACGCGATGTGCCTTTGGAGCTAGCTGTTACGTAGAAGGTGGCCGAGGAATTTGTCGTTGTCCCAAAAGCTGTACAACAAATTATTCTCCTGTTTGTGGTAGTGATGATGTGACATACTCAAATGAGTGCCTCCTCCATAAGTACTCTTGTGAGAATCAAAAGTCCATTCGCATTAAGCACCCCGGGGAATGCGGTAAGTGTCACTTTTGTGTAAACTATACTTTTGGTCAATTTATGACTACTGGATTTGATTGTACATGCATTGTAAATGTTTAAATTCAAATTTATGTAGTTTGTTTCATTCAACTATATTTCAATTGTTGTTAACTTTGGGTTAATCTATCCAAAACTGATAATCGTCAGCCAAATATTGACTGCTAGTGTATTTTATTTTTCACTCTCGTTATATGGGTGAGAATTAAAATGGATAACTGGGCGGATTATTTTCTGCAAAGCAATATTAGTATAGATAGTTAGTACAAGTAAAAATTTTACGACTTGGAATACAGAACAAATATAAGCTGTTCATGTGTCCTTTCTTACCTACCTGCCGTCAATAAGCTAATGTAGCTTTTAAAGTTCTTTTGTGCGAATGGCTCATAAAAATGAGCTCACAATAGAGTTTTTTCAACTAATGCCTTCGACTTTATGCTTCCTCTCATAACTCAAGCGCGTATGTACTTTTTTCTCACTCTAACTTATGCATAAATATCATGATGGCATAAAAGTTATCAGAAGACATTAGCAGGTTCCTCATAAAAACTATAGTGAGTAAGTAAATGGGAGTGGAGCGAGGGAAAGTTTTTGCATGCATGTAAAAGGATGGTAATCATAATGGTACTGTACACACCTTTTTAGTTCCTTCATCAGAGGTTGGAATTCAACCCAGCTTGGTTCGACTATATTCTTGTTTCCTACTTGTACATTTGAGTAGCAGCAATTTTATATTTTGATAGATACAATAATAACAAACAGCTAATACAGGAGTAGTGCACAGAATTTAATTTTATCAAGAATAAATGAGAAATGACAAGTTTACCCTCGAAAATCTGATTTCTGTTTCCTAAAGTTCATAATGCTGTGAATTCTATACTTGAGTCGAATGATATGAGATGCAGATGGTAAGCTCATATTCATGATGATGATGATGTACGTGTAATGTAATGTAGTGGAAGGGGAAAAAAGTGAAAGGCATGGTTCAGTAAAACTAAGAAACTGAACAAGTGTGTAAGATATACGTAGTCTATGGTGTGGAAAAAGTGATGACGGCTCAAACTCGCGTATGTATATGAATATGCTTTTTTACAGCTGCTCAGGGATCACAGGTAGTTTATTATTGATGCTCAACAAAAGCTTTCCTCTCACGGTGCATTAGCACACAAGTATTTTCCTTGGTGCGTTCTAGTTTGCTTAAAACTGTGAGAGACACTCACTTTTTTCTCATTTGTTTACTCCAGAAGAGCCAAATTAGCACTATTGTTTGCAAACAGAGATGCTATCTATTTGAAAGTTTTCTTAATTAAATTTCTGCGAGTTAAAACTCACCGTCTAGGGTTCACACTGTAATTAATGATGCGGGTTCAGACTTTGTTAGTCTCAAAACAATCAATTATAATTCTTTATCTTGAGCCTCATTATTTCTCATTAGCCTTCTTTTTTTCCTCCTCAAAAGAATGCTGTAAAAGTTTTATGTGGCACAGTGAAAGTTTTCCCTCTCAAATATAATATCAAATGAGAAAGAAAGTGGAAACAAAAAGGGCGGATACGCATTTTCTCCTTTACCTTAAAACGCATGAAACTCATGTTAAAACAAAAGATGAGAATGTATGGGAAAAGTAGGAAGTGGTCTTTCAGTCTTATATAATGTACTCACTCACTTACATATTTCAAACTAGCCCATATATTATTATGTTCTCTTCCGCAAACATTCTATCCATACATTCATGTATGAATTCAACCCCTATGGTTTTCACAACAGTTCATCCGCGCCCACCTTCAATCTTTAAAATGGGGTTTAAACTCCCACATCTCATCATGCAAAATCAGAAAAAATACTTGCACATGAGAAAATAGCTTTCACCATCTTTTTGCAATCAATACTTTAATCCACTCTTCAATCAACCTATGTCTAATGAAAATATATTTTTTCTTTCCAATTGCATTTTAATAAATGCTAATATAAAACCCGCATCTATGCCACTTGTGGAACCCAAAGTGTATCATCAAAAGAATGGGCAGACCACTGGTCCCTAGTGAAAACTATCCGGCCCCGGTCCATATTTCAGAGCCCATATTTGCACAAAGAAAGGTTGTGAAAGCTGAACGCAAACTTGTGGAAACCAAGAGAAAGTTTCAGTTCCGGGATGAGCAAACAAATGTGCGTTTGCAAAGATTTCCACAACCTTCTATCATACACAAGGATGGATTGTGAACTCAACCATATCCACCCATCCATATACTATAGTAGTATACAAACAGAGAAATATTACTAACTAACTAACTAACTACACAGGAATCCCATGTTACTCACTACTACAGTCATTGGGAAACAAATGTTTAAGTTTGCCCGCTCTTACTGTATAATACTATATAGAGGTGTGTTCATCTAGGTATAAAATCATGAGTAAGTAAGCAATTCCGTAAGTGAGTGTTCTCTAAGTGAGCGAGAGTGAATCTCATCCACTACTGCCTAACAAACAAGTAAAACTAAGTTAGAGGGAGCAAACACTAGCATCATTATTATTATATATTGTACTAGTCTGGGAAGAAAAGAGGACTTGAAATAATGGCTTGTGTCACGACTTATCTATCCATACATAACGTGCAGAAAAGAAAGGGAACAAGACTTGTCTGCTCCTTTTATACACACAGGAGCCAACAGCAGGAGCAAGCGTGTTGCTTTTAACAGTTGTACTATCTAGTAGTAATGTTTTCAACTGTGAAAGCTCTAGAGTGGTTTTTATAACGTTCCTAGTTAGTTGGTAAGTAGTAACGTTCCATCCCATTGTGGCTGTGGGAAACAGAGTTGTGCTAAATTTTACAGACACACACTCTGTATTTGCCTAATACGTAGCAGTACATAAGGTTGGGAAAAAGAGCTCTCACCTAGTAGCTTTCTTCTTGTCTTAATGATCAAGACAAGAGAACTAGACACACACTTGTACTTGTCTTGTTGTGTACAAAATCTGTGCGTTACTCACACTGTACAAACCTCCTGTTCGTTCAAATACTTAAGCTCTGTGTGTGCCAAAGAGTTAATCGGTTCATGGGATCCCTCACCTGGATACCAAGTCGTTACTATCATATCACTAGTTAGTTATAGTTAGTTTCATGCAGGCATCAGGCCAGTTCAACAGCAATTAATTTTGTGCGCAAACAGCCCTACTCCTTTTATTGTGCCAGTGTTATTTTCTCCTTTGAGATTTTACATCCATAAGTCAGGGTGGAACTCTTAAATGGATTTCATTTGCCAGTTAGTTAGTTAGTACAGTTTGTGTAGTTGCGGGGAAAGCAAATTCAACTTCTTCTCTGTAGTCGTTTGTGTAATCTTTATTGTTTGTGACTAATAAGTGGTGATACATTATGCTCTAAGTTTCATATTCTGATTTTTTTGGGGTGCCAACTGACTCACTAAGAGTGATTGACATTGATCCAATTATTGGTTGTCAGTTTGGTTAGTTAGTGAGAGAGACAAGACGAAAAATAATCGTGGTTAATTACGAAAAGGATATTATATGATGATGAATTGCATGGAGATTGGGATCAACCTTGTTAGGCTAGTCTGTGGTGCACTACTACTGAGCTGCCAATTAAGTTGGGCTTGTTACTTGTTCCCTTCAGATCAACCAAATCCATGTGCAGAGAAAGCATGCTTGTACGGGTCTAGATGTGTGGTTACACCGGATGGGCGATATGCCACGTGTGAATGCCCGGTCTCCTGTCCCAGCTATGGAGACAGTGACGACTCGGTCCCCGTTTGCGGCTCAGATGGACGCTACTACAGAAATCGATGTGAACTTGACCGGCAGGCTTGTCGTCTTGCCAGGAACTTGACTGTCAGACATGTTGGCAAATGTGGTAAGTTTTTCCATTCATTATCGCATGAAACAGAGCGTAATTAAATGTTCTGAATGATGTGTTGTCGTATGTTATTCAGATTGCTAATTGAAAGGGGGCAAGTTATGAATACAAAAATACTTGATGAGAAGTTTGTTTTATGCTTTTTGTTTGGTTCGGTTTATAAATGTGCTTGTTTTTTGGGACTGGGTTTTTTTTACCTAAAGTGAGATCATTGAGTTTTTTGACTTTATATGGGAAAAGTGAAGTGACTTTTTGGATAAATGTGGACTTGGGAGATAATTACCATTCTTGTAATAATATGGTTTTTAAAATGGGAACGATAAAAACTAATAGTGAGTTTGACATGTGCCTTGGGTATAGGTTTCTTGCATGCTCTTTAATTAAAAGTAAGTAAAAAGTTAGTGAGTAGTTAGTAATGGTGAAATTAGGGTGATATATGGGTTACGAATGAGAGTGAAATGAGCTGTACGGAGCAGTGGCACTCATTTTGTAAGGTTTAGGGCTAAAGTCTCCATATAAACGGGTTTCCGACTTCCCAGTCCAACTCTAAAGCATGAATATTCAATTTTCAACTTGTCGTTACACTATACTACGATTTCTCTTAGCAAGTCAATGCATTATCAAAGGTTTTATACATAGCTTCAGCACAGCAATAAAATGTTAGTCACGCATATGGAAATGGAATTGGTGCTCAAATTTTCCTGTATAATGTCCCTACTGGGGAAATGAAAGTACAAAGAAAGTGGATTAGGTCATATATAGTTAGAACGTTTCATGAAAATCAAGCAACTAGCTATGAATTTATGCTTTTGTTTCATGCATAGTGGTCACTTTGAATATTTTCTTGTGCAAAGCTATTAGTTAGCCTGGGAGAAAATTGTGGATGAATTATTACTCTCGACTTTTTTATTGTTTTGACTTTCGGTGTACAACTTAACAAAGTTCAATGTCATTTCAATGTAAAGTATACTATATGCCAAATTGGCAACAAATACAGCTAATTTTGAGCTCTTGCTTCCTTGGTGTCTTTATGTATAGTGGTTTTGTTATTTTGATAGGCTTCAGCGTCGAACGGCAAAATGTATGGGCGTAAGTGCTATTCTCTAATCAATTTGGGTTGTATTGCCGTGGCATGACGTTGAAAGCCAACAATAACTGAAATTTGAATCCCGCACAAATTGAATGAAAGGGATGAGGAAAGACATTAATTTCTAGTCTCAAATATTCCAAACTGCAACCAAAAACTGTCATATTAATATTATTTACAGTCATTAACATACTAATGATCCTTGTAATGAGTTTTTTGGAATACGGAACTTTTACGTTACAATCTTTTGCATAGCAGAGTGCAAATGCTGGAATTTTTAATAGTCTCAATTGAGGAGATATTTTAAACTTCTTTTACCCACGTACTTATAGTTTCAAATGTATTTTTATCAGTAATTGGAATACTGTAGACTTTATGTTCGCAATTTATAATCTACCAAGCCCATTAAATTCAAGGGTTATCATTCATACAAATTGGATCTGGATCAGTCGATCGAAAAAATTGGACAAAGAGTTCTTTGAGGATCCATTCAGTTAGCAATTTGTGAAAATTGCTGTACTTATTCAAACGGTTTAGCATCTTTTATTCTCAAATTCTTATTGCGGTTGAAGTGAGTTTAAATTCAATTTCGCTCATCGTACTCACTCATGGTCATACGTTTACTTGATAAAACGAACCAGCGAATGACTGACTACTGCATATCCTGAGGATATGCAGATGTACCGCGTGGCTAAAAAATGTGGAGGATAAAAGTAGTAGTTCCCTCTTAAAATATAAATACAGAGTAGACCATCCAAACTTGAGTGCACTTACTCACTTGAGTCTAGTAGAACTTGTGGAATCATTTCGGTTGGCTTGATGGAAAGAAGATTGGATTTAATTTTAAAAGATGCAAGAAATGTACCATTGGACAATTTACTTGCAAAGCCATTACCGTACACGTCCCCCAAATTATATGTGAAAGGAATTTTCTCTTAAAATTGAATATTAGATAATCCACTTTCTTCTTTGAATGATCTTCATTCGATTCGTTTGGCTCATCTTTGTCGAAAATCGAAAATACATTGGAATATTTATGAGCACTACTGTCCGTTTCAATGAAATACGGAGTTCCTAATGTTAAATTGCTTCTAGGTCAAAACAACTTATCAATAACATCGTTGTCAATAACAACTTGGTCATTAACAACTTGGGTCAATAACAACTTGGGTCAATAATACCTTGTGTAAAAAACAACTTATGTCAATAAAAACTTGTATCAAAAACACCTTGGTATTTGGGGAAATTTTCAAATAGCCACGCCGACATCCGCTACCGCCTTCACCTCAAAACCGTAAAAATTAAAAGCAATT
>Ga0210040_10005236_pt1 | contig 16609 bp, 23 predicted proteins | sample CryGeyCG12114_NA_FD_185462 | JGI IMG/M metagenome (GOLD analysis project Ga0210040, IMG submission 185462) | Groundwater microbial communities from aquifer - Crystal Geyser CG19_WC_8/21/14_NA (SPAdes) (version 2) | ecosystem: Environmental > Aquatic > Deep subsurface > Groundwater | place: USA... | reverse complement strand
TATGCGAATTTAATCAAAAACGCTAGAGTAGTGTAGGAAATATTTTGCTTACAGTCATTACAAACATCTTGACAGACGGACAGACCAATATTGTGACGGACGTTTCATTATTACAAAGTAAGCTTCGCTGCTCAACTACTTTAATAATAATTAACTGGTTTAATTCTTAGAAACGAATGTGTTTATAAAAATTTGTGCTTGTTTACATAATCAAAATATTTATATTTATATTTTAGTTGAATGTTAAACAAAAATATCATCTCGAAGCCGTCGGCCGTTCTCATTCCATCAATTCACATCTAACCAACCGACAAATAATCTGTGAATCTAGTAAAATTGTTGTATACAATACAGAACAAAACACATACAAAAAAATATACGATTATATGAATAAGTCAAGTCATTTAAGAAGTTTATTCAAGAATTGCGAATATAATAAGACATGTAATAATATTTAGCTTTTGCATAATAACTTTCTGTCTATCTCTTAACTTACGCGCCTTAAAAAATTGCAGGCCATGTTTTTATACTTACAAAAAAATCTTTAAATCTATTTATAAGTAGAGTATGAGTTATCAAAATGAGTTATGTTCATCAAAATTTTAACTCTCTTCAACTCCAGTTTTATTTACTAAATACTGATCATAACAAAAACAATATTTTTTTGCCTCTGAATCCTCCACGCAGTAACTCTGATTGCCATACTTATTCGTCCTACTCAAACTACCCGATAAACTCCACTTGCCCTGCCGACTTTTTAAAATCGTAGATTCGAAACTTGCATCGGCTGGACTAGCAACAATCTTTACGTCAAAAACTTCCATCCGTTTCTTCCGATAGTATTTCTCTGGTAAAACCACTCGTTCCACTAAAACCAGCTTTTTCAAGGTAACAAACGCACATTGAGCAAACTCACTGACTTTGTCATTAATTAATTGTACTAAAGCAGCTCCAGCTTCCATTGCCTCTAAACTATCGTTTTGAATCTCTCGCTTTTGCAAACACATGCACCATTGGTACGGAATCCCCGCCATAGTGCAATCTCTAAACGAAGGAATGGGTACAAATAAACTAATTCCTCTGGGTATATCACTTCCACTCCATTCACTTGCCGTTGCCATCCGCTCCCTAATTGTCTCATCCGAAATATTTTCTAATTCTGCTAAATCCAACAGAGTGGCATGTAAATCAAACGGTGTAGTAAGTTTCCGCTTATTGGCCTCCATATTAGCAATAGCCATAGGATATTTGGCGCGAAACCATTCGGGAAATACGAAATGAACAAATGGAAGCCGATCTTCAATTTTACCCTGATAAGTACTTCGTAAGGCTCCGAACCGCATTCCATGGTCACTCATTAAAATCAACGCTGTGTGTTCCAATTTCCCGGAGGATTTCATCCATATCAAGAACTGTTGTAGTGCTGCGTCTCCAATCATGGGAAGCCGAGCAGAATCGTGGAAAAGAGAAGACGACCAAATGAATTCGAAGAGTCGTTGTTTTGAATCAATTACTGTCGAGATTCTTTTCATATAATCCAGGAGTAATTTGAAAGCAAGGCGAGGGCCGTAACAAGTAGCCGCTGAGCCGAATGTGGCCGTTCCCAATTTGGATTCCAAAGGGGAAGCTAAAGTTCGGAAATAGTAGTCGGTCGGCTGAGATTTAAAACCTTTCTTGAGGTAATTAAAAGCTCCCATCCATGGGGCATCTTCGCCAAAGACAGTTATGTATCCCCGGTCAGAAAAGTTTTTCCACGCATGGGGGCAATCGTCGAAATAGGAAACGCCTGGTTTGTGTTTCAAACATGTATCGGAAAGCTCTTGGGCTGATTGGCCCGTCAAGGCTGCGGCTACATTGGGGTAAGTGTTGTCTGAAATGGTAAGAAAAACGTACACAAATGTGTGTGATGTAAATTTAAAAATACTTTAGCATAATGCTATCATTATGGGTGTCCAGCAGCGCGAGCACATAATGCAACGTGACTGCCGTAACTCGCCATCTTTTAATTGTTTACCTCCAACTTTGTTATATCCCACCATACTAATGGCATTTAAAGATTTCTTTAAATACTTATAGCTTGTGGGCATAGATCGAATGAAATTTAACCGAGAAGTTGAATCCAACCCTAAAATGATGACATCAATAGCTCCTTCTTTAGCCTCAATAAGGGACTCTTTCGGTCTTGGTAGAGTAAACATGTCGACAATTTTTGGTTCCTTAAATTTTTCTTTTTTGCAAAATACTGCTATAAATTCTGAGTCGATTATTGGGGTGGTTACATTAACAATTGGTTCACAATCCAAAGAGAAGCTGAAAAAAATCGAAAACTGTTTTTTACTTCTAAAAAAGTAGTTCTTATATTACAAAGGAAATATTTTTTACTAACATAACTTTAGCACTATCAGATTTCCCCCGAACAAATGATTTATAGCAGCAATTTGACCATCCATGAATTTCTGGTAACCCAACTTGTACCAATTCGTTGTCTTTGCTCACTTCAAACAAAAGTGGAACTCTTTGACTGCAGTTTCTCGTTTTTGGATGTTTTTGAAGCAATTTTGCAATGTTTGGTGGATTCACGTCTAAATTCGGTACTTGACATTCTTGAAATATTTTTGTTTTCAATGTATTAATGGACACGAGAGGTTCTGAATCATAGTCCACTATACTCATTAAATCCTGTTTGCGTTTGTATGAAAAACGCTTTATGTTTGGCAGATTCGCCAGTTCAATATTGTTTACTATTATGTACACTGTTGTGAACACCGAAAGGCAAAAAAATATAATAATTGTTTTGAAAAACAATTTCCCATTATTTAAAGGCATTTTTAACTTGATAAATGTCTCTCTCCGATTTTGACATAGAATGTGCCTTTTTGTTTAGAAATAGAAATTAGATTGAGCAACTGTCGTAAAACCGATTTTAGAGCTGTGTTTACATTGTTAATAACTATGAAATGTGTTTTAATATGTGCTTGCTCATTGTAGTCTTTGGATTATGTGTTTGGAAAGGTTTTATCAGTAATATTGTCAAAATTCGTTTTCATGTTATGCATACCAAAATAGTTTTTTAGCACAATATAGTTTGGTATATTTTCAGCCATGTTGGTTATTACATTACGCTGAATTCAATTCATACAAATGCGTTTTTATGGCTAGTCAGGCATAAAATATTAGTATTATGAACATTGGTCATTCTATGTAATTGCTTGTCGTCAGCGTCAAACAATTTAGTTTCAATTTCCCATGTAAATTCAACATGATTTTTTTATTTACTTACATTTATAGAAAACAAACAGTCCACTCGTAACTCGTAATCATTCTTATCACGTTGGATCAAGAACTGAACTTGAACTCATATTCATAACAAGTTGTAATACTAGCAGTTTCTCACGGGAAAATAATACATGCGTTACATACAGGTGTAAAATCCTTCTCTTTTTAGCTAGTTAGTTAGTTAAAGTTAGAACACATATCTTGCTGGTGCTGTCAAAGGAATCACTGAATCTGTGTAAAAATGAAATTGGTATTATTTTTATTTTCACACTATGCAAGTGAGCACGATAAAATTCCGCTTTGTATAATCTTATGATTCGTACCTGCTGCTACTGAAATGATAGGAATAGAAACATTTCTCCACTCGTTAGATCGAGTCAGTGGAGCAAAACAGTAGACTCTGGTTGTATCCGGTTCAATGACGGCCTGGAGAACTGGAGAGTATGTTGTAGGATTTTCTATTGTCGCTATATTTATATCCAAAACAAAAGAGTGAGCATAAAGTTTCGTTTTCTACACCTATTGTTACTTAATCGCATTGTTTGTTTTTTGGCATTCATAGATCGGTTTTCGACTCTCTCCCAGTACAATATGTGAATATTCACTACCCAATAATTTTATAGAATTTTCAAACCAACACCGCTCAAATATAATGCGATATGTTCTATTTTCTGCATTATGGGTTTTTAGCATTGTTTTCATGCAATTAAGAATTTATTGTTTGTATCCCAGAATAAATCCTGTAACTCGGATGACTTACACTCATTAGCAAACCGAAGGGAGCCATCAAACTTTTGGAAAGCGAAAACGAAATTGGTTGAAAAGTAGAAAAGACTTCCAATACATCGAATATTGACTCGATTTTTCCGGTCTTGTTTCAATGGGGTGATTTGTAATATGTCTTCTGTGTCTGGTACAATTGAATCCGAGTGAATGACTATATAGGATAGAGAAAATTAGAAATCAGCCACAATCTTTTCTAAAACTAACTAAATAGGTAAATCTAAAGTATTCATATTTTGATGTGAAATCATAGATATATTTATAAAACCATTCTTTTTCATGTTGGACAACTTTTGACTCTTGCACATGATTGAGGCGGAGATGGATAAATATTTTACAATGATGTTATATTCCGAATAACAAACACATTGAACTTACTCAAATCATTGTTGACCACATTAGAAGTGAGATACAATGTTTTACTATTGGGTCCCACTGAGCAACGCATAGCATGGCTGGGAAAATCTGCTGAAAATTGTACAGCAGTACATCCTTTAGGTGCGTCCACAAATCTGGGTGGAAATGAATACTCACAACGCCCTGACCGAAAACAATGTTGTTTAATATTGCAATCAGTAACTGTTTCACATTTTGCCAACTCATGTATCGGAGTTAGCCCCGATTTGCTGCAACACAAAAGTCTTTGTTGACCTCGGTCGTAACTAATATGGATTTCTTCTGGTCCTGTAATGAAAAATACAATTTCTTGCTGTGCAACATTTTTAGTTTGTTTGTTTGTCAGTATATATAAGAATAGTGGTTACCAAAACTAGAAAATTCCCAAGTATGTAAAATCCGTCGGCTTTCCGAAGTCATACAATGTATTTTGAAATAGTTGGCTACATTTATGATAGGAATGTGAGACGGGATATTAAGTTTGGCGACAAAATTGAACGCGTCTGAATAATTTTGGTAATACTCAATTGGGCCAAAAGCTGGGCTATTGGGCAATGCGAGAATTATGTCTTCTTTTGCATTGCAAGTGAATGAATGATTCACAAAATTGTTCATGATGACTACTTGTTGATCTGGGAACACTTTCACTTCTTGATCTGAAAATTATTATTACTTTTTTGGGGGGTTTCGTCTACATTACATAAGGATTAAGGTTAATTTAGTTATTTAGTCAGTCAAAATTAAACCTTTTGGAGGGGTGACCTGGATTTTCCACAGGTCGTCAGATTCCTTATATTTGCAATAGTAAGTTCCATGCGGATCTAAGAAGTCGGAAATTTGGAAACTATAGCCTTTCTTAGGATCATATCGTACACGATTGTCATCTGTCAAGTTTCGTGCTGAGGACTGGCGACAACGATGAGAAAAATTAAGTTTCTATCATAATTTAGCTTAAATGATATATTTTTCCATTTATTACTTGTGGATCAAACTTGTAGAGTCCGATTGATGCCCGGGGATCAGTAGTGGGGCACGGAATTGTAATCTTTGAATCCTCTGATTTCGTCACAACTGTTTGCTGTTGTAGACTGGGAAATCCAAATTCACCTAACGCCATGTTTCATTACGTATAGATGTGTAAAGAAATCATACTTTAATATTTTCTGAGGTCTACCTGGGAAGTAAATGTGGAATTCCACATTATTTTGTTTTGCGTTCTCAATTTCTTGACAAACATAAGTTCCAGTTTGTTGCTCATTAAATCTTTCGGGAAAAAGTACAACTACGCTTGTATGGTTGTAAGAACCAGGGTCTTGAAAATCATGGAAGGATCGAATTTGAGTTGTGTAGATTCTGGGAGCCTGCAAAACGATTTCCTCTATAGACGTTATTCATGAAATATTTAAAAAATCTATGATTCAGTTCAGTTACCCCATGTCCCCTGTAAATCCATTCAATTGGATAAGATGCATTACACAATAGTACGACCAAACTATATTTTGAATTTTTCACTATCATCTCTGGTGTGATTATAAGTTCTTTTTTCCTACCATCACTTAACAAAATTGTCGTTTCACTGTCACCTGGAGTGATGAAAACTTCAGCAGCTGGAGCACTTTGGCTGGCCACATTTTGCACGCCGAAATAATGTATTATTATGAAGACAATGAGCCACTTCATTCTTTTTTTCCACAAATTCCACTCCATAGCTATAAGTAACTAACTAAATCATTTTTGAAGCAGTATAATATTGTTTGGGTAATTCGTCGTGTAACTCAAAAAACAAACTACATTTATCAGTCCATACCTTGTTGGCTATGCGAAAAACCAAAAAGAATGTATTAAAAGACAAGGGTTTTACCCATTTTCTTCCTACATCATCATAAACTAAGGAAAAAAATAAAAATTATTCCCACGCACTTATAAAACCTTATGCCTCAGTGTCAGTTTTATAATATGAAGTTGATTTGTACAGGGTGTCTGCTATACTTTTTTGATATTGTATGTTAACTGTGAAATTTCCTCACCATTAAAGGTAGATCTTTAACAGTGCAATTTTTCCTGTTTCATTCTTACTAAAAACTTTTCCAATAAATGCTGGTTGACCGATTGATACGTTTTTACGACAAGTTTTATGGGACCGATTTGTAAATAGCTAATTATTGCATTATTGTATAATATGCATACTGATTTAAAAGCATTTATTCCTACCGTTCGTAAGAATTAAAGGGGGAAAATAATTAATTGGCACCGAGCACAGCTTATTAGATCTAGTTAATCTTAGGGAAACGGTCAATGTTTACATAACAATGGACATGGACACCTTTATTGACCCAGTTATATTCAATGTCGCTCTCATCATATAATTTTTGTCAATGCACTTAATTATACGTTACCCTTCTCAAAACGATTTTCACAAGTCTTTAGGGAAGTGTAAATTGCAACCAATTAATTTTGACACGAACATTTCTAGCTTTGTTGTTTATGTGCGACTGCGTGCAAAAAGACCCAAGCGAGACAAAGCACTTGGACTTTGTGAATGTGTTGAATGCTGAATGAACATTGACAAAACGCAGTGGGAAATGACGACAATTCAAATTTTTATTTCCATATCCGAAATCCGAAATCTTGAAATAGATTTCTAAATATTTTGTTTTCATTTTGGTGGAATAAAAAGTATAACACAAATTTAATCATTCGGTTTTAAAAATAAAGTCAGAGTTGGAGTGTTTTCCGCAGTGCTGACTTAGCGGGCTGTTATTCAGTCTATAAATTAGTTCAAGCTTCAACTGGAAATTTTTGTCTTCAGAAATATGGCTTCATTTACTTTTTTGTCCAAAAATATTGGTAAAGATCTCAAATTTTTTTTTATTAATACGGCTGAAAATAGGGCAGGCAAGCCGATCTTCTATTCCAATTTAAGTGGGCGCAGTTTGTTGTTGGCTTGCCTAACTACCCTAAAAAGGTCTGCTCTTTTCCGCACATTTAAAATTTTCTATTTGTTTTGCAGAAATGGGGGTCCTTCGTCGATTGGCTGGAAAACCATGGAATACTATCCCACTTTACTCATCTTATAGTTCTAGGAAAGGGGAAATTTCCTATAAATACGTGAATGACAAAATACCTGGGGATTCATTTACCGAAATCACAGATCGAGCTGCTACCACTTTGTTGTGGACTGAACTAATGAGAGGTGAGTTTTAAAGAACAACCGTACTGGAATCAATGGAATTTTTGAGTCCAATCCAACTACTATTTGAATATTTTTTGACACCGATCGATATCTGTTTGAAATGCATAGGTGCTGGAGTCACGTTAGGCCACATTTTCAAAGAGCCTGCAACCATTAACTACCCATTCGAAAAAGGACCTCTGAGTCCCAGATTCCGGGGGGAACATGCGTTGAGACGATATCCCTCTGGGGAAGAAAGATGTATTGCTTGTAAACTATGTGAAGCCATTTGTCCTGCTCAGGTAAATTATTGACTTAGCTAATTTTAAAATTGGGGAAGAAGGGGTAATTAAATTTTTCGATTTCCTGTATTGATTGTGTCCAGGCCATTACCATTGAAGCTGAAGAACGTGCTGATGGAAGTAGGCGTACTACACGGTACGACATAGACATGACTAAATGCATTTACTGTGGATTTTGTCAAGAGGCTTGCCCGGTAGATGCCATTGTAGAGGTGAGTTTTCGGTTTTCAATTTTTATATCTGCAGGTCAAAAAGTTGTGAGCTTCGATAATTAATTCTGTTTTGGATGGATGACAATTAGGGTCCCAATTTCGAATTCTCAACGGAGACCCACGAAGAGTTACTGTATAACAAGGAAAAGTTGCTAAACAATGGAGATAGATGGGAGCCCGAAATTGCAGCAAATATTGAGGCTGATCACTTGTATCGATAAAATGAACTGTAGTCATCAACATTATTTTCTTTAATCGTTCGTGTACTGTGGAGTGGTTGCATATAAAGTCAAGGATTCGTTCGTTCGTAAGTGAATTTAGAAACAGACAATTTTATTTAACTTTGAACAAACTCATGTAAAATATGTATGTACATTCGCAAATTTGCTGTACTTTAAATTAAAACTTATTAAAACTATAATCACGGGCGTGTACGTGTATCTACTTATTGTGGAAATACAGTTGTTGGTCATTCATAGTTATAACTATGAATGACCAATTTCCTATAGGAAATATTTCCTATAAATTGGTGGTTGCAGAATAATTTAAAACTAAATTGAGAGAGAACTAAAGAAACATCTAAATTATCTTCATCTTCTAAAACAATTCTGAACCACCTGAAGTGTCCATAGGATCAGGATGAGTGCTTTCACCCAAATTTGAAGTATCCATTTGATTAGGATGAGTACTTTCTCCCAAATTAGAAGTCTCTTCTACTTCCATTACCTCGTTCGTCTCTTCATGCTCATCCGTTTCGTTTTCTTCTTCATTATTCGAGTCAAGCTCACTCGGGTCGTCTGGGACATCCAATGAATTTGGTTGTTGCAAAATATCTACTTCTTCCTCCTCCTCCTCTGATTCAATTGCGCTGCTATCTGAGTCAACGCGTTGCGAAGCAATGACATCCCCTTCTAGATTTTTGTGTTTCAGGCTTCCCATCCAAAATGATGCTGCTGCTCCATGGATTGCTAAAACTTCCCTGATTTTGAATAGAACAGTTTCCATTGATCGCTTTACACTTGGCACCCATTTCACCAACATTGGATCTTTAAGTACCTGAACGAATGGACAAATATTTTAAAGCAACCCAATGGGGAATCCCAAATCAAGATTTTGAAAAATATTTAAATGTTTACTTTTGAATGTTCGCAAACATATTGAACCCTTCTTGTTGCGTGCTGAAAGGTACGACAATATTTTTGGGCAGCTTCTTCATCTTTTTTCAACAAGGTTGGTATAAGCGCAGTTCCTCCCATCATGAAAGAATCCATAAACACCCGAGAATGCTAAAAAATATTAAGAAACCAAATTCAAATTATTGTATACTGTAAGTCACAAAATAGTGTGAAGGAAGGGGCAACTAGTTGTGTTCCATTACCTTAAGAAGCGAAGACAAAATCGTTTTCTTCTGAACGTCTTGAACGATGAAAACCAGCATTTTAAAAATGCTCACAGCATCAATCCATATTTTTGAAGCATATTGGTATTCTTGTCGTTTCCGCCCCTAAAGACAATATATTTACATATTTTACTGAAAATGATGGAAGCAGAAATTATCTGTGTACAGGAATAGCTTACATTGCGATGAACATACTGACACAGTCCTCCCATAAGTGAAGCATACCATGTGTGAAAATTGCCTCTCGAACAAGACTGAAAGACTTTCGTATTCGGAATTTTAGTCAAATCTTGAGATCCATCTTCGTCCAAAAGAATATTAATTGAAATATCTTTGATAATAAATAATGGATCAGAGGCCACTTGGAACCACGCTTTAAGGCAGAAATCAATTTGTGTGGAAGTGAGTTTCCATTTTTTAACCATATAGCCTCGCAAAGTCCCATCTATGAACCAATCAAAAATATCTATTAAATGTGGAGAAGTCGGGAATAATAAATTGTCCTCAATATTTCATAATCAAAAACTAACCCATAGCTTCAACTACGGCTTCATGCTTATCCAGTAAATCGTACAGAGCTTTCAAAAGCTTTATATGGTCAATAGCAGTGAACGTGTTCTGAATATAAGTACCAAAGCTCCCAATGTATTGAGCAACGCGAAGCCCCAAATTTTCGGAATTATCGTCTTCGCTTCCACTTTTGCTTGCAATGGATTTCAAGCTAGATTCCACTAGAGCTTTCTTGTTTTTTGATGCAGATTTCAGCAATGCTTCGAAATAAAGACTCATCGTTTTTAACAAAACTTGAAAACATATTTCAACTTCCGGCTTCAAGCTTTCTGGAATATTTTCAGCCTACAAAAAGTAAAGAGAAAGAAAATACAGTTGAAGGGCAGTAAACTAACAACAAAAAACAGGTTTATGTGGTTTTTAAAATGTGTATTAAACCTTGTAACCGTCCAAAATTGTGTTAATATGAGAGCACACAGATTCTAGCAAAGAGTCTACTGTATTAATGACGTTTTTTCTTTGATTATTCGTACTACAATTTTCAGCTTGCTGATTCAGTTCGGTAAGAAGAAAAATTAAAGTTTCCGGACTCAAGCGTTCAACCTCTTCCATTTTAGCCTGAGTTGCGTGCACCAGATTGGAAATGATTTCCGAAAAATCAGTCACTTCAGATGTCAAAACCAATGGAAAACTCAGCAGCTTGAACACATTGGGATCAAATTTTCTCAAATACGGCAATAGTTTCTTGGGCTGGATATCCAATATTTCATGTGTTGAAGTAGTTGAAGATATCACTGTTTCGTTCAAAACAGGATTTTCCGCATCTGATTCATGCTCTGAATCTTCAATAATAGTTTCGCTTGGAATCGGTTTAGAGATTTTCTTTCCTTTCCTCATTTTTCCACTAGCTCCAGATTTTTTATCTTTATCTAATAATAGCCAGTATACTATTTATTATAGTAGAACAGTCTCAAACCCAAACCAAACATTATGAGATATGAATTTAAATTGATTACCAGCCAGACCAGCGAATCCAACTCCTTTTTTCGAGCTTGTACTTTTATCCGCAGCATATGCTAATGGAAGATTATATAATTGGTCGAAGAATTTCATCAAATGTTTTTGCAGAAACACAATATTGGAGAGTCGAAGCCAAACTTTAATTCTTAATTCAGGATCAGGATCATCTACAAACCCGGAGACACATTCTCTGAAAAAATTAATGGCCAGAACCAGGTATTTTCCCAAAGCATCTCTTTGGGATTCGGAGTACGCATCTAAATCTTCTCCCCCCAAGTAATCTGTAAGAATATTGAATTTTGAATTAGATTAAATTCATAAAAGGGTTGGATATGCTGAAATGCTCCACATTATAAATCATTAAATGAAATGATACAATTCGAAAGAGCAATTAAATTTCTAACCATCAATTCTTGGAAAAAGTACAGGACATCCTAAAATAGCATCAATGCCTTCTAAATTTCCTTCTTCACATTTATTTTCTAACTTTGCAACAACACGCAGGTGGGAGGGCATGGCGAGTGAACTCATTTCCATTGGTTTATCTTCAAAAATGATAACAAGTTTATCTCGCTCAATCTCTTTGTTAGCATCAAACGCTGCTTCCAGCCTAATGCCTGATAGACCCTTCGAGTTCTTAAGAATTTGAGAATCTGAGGCTTGATCTAATGTCCATAGAGACTACATCAAATCGTATTGCAACGTGAGTTCAACCAATTGATTTTTAGATATCTACCAAAATCAATGACTTTAATACACTTACTTCAAATTTGGAAGACAGCAATGCCTGAAACTCTTTACAAACTTCCAAAGGCAAAGCATTAACACTATGAGAGAATTCGTCCAAAAATATCCGGCAGGCGTCTTCATCTCGTTCAACTAGCGACCATGTTAGTTTCAACAAATCACGTATCTTATCTGAAATATGAAATGCCCAACATTAGACACCGTTTGCAACTTGTTACAACATTCAAATTCAGATGAAGTGTGAATACGACCGACCTATTTTAACTTTGGACATAGCCGACAGTTGTCGAATAGTTGCAATAGTAGCTAAAACTCCAAAACAACGAATCTGGTTAGAATTATGGGTTAGTTGTTTTCTCAAAAGAATTGAAAATTCAGCACTAAATGTATTAGAGCCATCGATCTCGGATTCGGGAATGTGTGCAAGAACAGCCAGCACATCCATCAAGGATCGGATTTGTTGAGGTGGATATTTCATAACATACTCCAATATGCCCTATTATACAGTAAGTATAAGTAACGATACAAAATAAATTCACGGCACAAAACTTCTTTTAAATCTGCCTGCAGTATATTCAAATACCATGAGATGAGGAGCGAATATCAATAACTTTTTGGGTTCTTCTTCTGAAATAAGAGTTAGAAGCTGCAAAGCAGAGTCTCGGCAAGTAGTAACGCCATTTGCAAGTATGCTTGTTATGTTGATAATGATTTGCTGAGCTTCAAATCGACTCAAACCTCCAAAACATTTTCTAATAGACAAAACTGTATTCACAAAAAACATACAGTAAATGTATGAGTTGAAGTTATCTATTTTTCACTTACAACTGAATATGGTGAACAGCTCGAGCACACTTTACTATTTCTTTCCTTCGCATTAAAGTTTCACTGAATCTGTTGAGAGTGGGGAACAGTTGATACAAGATCTGCAAACAAAATGCATTTAGCATTTGATATTTGATAATACACATTGTGATAATTTTAGATGAGTTTCCAGTTTCTTCAATTTGAAATACAAAGTTCTCGTTTCAGTCTCTTACAGCCTTGTTATGCTTCATAATGTGATCAAACATTTCCGAAACATCATTACAATGGGATGAGAAAAGCATCAGAAGTGGTTGCTCGGCGGATTTGTAAGACTCCAAAAAAATTAAGAGCATCATTAGATCCATGGGCTTTACTTCTATTTCTGACATCAGGTCATCCTTAAGTTGCTACACAACAATCAAATTACAAATTTATAAATTCGTTCACTACTGCCACACTCCAAATAAGAAATTGTTATTGTTAAGACTTACACGAATCCATAGACTGACAATAACAGAATTAACTGAAATGCAAAATCTCATTTTTTCCACAGTTTCTACCATGTAAGCGTCGTTTCTTGTATCCACTGTGTCGTCAGGTATTAGTTGCAGCTTTTCCCGGATCGTACTGATTACCTATAAGAATGTAATAGTTCAATTCAATCCTATCTAACCTACTTTTATGAATAAGTATTTTTACAAAAGACTATCAAAGTTTACTGACTTCCTCCAGGTTTTCAGGATTTTCACTCTTCAGTAAAAATGAGAAATATACAGGAATATCACGTAGAGGTGCATTCAACATTTTATCGAGCGCTGCAAATCTAACTTCTTTCCATTCCATTTCGGAAATATCAAGTCCTCCTAAGCAATCCAAAGTTGCGGTTGTTAATTGTGACCCCTCTGCATCAAAAACTTCTCTGAGACGAAAGATGAAACAATTCAGGCACATCCATACTATTTATGGTGCATAAAATTAATGCATCAGTTTTATATGCAGTATAAAGAAAAGAATAATAACTTACAATAGTTTTTTGGCGATTCGATAATGGAATTTAGTGGGTACCGTATCCGGTAAGAAACGAATCATTTCTTTCCGAACAGCATTAGAAGCATTTTCAATGATATCTAGAAGTCCAGTTGCGATGGATTCTTCATCTACAATTACAGGAAGCCATTTAAGCTGATTTAAAATGCACTGCACCAGTTCAACGTCATTTTTGCTGCAAATAATTTTAAAAACGCGTGGTTAATAGCCCAAAATTTTAACAGACTCAATCTTTGATCATTCAAGCATCAAACTTACTCTGAGGAAAATGAAGCTTCTGCCAAAATTGGAAATATTACTTTGATAATATGAGGCTGCAAAAAGGTGACTCCCAGTAAACAATGTAAAAGACTGGGTTGGTACATTTGCCCTGGATGCTATAGAAGGCAAAAAAAGCTGCTACACAAAAATTCAGAATTCTGAACAACTTCCGAGGATGAAATTATTTATATTTTACCCTGGTTGGAGTCATAGCTTGTAATAAATTTTCCTTGACCATAAGAAATTTGACTGTGGCATCTATGAACTTGGAAGCTTCACTTTGAATCCGTTGATTTTCTTTCTCAGACTGGAGAAACCAATCTGTTAACTTTTTTCGAAACACCATTTCATCTGTTTCTAAAAAAATAGCATTACCATATAAAAAACACAAAATTGCGTACCTGAGTGCACCTAAGAAATTTTTTTCTACTTACGAATGTGATTTCTAGGTTGCGCCAAAATAAATCCATATTTCTGCAGAATAGTTCCGAAAAATGCGTGTCCAGATGGAGCGGTAATGACAACAGGATCAGTGATATTCCTATTTCCACTACCCGGGGTACAAGGAGTATTATGAAGGATTTGTTGCAAATTTAATCTCTTAATGGGAGTCTCAGGGGGCTTCATTAGTGGAGATGTTGGGCGTTTTTTTGCGGAAGAAGCATCCTCATTAGCAGAAGTTGCTGGCGTTTCAACTTGAAACTCGACCTCACCGATAGCCGTGGAATGCCATGGACCATCTTCAGCGCATTTCGAAGTGTCAACACTCACCCTCTTTCTTTTACTTAATCCTACTTTTCTCATTCTCCCTGGGAAAAAAATAATAAATCGAAAATATAATCTCAAATGTACTGCAGAAAATATACAGTTATCAACGACTACAAAAATCTCGAGATTGTTATCAAACCGTTTTCCTTGCCTCCGCAAACAGAACCAGAGAAAGATTTTTATATTTACTACACAATTAAAATTAAATCAGTTCTAAAATGCAATTAAAAGAAAATCGTTGAAACTGAAAAACAGAAGAATACAGACACTGACGACGAGTTTCCACCAACAGTTATGAAACATAAACAACAAAGCAAAATGCCGCCTTCGTTTGACTTTCATGTGCTAAGGTTGTACACTATGGCATCATTATAGCTATAGCTTTGATTCAGAGAGAGAGGGACGCTATAATTTTCAGGCACGTGTCTGAAATTGTAATTTCCATTTCAAACATGGCATCCTTTTTTTAAACCAATCACAAATGCGCATTTTCGTTGTTAGAAACTGAATCCTACATTCTGATTGGCTGTCAAGCTGCGTCCGTCATGCTTGACTTTAGGCCAGGAATTGAATGCCCTTTTTTTATGATGACGTTTGACGTCCAAATTACGCAATTAAATAATATCTGATTAGTCTGATGACTATTATGACAAATACTTTCGATAATAGTTGATATGAAATTGATTAAGTTAAATCACGCATCACTCATACCTGATTTCATTTATTGAATGAAATTTTAGATGCTGCTAGGTAGTCATAAGCAAGTTTGCTCACATAAGGGTAGACAATTAGTTGCGCATAAATCTAGAGCCAGATTCTACGAAAGTAAATATTTACAAAGTAAAATCCCGGAACCGGTACCATTTCGAAAGCGTTCATTGTCTTTAGGACCTAGGACGACAGTTAAAAAATAAAAACAACATTCACAATGCATGTACAATTTTTCGTACTGTCATACGAAGCCCCACATTTCTCTGTAGTGTTGTTGTGCAAGCATTAAATATGGCGCACATAAGAGTCAGAAAAAAGTGGCGAAAACCACTCTGGCTGATTGTATTCGTCATATTTGATTTTTTAGCATTCGTATCATCGCAAGAAATTATTTCAGATTGGCGAGAGGTTGACTTCGTTAACAAGGAACATATTGCCAAAGAGTTCGTTAAGAAATTTCCTGAGAATCAGCTTTCTTCTTTGGGATACGAGTTGTTCACACACGATAGAAATTCTTATTTTGTATTGGATGGAAGCGAGGGTCAATTTAAAATATTTGTTCCTGTCTCGGCAATCCAACAGGATTTAATTGTATTGCAAGTAGACGGAGAGCCAGAAATAAACTTACCACTCTCTCCGATCAAGCATGTAAAAACATTTTTGGTATTCAAAAAAGAAAACGATGCGCAATATTCAGCTCTTTTGGCCCATACTTTGTAAGTTATTATGTGCATTTTGCTACTAATCTATAAAAATATTATAGATAGAATTAGAACTACAACTGACAATTTGTAATGCCACTTTTCATGATTATAGAGATACAAAAGTAGAATGGGACTATTTTAGTCCATATGAGCGATCCCTTGCGAAAAATCCGGACTTTGCCACAGCTCTCACCTCATCCGATTCAGGCCTTAAATCTCGTCGACGAGGTACCAGGCATTGTAGTGGCTGGTGTTCTTTACTCGGGTATGTCACCATGAATTGGTTTACGATGTATACTTTACTGATGACTTTGTTTTTCATCCTGAACAGCTTGAAAAAATCCCATAAGAAAAAAAAATCTCATCACAAAAAAAAGAATAAAGGATGGTGGCCATCTTTCTTTTCGCCGCCACCTCCGCCTCCAACTCCTGGTTGGGGATGGATGACCCCGCCACCACCACCTCCTCCTCCTCCGCCACCTCCTCCGCCGCCG